>Ga0074045_10001281_pt1 | contig 24427 bp, 22 predicted proteins | sample BogForMeECP23OM2_FD_94442 | JGI IMG/M metagenome (GOLD analysis project Ga0074045, IMG submission 94442) | Bog forest soil microbial communities from Calvert Island, British Columbia, Canada - Bog Forest MetaG ECP23OM2 | ecosystem: Environmental > Terrestrial > Soil > Wetlands ... | reverse complement strand
AGCCGGGGCCAAAGTATCGTACGCCGGGAGCCCCCAGCCGCGGACCCGCCGAAGTCTGCATCCCCGCCTGCGCGTAGTCCTCGGGTCCGACGTAGCGGAACGCCTGCGGCGCACGCGCGGTGGAAATCGTAATTGGCGATTCGATCTGAAACGTCAGCGCCGTCTCCGGATAGATCACCGTCGGGTGATTGCGCGTCAGCAGCACGCCGATCATGCCCGCCGCCGCTCCTGCGCCAGCGCCTATTGCCGCGCCCTGGCCCCAAGCTGCCGCGCCGCCCACTGCCGCGCCGGCAACTGTCGTCCCAGCCACGGTTCCAGCCTGCACGCCGGCTGGCGTGGTTCCGCCCTGCCGCGCCACCAACTGGGTCTGAGCCGCCACCTGCGTGCCATCGGCCAGCGTGAAGCTGGTCAGCTCCAACTTCATCCGCGACGGCTTATCGGAGTGCTGCTTCTCCACCTCTGCCACATTGCCGTAAACCAACTGGCCGCGATGTGCCACCACCACGCCGTCCACCACCAGCGGCTGCATCAGCGCCGCGGTGAACGGGTCGCCCGCCTGGTTGTGATCGGTCGAGAGCGCCTGGTTGATGCGCACCGAAACGTACGTACCCGGTTTGACCGTCAATTCCGCCGGCAAGCCGTACGCAGGCCGGATGGGGTGCGCCAGCGGCGGTACTGGACGCAGTGTCGGAGATGTTGCCGTAGCCGGGGCTGGAGCTGTTGCTGGAGCCGTCGCGGGCTGCTCCTGTTGATCGGGTTGCGCGACCGGCTCGGGATTCTGCTGGTCCCCCGCTGCGCCTGGCATCGGGTTCTGCGCCTGTGCCTGTGGATCGGCCGGCGCGGGTGCCGGATCGCCGATGTGGCGCCAACCGGGGGTTTGCGCCAAGGCGAGGCTGGATGCGGTCAAGAAAACTATCGCAATTTGCGAGATGCGTTGCATACTGGATCCCTCACTTACCTTCGACGCAATTACCCACTGCATCTGTTTCACCAAACACAAACGATTGGATTCGAAAGGCTTGCCGGTCGCGTTGGCTGGCCCTATTGCACCGGCGCTGGTGGATTTCAGCCACCGCCAGGCGTCATACTGTTGCAGCCGGGCTCGGCGCAGGCGGGCCCAAAACCTCGCTGTGAAATGTGGCAGAATAGAGTTTCCGGATTCGCCCATGAGCAAGCTACGTGGGGCCGGGCCGTCCGATTCGGACCGTCACTTGCGAAACCTCCGCAAAGACAGCTAAAATCAACGCGTTCGCATATCCCAGGAGGAGTGCATGGCATTAGTAGAGCAGAAGGTAAAGCAGATCATCGTCGAGCAGTTGGGCGTCGACGAGAGCCAGGTCGACAGCACCGCGTCGTTCGTTGACGATTTGGGTGCGGATTCCCTCGATATCGTCGAGCTCGTGATGGCCTTCGAAGAGGCCTTCGAACTGGAGATCCCGGACGAGGACGCCGAAAAGATCCAGACGGTCAAGGATGCCGTTGACTACATCGAAAACAAGACCGCCAAGAAGTAGCCACTTTCTTCGGGGAGACCGGATTTGACGAGAAGAGTGGTTGTAACCGGTGTGGGATTGGTGACTCCCCTCGCTGTTGGTACCGAGGACTCCTGGGCCGCCATTCGCGCCGGCAAGAGCGGCATCGGCCCCATCACGCAGTTTGATGCTGCGGCCTTTTCCTGCCGCATCGCCGGAGAAGTCAAAGGATTCGATCCGGCGCGGTACGTCGAGAAAAAAGAAGTCAAGAAGATGGGGCGCTTCATCCAGTTCGCCATCGCGGCGTCGGATTATGCGCTGTCGGGCTCCGGTTTGAAGGTGACGCCGGAGACCGAAGAGATGGTAGGCGTGTACATCGGCAGCGGTATCGGCGGGTTCGAAGTCATCGAACGCGAACACCTGGTCCTTTTGGAACACGGGCCGCGCCGCATTTCCCCGTTTTTCATTCCCGCGACCATCGTGAATCTGGCCTCCGGCCATGTCTCGATTCGCAGCGGCGCCAAGGGGCCGAACTCCGCCACTGCTACGGCCTGTACCACGAGTGCCCATTGCATAGGCGATTCTTTCCGCATCATCCAACGTGGGGACGCCGATGCCATGATCTGCGGCGGCACCGAGGGCGCGGTCACGCCGATGTCGATCGGCGGTTTCGCCGCCATGCGCGCGCTCTCCACCCGCAACGACGAACCGGAGCGCGCCTCCCGTCCCTGGGACCGCGACCGGGATGGCTTCGTGGTCGGCGAAGGCGCCGGCATACTAATCCTTGAGGAGCTGGAATTCGCTCGCCGCCGCGGCGCGCGCATGCTGGCGGAGATTGTCGGCTACGGCATGAGTGCCGATGCGTATCACCTCACCGCCCCCTCGCCCAACGGTGACGGCGCATATCGCGTGATGCGCAACGCCATGCGCGACGCCGCCATCGAACCCGACAGGATCGATTACATCAACGCCCACGGCACCTCTACCGATGCCGGCGACAAGGCCGAGACGGCGGCCATCAAGCGCGCTTTTGGCGACCACGCCTACAAAGTGGCCGTCAGTTCCACCAAGTCGATGACCGGCCACCTGCTGGGTGGTTCCGGCGGTGTCGAGGCTGGCATCAGCGTGATGGCCCTGCGCGATCAGGTAGCTCCGCCCACCATCAACCACGAGAATCCCGATTTCGACTGCGACTTGGACTACGTCCCCAACCACGCCAGGCCCATGAAGATCGATTACGCGCTTTCGAATAGCTTCGGTTTCGGCGGCACCAACGGCTGCCTGATCTTCAAGCGCTATTCCGACTAGGACAGGCGATCGGTTTGTGCCGCTGGTCTGTCGTACACTGGCGACAGGCCACCAACAGCGATGGCTTGTCCCGCTGAGGTTCGTATGAGGATCGTCGTCGCCATCAAGCAGGTTCCCGCGCGCGATTCGCAATTGCGCATCGCCGCCTCGGGCCAGTCGATCGAGTCATCCGATCTAGCTTACGAAATCAACGAGCCCGACGCCTACGCACTGGAAGCCGGCCTGCGGCTCAAGGAGAAACACGGCGGCGAAGTGGTCGCACTGTGCGCCGGGCCGGAACGCGCCGGGCAGTCGATTCGCGAGGCGCTGGCCAAAGGCGCCGACCGCGCCATCCATATTGAAGAGGACACGACCGCGCTCGATCCGCTGGCCTGCGCCCATCTGCTCGCCGCTGCGGTGAAGAGCGAATCTCCGGACCTGGTCCTCACCGGCCTGCAATCCGAAGACCTCGGGTTGGGCCAGACCGGCGTCATTCTCGCCGAGCTTCTCGGCCTCCCGCACGCCACCATCATCGTGGAGATCGAGGCGCTTCCAGGCGTCATCCGCGTCAAGCGCGAGCTGGAAGGCGGCTGGCTCCAGCAGATCGAGATTGGCTTGCCCGCGCTGCTCGCGGTCCAGTCCGGCATCGGCAAACTACGCTACGCCACTCTGATGGGCATCAAGAAGGCCAAGTCGAAGGAAGTCCGCCGCGTCACCGCAGCCAGTCTGGGTGTTGCGCCGGCCGCGCCGGGCATCGTCGTCCAGCGCATCTATCTCCCCGAGCGCACCAGGCGCACACAGCTTTTCGCAGGCGACCCCCAACAGGCCGCCGCGCAACTGGTCGAGAAACTGAAATTCGAGGCGCGTGCGATATGAGCGTCCTGGCGGTCCTCGAACAGGGTGCCGGCCAGTGGCACCGCATGTCCTTCGAAACCCTGGCCGCCGCCCAGCAGATCGCGCGCGAACTGGACACCACCGTCTCAGCCGCCGTGTTGGGAAACGATATCGGCGCGCTGGCGAGTGAATTGGCGGCCACGGACGTTGCGACCGTCTACGCGTTCGAGCACGCGCTGCTACGGCAGTACACGCCGGATGCCTACACCATGGCGCTGGAAGCGCACATCGATCTTTTTAGCCCGGAGATCGTGCTCTTCCCGCACACGTACCAGGTGCGCGACTTTCTTCCCAAGCTTGCAACCCGGCTCGACCGCGTCGCCGTGACCGACGTGGTGTCGCATCGCGTCGAAAAAGGCACTTTGACGCTGGTCCGCCAGCTTTTCCAGGGCAAAGTGAATGCGGAAGTGCGCTTCGCCGGGGGGCCGCCGCACTTGGCGTCCTTGCAGGCCGGAGCCTACCGCGCCGATCGCGTGGCGTCGGGCGCCGCGCCGATCGAAGTGATGTGGCCGAGCCTCGATCCCAGTGACATTCGCACCCGGCCGCTCGACCCGTTCCGCAGCGCGCAGCAGACGGTGGACTTGGGCGCGGCGGAGCGGATCGTTTCGGTCGGCCGCGGCATCCGGGAAGCCGAGAATATCGCGCTGATCGAGAAGCTCGCCGCAGCAATGGGAGCTGAACTGGCCGCCTCGCGGCCCATCTGCGACGCGGGCTGGCTTCCCATGGAACGCCAGGTGGGCAGCTCCGGACAAACCGTGGCCCCGAAACTGTACGTGGCCATCGGCATTTCGGGGGCCATCCAGCACTTGGTGGGGATGAAAGGCGCGCGTACAGTGGTCGCCATCAATAAGGATGCCGACGCCCCGATTTTCGAAGTCGCCGATTACGGAATCGTTGGCGATTTGTTCCAGGTTGTCCCAGCCCTGATCGAGGCGATCCAAAGATCCTAGCTGGAGCAGGTCCCGGCATAGTTGATCTTATGGAAGGGTGCCCGACCAAGCGCTTTCGCCAGCCGATGGCAGCGCCTCCCGGGCGCTTCCCACGGCAGGCGCGGGGTTGGCAGGTCGGTGACCTGCCCCACATTAACCGGGGTGAATTTCCGTCAGCTCCACTGCGAGCAGGGCGCCGCATTGCGCGCAGACAGCGGCGTCCTCGGGGGTGAGATAAACCTCGGTGGATTCGCAGCGCGCACAGGCCACGGTCGGGTCGGCGGGATCGGGCCGCATGTCGGGCGGCATAATGCCGCCCGACATGCGGCCCGTCGCCCGGGTCACCGGCTCAAACGTAGCCCCGCACCCTGCGCAAACATGATTGAAACAGCAGTTCGGCGTACACGTGTAGGACACTTCCGCCGAACCGCACAGCGGGCAGGAGATCTCCAGTCTCCGCGTCCGCATCCTACTGCTTCGGCGCAGTCGCCGGAGGAGCCGGCGGCGTGGTAGCGGTCGGCTTCGCGGGCGCCGGCGGAACGGACAAAGTCGGCGGAGCGGGCGGCTTCGGCGCGGCGAAGAAATCCGGATCGTAATACGTGCTCTTCGTCATTTCTTCCAGCGTCTTTTGCGCCTTCTGCGGAATCAGCGTCCTGTCGATCTGCGGGCGGGCCTCTTCGAACGTCTTCGTCACGTGCGATTCCACCTTGATGATGTGGTATCCGTAGGGAGTCTTCACCGGCTCGCTTACCTCGCCGGGCTGGAGCTTGAAAGCCACCTGGTCGAACGAAGGCACCATCCGGTTATGCGGGAAGGGTGGGAGCAGCCCGCCGTTGGAGGCGGTCGAGTCATCCGAATTCTCCTTTGCGAGCGTGGCAAAATCCTCGCCGGCCTTGACGCGCTTGTACAGATCGTTGGCCTTGGCCAGAGCTTCGTCGTCGGTCAGCTCCTTGGCTCCCGGTTTGACTGGCATCTGGGCGCCCTTGGCGCGGATCAAAATGTGGCGCGCGGTAACTTCTTCAAAGTCCTTAAGATGCTCGTCATAGTACTTGTGGGCCTCGGCTTCGTCGATCTTGGTTTCCGCCTTGATCTGGTCGGTGACCATGTTGGATAGCAGCTGGTCGTCGTTGAGCGTGGCCTGGATCTTGTAACTCGGAGACTGATCCAGCTTGCGGCGCCTGGCCTCATCCGACAGAATGTATAGCTTGGCCAGGATCTCGCCGAACTGCTTACGGTTGGACCGAAACCTGTTCTGGATCTGACTGGGCAGCCCATTCAAGATCTCGTCGTACTGCGCCGCGGTTAGCGTCACGTCGCCCGCCTTGATCACCACGCGGTCGGGAGGCACCGTCACCGGCGTAGGCTGCGCGGGGGCGGGCGCGAGCATTCCGGGCGGAATCGGCGTAGCGAGCTTGGGAGCGGCAGCCGGAGGCGCCGTTGTGGCCGGCGTAGGGGCCGGCGGAGTCTGTGCCAGCAAACAAGCGGCTGGCGCAATCAATAATAATTTGCGCAAGAAATTCATAGTCTCTATAATACCAGCGCTCGCGTTGCGGCTTAATCTAGTAACGGACCTTGTCTGTCCGGGCCGCCCATTCCTCGAATGGGCGGCTTGCGGATTGTTCTTCCGCGCGGATCATCGGGATGGCGCGCCCGGCCGGGGACAACGCAAGCTGGCTGTAAATGAACGAATCGTCGAAACCGGCCGCCGCGGCCTCCTCGGCGGTGGCGGCGAAGAAGATCCGCGCGGGCCGCGCCCAGAATAGAGCGCCCAGACACATCGGGCAGGGTTCGCAGGAACAATAGACGTCGCAGCCGGTGAGTTGAAAGGCGCCAAGCGCGCGGCACGCTTCGCGGATGGCCACTATTTCGGCGTGCGCCGTGGGGTCGTTGGCCGCGGTGACACGGTTCGTTCCGGCCGCAATCACCGCGCCGTCCTTCGCCACCAGCGCCGCGAACGGCCCGCCGCCATGACGCACGTTCTCCGCCGCCTGTTCGATCGCCTGTCGCAAGAATTTCGGATTCATATCTGTGTTCCAATGTTGGCATGATCGAGGTGGTAGCGGCGATTCTGGAGCGCGACGGCTGTGTGCTGATTGGCCGCCGGCGGCCGGAGCAGTCGCATCCGCTGCAGTGGGAGTTTCCCGGCGGCAAAGTCGAGCCGGGCGAATCGCCGCCGGTGGCCTTGGCGCGCGAGCTCGAAGAGGAGCTGGGAATTTGCGAAACTGCCGGCGAGGAGATCGCGCGCTACCAATTCACCTATCCCGGCAAACACCCGATCACGCTGATTTTCTTTCGTGTGACGAGCTTTCAGGGCGAGCCGCGGAACTTGATTTTTCATGAGTTGCGCTGGGAACCCCGCGCGAACCTGGCGCGCTTCGATTTCGTGGAAGGCGATCTGCCTTTCCTGAGCGCGTTCGCTCCCTCGGCCTGAGATTCGCTGTAAAACGGGCTACCTGCTTCTGCCGTCTCTTATTATCCTTCCGTGTAGGGAAGAAGCCGACCACGGACGGCGATGATCCGTCGCACCGCGGCGCGCCACTCGTCTGCGGGGCTGCTATGCTGGCGGGAGCGGAGCCTTCCATGAGCAAAAAGGTGCTGATCGTCACCGGTGACGGCGGAGATGGCTACGAAGCCCTCTATGCCTACCATCGTTTCCAGGAAGCCCGCTGGGAGCCCGTCGTGGCGGCTCCGTCGCGCAGACCCCTGCATCTGGTTTTCTTCGATGCCGAGCCCGGCTGGGAAACCTATGTCGAGCGCCCGGGGCCGCGCCTGGACGCCGACGTCGTGATTGCCGCGGTCGCGGCCAACGAATTCGCCGCTGTGTTGTTTCCCGGCGGACGTGCCCCGGAGTATCTGCGCAACGATCCGGACGTGCTCGAGCTGGTGCGCGATTTTGCCGCGCAGGGCAAGTGTATCTGCGCCATCGGTCACGGCATTCAAGTTCTGGCAGCGGTCGGGCTAACCCAGGGCCGCACCGTCACCTGCCACGCCAACGTGCGGATCGAAGTGGAGCACAGCGGCGGCATCTTCAGCTCCCAGCCGGCGGTTCGCGACGGCAATCTGGTCACCGCGCAATCCTGGCGTGCCCACCCCGAGTTCTACCGCGAGGTCTTCCGGGCGCTCGGGTAGCGGAACTGTTAGCGGTACCGGCGCCACGGGCTATCGCGTCACTTCGGGGATCCAGTTACCGCCTTGCCATCGTAATCCAGGCGCAGTACGGCTTGTGGCGTGAAGGAGAAGCCGGCGGCGTGGCCGGGTGCGACCAGCACCACTTCGATGGTGCGATGCTTCAGCATCCCCGGGAACGAGCCGTGCCGGTCGCCCACGGTCAACGTCTGCGCGCCATCGTTCCAGTGCAGCGCGATTTCGCTGAAGGCGCCCTGTTCGTAGTTGTAATTGGTGCCTTCGTCTTCGTACAGCGTGAAGTCGCTATCGGCCCCGGTATAGACATACACCGTAAGCGGATCCGCCGGTTTCTCGCCGATGTACTGAATTTCGGGCCCGAAGGGAATCATCGAGCCGGCCCGGACGTAAACCGGAATCCGGTCGTATTGTGCGGCGGCATCCGGAATAGCGCCGGCCTGCACCTGTTGTCCGGTCCAGAAGTCGTACCACGCGGCGGCGGGCGGCAGGTAAACGGCGCGGCTGCGCGCGTGGTATTTAGTGACGGGCGCCACCAGGAACGCGGGGCCGAACAGGAACTCGTCGGTCAGCTCGCGTGCCTGCTTGTCCTCCGGGAAATCCATCACGAGCGGACGGAGGATGGTCGCGTCGCGCCGCGTCACCGCGCCGGCCAGCGAGTAGATGTATGGAAACATGCGGTAGCGCAAGCGGTCGAAGGTGGTTTCCGCCCGATAAGCGGGGCTGGCATCGTCGCCCATCGTCCAGATCTCGCGGAAGCGCAGTTCGCCATGCACGCGCAGCAGCGGCGTGAAGGTGCTGGCCTCGAACCAGCGCGCGTTCAGCTCGCGCCATTCGTCCTGATCGGCCGGCTTCATGTCCGCGGTCGAGTACTTGTTTTGCATCGTGTAGCCGCCGGTGTCGGTCGTCCAATAGGGCACTCCCGAAAGGCTGATTCCCAGGCCGGCCGGTATCTGCTTGGCCAGCGCGGTCCAGGTCGATGTGATATCGCCCGACCAGCTTGACGCTGCGTAACGCTGCTGCCCCGCATAGCCGGAGCGGGTGAGCAGGAAGACGCGCTGGTTGGGCGTGGCGCGGCGCTGGCCATCGTAGATCGCCGCGCTGTTCATCAGCGCGAAGCCGTTCAACATTCGTGACGCCGTCCCCAATGCAGTCGGGTTCATCAGCCGGCGCTGGTCTTCCACCGTGGTGGGCGATGGCGTGCAGTCCGGTTCGCTGGCATCCATCCACCAGGCGTCGATGCCGCGGCGGAACAGGTTCTTCTCGATCTGCGACCAGTACAGCTTGCGCGCCTCCGGGTTGAAGGCGTCGTAATCCGTGGCGACGTAACCCAGCCAATCGCGCTCCTGGAGTTGCAGGTTCGACTGATAAAGGAAACCGTGCGCCTGTAGTTCCTGCGCGTTGGCCGTAGTCGGATAGAATTTGGGCCAGACAGAAATCATCAAGTGCGCGTGCAGATCGTGGATGGCCTTGATCCAGCCGTCGGGATCGGGGAAGCGCGCCGCATCGAACTGGTGCGAGCCCCACGCGTCGATCGGCCAGTACTGCCAATCCTGCACGATATTGTCGAAGGGAATCTGCCGCCGCCGGTATTCGCGCACCACGTCCAGGCTCTGCTCGGCCGTTTCGTAGCGCTGGCGCGATTGCCACAGGCCGAAAGCCCACGATGGCATCATGGTTGCGCGCCCGGTCAACTGGCGGTATCCGGCGATCACGTCGTCCAACTTAGGCCCGTACACGAAGTAGTAATCCGTGCCGTCGCCCACTTCGGACCACAACGAAGTCGAGCGATCCTGGTTCGGCGTCTTCCATGCGAATTTCATGGTGCTGCCCTGCTCGGTGTCCCATTCGATGCGGATCGGATAGCGGTGCCCGCCTTCGAGCGGAATCTTCACCTGGTCGGCCGCGGCCAGCCATCCCTGCCGCCAGTGGTCGAACACCAGGCGTCCGTCGATCCACACCTTGATGCCGCCGTTGGCGAACGTCTGAAACTGGTAGTCGCCGGTGACCGGCGCCGCAATCGAGCCTTCCCAGCGTGTGTTCTTCACCGGCGGCTGCGGCTCACCCTGCGGCAGCAGGTCCAACTGCAGGTCCGAGGAAAACCGCGCCGGCGCGGAGCCGTCTATCGGCTGCACGGAGAGGCCGCCCTGCGCGCCTGCGGCATCGTACAGGTACTCCGGCGGAATGGGCGCGAACGGCCGAAGATCGCCGAAACGCGTCAGCGACGTGTTCTCCCACAGCACGCCATAGCCGCGGCTCGATACCAGAAACGGCACCACAATATTGGTGTTGCGCTGCCACATATCGAAGTCGTAGCCCTTGATGTCGAGCGTGTTGAACTGCCGCTGGCCCAGACCGTAGAGCGATTCGTCGGCGTTCTCCACCCAGCGCTGTTGCACGTGCCAGGTTCGCTCGCCCTGGACGTCGGCCGGCTCCATTACGCGGCCGCCGGGGATTTCGGCGGCGATCTGCTTGCCCGCCGGGTCGAGAAAACGAACCGCTCCGGTGCGCCGGTCCACCACTGCTTGCAGGCGTGTGGTAGAGACGGTGATCGCCTCCGGCGAGCTATTCAGCTTCCAATCCAAAAACGGCTTCGCTTGCGGAACCACGTCCAGCAAGGGCCGCGTGAAGAAACTCACATCCTTGGCGAAGGCGACGCGCACCACCGTTTCCGAGAGTGCCTGTACCTGCAGCAGGCCGCCGGGCAAGGTGACGACGATGCCGTCCGGAGTTTTCGATGGCTCCTGGCCGCTCGCCAGGGTTCCCGGCAGCAGCAGAAGAAGCGCGGAGGCAGCGTTGCGCAATAGGTCGATTCGTTTCCGGTTAGTCATACTGGGAATCTCTTCTTGTGATCGTTCAGGATAACAATCCTCTTTGCCGGGAGCCAGCCCTGGTTCGCCCGGCGCGGTTCGCTGTTCCCGCCGGGGCATACAATGGAAGCGGCCATGTTCCGCATATTGGCTGCGCTGACGCTGGCGGCGGCGGCATTCGCCGGGCAGCCGCTTTACGATCTTGACGGTCAGGTGCGCCCGGCTGGACCGGCATCCATCTCCTTGTTTGGTGCCGACGCGCCGTTCGATGCGTCAGTCTCCACCGCCGATGGCCGTTTCCGTTTCCACAAGTTGTTACCGGGAACTTACACCGTGGCCGTCTTCTCCGCTGGGAGCGGCGAAGCCCGCCGCACCGTCGAAGTGGGGCCAACGACCGGTGGGAGCCGGCGCCGCGTGTCGGTCGAGATCGACTTGGCGCCCGGCGATTTCGCACCTCCCGAACCGGAGCGCCAGCACACCGTCTCGGCCCGCACTCTCGCCATTCCCGGCCGCGCGCAGCGCGACTACGACGAGGCCATCAAAGCCCTCTCCCGCCGCGACACCGCTGCCGCCGTTTCCCATCTGGAACGCGCCGTCGAGGCCGCGCCCCAGTTCGCCGCCGCGTGGAACGAATTGGGCACCATCGCTTACCAGACGCAGAACTTCGCGCGCGCCGAGGAGTGCTTCCAACAAGCGCTCGACCAGGACCCGCGCGCTTTCGAGCCGTTGGTCAACCTGGGCGGCGTGGAGGTCACACTGCGTAAGACTGAACGCGCGCTCGACTTCAACATTCAGGCCGTAATGGCGCGCCCCAACGACGCCCTGGCGCACTCGCAGCTCGGCATGGCCTATTTCCAGGCTGGCAATAACGACTTGGCGCTGAAGCACTTGGAGATCGCGCGCCGCATCGATCCGGCGCATTTCTCGCATCCCCAACTGCTGATGGCGGAAATCCATCTGCGCCGCAAGGACCGTGCCGCCGCCGACGACGATCTGGAGGACTTCCTCAAGTTCCACCCCGACTGGCCCAAAGCCGCCGAAATGCGCCAGGCGATTGCCCAGTTGCGGCAATAACGTACCCGCGTGGCGCCCGCCTCGCCCGGTCGCCGGGGTTTTGCCTGATTATAGCGTTAACTTTCGATGAATTCGCGTTTCGCCATCCCCGCTGTGCAAAAAACAATTTGCAACTTGAATGTTTTTTGCTATTCTGGTAACGCTCTGGTAATCACTTGCCGCGCGAGGACTATGGAGACAGCCGCAGAAGGCATTCTGACTCGCGATGAAATGGAAAGCAGGCGCTTGTTGGCCGCACAAGACCTGCAGAGGGGACTCACGCAGTCCCAGGTCGCCCGAAAATTTGGCGTGAGCCGTACCACGGCTTCCCGCTGGCACCGGGCGTTGAATGGCAGAGGTGTGGACGGGCTGCGCAAACGGCGCGCTCCGGGCCGCCCCAGCCGCCTCAATGCCGAACAGTTGCTGGCGGCGGCGGAGATCTACCGCTCCGGTCCGCGCACCGCCGGCTTCCAAACCGACCGCTGGACCACGGCGCGCTTCGCCGGCGCGATTCAGGCCCGCTTCGGCATTCGATACGACCCGGATCACGTGGGCCGCATCATCCATCGCCTCGGATTGCGCGAACGGGTGCGCAGCCACCGCAGCATGGCGGACATCCACTATAGTTCCGTCACCGGTCCGGTTGTTCTCCACGCCGAAGCGCCGGCGGCTTCGTAAGAATCGAACTGAGAACAGCGAACCCCTATTGCCTGGCCGGCGGCCGGTCGCCCCTTCGCGAATAGCCCTCGATCTGGCCCATCGAGTTCGACGAGGACGGCGAGATGCGCGCCAGCGTGGATTGAGCCAGACTTGCCATTTCGCGGAACAACCAGTCCATTTGCTGGCAGCCGCTCGGTAACGGCGAGCCGCGCTGAGCGCGTCGGAACCGTAAGCATTGGCGGTCTAAAGCCCATCTCGGAAACTGACCGGGAACACACCTTAGCGCGGCATGACAGGGTGCGACAGGCGATGGTTCCAGACGCGGCCCTGGCACGTGCCGCGCGATAGAATGAAAACGTGCTACATCGATTTATTCTTCATAATGATCGTGTTCAGGAAGCCTCGTCGCAGACTCTGTCGCCGGGGCAAGTCGGTCTGCTGTCGGGCTGGGGCGTTTTCAGTACGCTTCGTGTGGCTGAAGGTGTGCTCTTCGCTTTCGAGCGCCATTGGGCCCGCATCCAGCGCGACGCCGCATTGTTGCATGTCCCGCTGATCGAAGGCCCCGAGGTGCTGCGCGCCAGGCTGCTCGAGTTGGTGGAAGCTAATCGCGCTTACAATTCCACTCTCCGCGTGGCGATTGTGCGCAACGGCGGCGGCATGTGGGCTGGCCCTTCCACGGGCCGCGCCAGCGACCTGATCGCCCTCACCGCCGATACCAAGGATTGGGGCCACGGCGTCAAGCTGGGCGTGCAACCCGAGGCGCGCCACGCCGCCTGCGAGTTCGCTGGGACGAAAATACTGTCCTGGGCGATGAATCTCACCTGGCTTGAAAATGCGCAGCAGCGCGGCTTGGACGAAGTCATTTTGCTCAACGAACGCGGCGAGGTTTCCGAATGCACCTCGGCCAACATCTTCATCGCCAATGGTAACCAGGCCTGGACGCCGCCGCTCAACTCCGGCTGCCTGCCCGGCGTCACCCGCGAAGTGCTGCTGGAAGAAATCCGCGTGCCTGGCATTCAGGTCGGCGAGAAGCCGCTGCTGCCGGCCGATCTGCAGGCTGCCGACGAAGTGTTCATCACCTCCACCACGCGCGACCTGCTGCCCGTCGTCGAAATCGAGGGCGCCAAGGTTGGCCGTACGCTCGCCGCGCAAACCGCGCTCGCCGCTGCCTTTCAAACGCGTCTCCGCCAGTACGTGAGCGAGCACAAGCCCGCGCCTGCGGGCAAGGCGTAAGCCGCTGCATCCTGAGGCGCCCACCCAGTTCCCATCGCTGGCGCGGGCATCACGACCCCGCGCACCACTGTTCCGTCCCGCCAACCGTGTCATCGCGACACAGCGACCGTCCACGGTGTCCCACCCGCCGGCCGGCCGGAAGCGAAGAATCATTCTGCCTAAAAGGGTTTATGCCATTTGACACGCGGCCATCCGATTGCTAAACGTAAGAGTGAATTGGCGAAGTTACTTTTTTAACCTGCCCTCTGCAGCAACAGGCAGGTGGAAGAAGAGTGAGCCGACGGGACAGCGCGCTTGCGGGAGCCGGTGTTTGTAGTAGGCTTAGCTCACTATTCTTCCCTTGTTGGTTGCCGCAGAGGGGTTTTTTGTGTCGAACGGCATCATAAGCTCTCCGCGGGGTCAGTGGTTGCGTAAGTTGTCTGGCATTTCTGGTCGAGGAGAATAGGACGCGGACCTGGCCGGAAGTGGGCCGTGTTGCGGTCGAAACCAGGCAGCCCGACGCCGGATCCCAGCCCAACATGGGCGAGCCGCATCGGATGAAGCCCTGCACGTCTTTAGGGCTATGTCCGGTGCGGTTTTTCTTTTTGGGCGCAAGAAAAACCCGGTTGTCGCCTGCCGTGCGGAAGCTCCCCCGCCAGTCGGGGTTTTCCGGCGCTGCCCGAACGGTATCCGAATTGCACCTGTTGCGTCGTTTTGCCGCGCGTTTCGTCTCTTGTGAGAAAACCGATTGCTTTGCTAGGCTTGGCGTGTGCCGCTGCCGCACAGGCGCCGCGGATTAGCGACATCAACTACTACGGACTGCACAAGGTCAGCGCCGAGAAGATCCAAGCAGTCACCGGTCTCAGAAAAGGTGGCACGCTCGCCGCATCCAAAGGCGACATCGAGGACCAGATCGACAAGATTCCCGGCGTGGTGCTGGTGCGGGTCGAAGCGCTGTGCTGCGAAGGCACGTCGGTCGAGCTGTTCATCGGCATTGAGGAAAAGGGCGCGGCGCATCCGACATTCCACTCTCCGCCCGAAGGCACTGCCACGCTGCCGCGGGAAATCCTCGATACGTACGCAAATTTCCTCTCTGCGGTCGCGCGTGCGGCGTCTCGCGGCAACACCACCGAGGACTTCACGGCGGGCTATTCGATGATGGACGATCCGGAGGCGCGCGCCTTCCAGCCCCGCTTTGTCACTTTCGCAGCGGACCACTTCGATTGGTTGCGCGACGTGTTGCGCAATTCGGCCGACGCCGGCCAGCGCGCGGTGGCCGCCGCCATCGTCGGCTACGGCGCCGACCAGCAGCAGGCCGCGGGCGAATTGCAATACGCCATCGGCGATCCGGACTCCGCCGTCCGCGCCAATGCCATGCGCGCGCTGGCGGCCATCGCCGTATATGCCGGCAAGCACCCGGACCGCGAGATACGCATCGCGCCCACCTGGCTGGTCGAGATGCTGCATTCGATCGTGCTGGAAGACCGCATCCAGGCAGCCCGCGCGCTGGTGCTGCTCACCGATTCGCCCAACCCGGGCGCGCTCGACCTGATTCGCCAGCGCAGCCTGGATTCGCTAAAGGAGATGGCGCGCTGGACCACGCTGCGTTACGCGCTGCCGCCTTTCCTGCTGCTGGGCCGCGTGGCCGGCCTGCCCGACAAAGAGATTCATGCGCAATGGGGAAACGGCAATCGCGAGAGCGTGATACAAAAGGCGCTCGCTCTGGAGCCCGGCAAACATGCCCGCCAGTAGCATGGGTCCCCGTCCCACGGTGTGCTACCCTAATACTTCTAAACGCCATTCCAGGAGTTTTTCTTCATGTCACTTCGGATGGGCCTGGGGCCGATTGCGGCCTGCGCGGCCTTTTTAACCCTCGCTCCGCTCTCGTTTGCGCAGCCCAAGATTGCAGCCATCAGCCTGCAAAAGGCCGTCTTCGATACGGCCGAAATCAAGAAGGCCAGCGCCGAAATGGAAGCCCGCTACAAGCCGCGCGCCGACAAACTGCGCGAGGCGCAGGAACAGATTGCACAGATCTCTCAGCGGCTGCAGGGCGGCGCCGGCCAACTGACGCCCCAAGCGGAAGCGGAACTGCAGAACGAGGGAAAGCGCCTGCAAAAGGAAGCCCAGCGCACGCAGGACGACCTGCAGGCCGATGTGCAGGCCGACCGCCAGGATATCCTGACCAAAGCCAGCCAGCGCATGGTCGACATCGTCAAGAAACTCGCCGAAGAGAAGGGTATCGACATGGTGGTCGAGCAGCAGGCTACTGTCTACTTCAAGCCCGCTCTCGATATCACCGCCGAAGCGACCGCGGCGTACGACAAGGCTCACCCGGTGGCGGCGGCGCCGGTGGGCAAGTAAGCCTGGCAGGGAGGCGGAAATGGGCGGCTATCTCGATCAGTACGGCGCGGGCGATGAACGGCGCGCCAGACGGATCAAGGTGGCACTGCTGGCCGTGCTGACGGTCGTGGTTCTGGCGCTGATTGGCGCCCTAGTCAACTTTTTCTTTATTCCCAATGCCGCCGAGCGTCAGACGCGCACTTTTTTCGACGCTCTGGCGGCCCGCCAATACCAGCAGGCCTACGCTCTGTGGGGGTGCACCGCCGCGCAGCCTTGCCCCGCGTATCCTTTCGAAGAGTTTTTGAAGGACTGGGGACCGGAAGCCGTACCGCCGGGCGCGTTCCAGGTGCTCAACGGCGAATCCTGCGGTTCGGGGACCATCGTCGATGTCGATGCGGGCAAGGCCGGCGACAAGCGGCTGTGGGTAGAAAACTCGACTCGCACCCTGGGCTTTCCGCCGGCCCCCGAGTGCGGCCCGCGCCGCAACCACGTTTACGATTTTCTGCGCGACCTGAAATACCGCGTGCACGGGCACACGTACATTCAGACGTCGCAGTGATGAGGGCGCAGGCGGCCGTGCCGCTCACACCCGGAGAGGGCTGATGGACGAGCGAGCTTACTACACCGAAAGTCAGGCCACCAAGCCTGCGACCTTGAATTGCCCTTACTGCCGCAGCGCGGAGTCCTACGACCTGCGCTGGGCGGTGCACAAGAAGAAAGACCGCCTGCCGCCCGGTGGCGATGAGCGCGACCGCGCCAAATTCGCTAAAGCACAGAGTTACATGGTTCTCATGGACGACAAGGTCGCCTGCAAGAACCTGCGCTGCCGCAAACGCTTCGACATCTCAGGCGTCAAGACCATGGCGTTTATGTAGGCTGACCAGGTGCCGTGCAACTGTGCAATTCGTTGCCGCCCCGAGTTCCAGTTTCCGTCATTTTCCCGCGCTGACATACTGCCGATACGCTTGTTCCGCTTCAGGGTCGGGAGGGTGCGGGTGATCGAGGTATTCGCCTAGCCAGCGGCGGGCGCGTGTGAACTCGTGGAGCTTGGCGTAGGTCTGCGCCAGGCTGCGCGCGCAGCGGGGAAGGTCGGGCTCGCGGTCGAGGTGCAGGCTGCACGAGTCCTCCATCTGGCTGAAGACCTCCATCGAGTTGAGCGGCGTGACGCCAGCGGGCGGGTGCCGCATAAACACCAGCGCCTGAGGATCGCGGTAGATCAGATTCCATTCGGTTTGTGCGGGATCGGCCAGCGAGGGAGCCAGCAGATAGAGGATGCCGTTCGTATACTCGAACGTGTTCATCACGATCACTTGGATGCCGTACTGGTCGAGCAGTTGGGCCGCGCTCTTGCCGCCGGAATCGTCGTGATTGTAGAGAATGCGTGCGTAATCGTCGAACAGCGTATCGCTCAGCGCGCGGCCATCGATGAAAACACGCTCGCGCGGCCACAAGCGCCACATCAGATAGCCACCGTACTCGTATGTGTGGAACATGCGATCGGTAACCTGGTGCGAAGCGAGGAAGTCGGCCGCGCCCGTCGGGTAACGCCAATCGGCCGCGCGAAGCTCGAAGAAATCGCCCGCCGCCGCACCCCAGATGATGCCGGCGGCCAGCGCAAACGCGGCAATCCAATGGGCCAGCGTTGGCAGCGCGCGTTTCCAGGGCAAATAGCTGGCTATAAAGACCGGCGCGAAGAAGCCGATGAAGATGGTGTTCCGCGCGGCGGTGAACGCCGCAACAGAAAAGGCAGCCAGCAGCAGCCAATCGGCGATGCGCACCGTGCGCCGCGCCCACACCATCGCGCCCGCCGCGGCGGCCAGTAGCAGCACGAAAATGGGCGGCGGCCACAGCGCCGGCCGCGCCCATTCGATCAGGTGGGATTGCATCGCGCTCGATCGATAGAGCAGCAAAACCTGGAGCGCGTGAAAACCGTTGGGGTTGATCCCCGATGCCAGTACCGCTGCGGCAGACCACAGGCACAACGCGCGTTCTTCCGGCAGCGGACTGCGCCGCCAGCGCGCCACCAGCGCATCGGCGCAGTAAGCCGCCAGCACCACCCAGCCCAGCACGAAGCCGCCGTGGCAATTGGCCCAAATCAGAAACAGAAGCGGCAGCAGCCACAACCGCCGGCGCGATTCCAGAATCGACACGGTCAGCGCGAGGAACAGATACGTGAATAGTTGCGGCCGGTCGAGCGCGAACGGAACGGCAATGGCGGTTGCGGCGAGGCCGGCCATCGAGCCGCGATCGAGAACGCCCGAACGCCGCCACGCAATGAGGCCGGTGAGACCGCAGAAGCCCGCCAGCAGTAGCGCCCGAAAGATCACCACGCCGGGAAAGCCGGCCGCGCGGAAAGCCATGTAGAACAGCGCCTGCGCCAGCCACTCGTGCGTCAAATTGAAGTGCCGCACGGCATCCTCACCTGGATATGCCAGCGGAGCCGCGGCCGTCGTGTAGGCAAACGGATCGGGAACCGGCAGCGAGTGCGTCTCGACGATGTACTGGCCGGTGCGCAAATGCCACCAGAAATCGGAATCGCGAATTTCCGGGGATACCAGTCCGAGGCAGAGTACGGCGGCCAGTGCCGCGAGCAACAGCCCCAGGCGGCGCGGCGCGGTTGCGGGGGATGGCGAAACAGTCGCGGGCTGGGCGCGCTTCCGGCTGCGGAGTTGAGTCACGAATCACCATCATACACGGGCGCGCCGGCGGCAGGCTTTCATGGCGAACAAAAAACGAAGCAACGAATCATTGTCCCAGCAACTAAGCTTTTGCTAAAATAGGACTTACCAGCAATAGGAGCCAACTTGCCAGACCAGGAACTGCCACCTCAAGGTCCGCCTCCGCCGCCATCCGGCGGGACGCTGCCTTTGCCCGGAACGCCGGGCGTCGACGGCAACAAGAACCTCGTCCCGATCAACATCGAAGAGGAGATGCGGCGCAGCTATCTGGATTACGCGATGAGCGTGATCGTCGGCCGCGCGTTGCCAGACATTCGCGACGGGTTGAAGCCTGTGCACCGGCGCATTCTGTACACGATGCAGCAGATGGGTCTGGCGCCCAACAAGGGCACTCGCAAGTGCGCCCGCATCGTGGGCGATTGCATGGGCAAATATCATCCGCACGGCAACTTGGCGATATACGATGCCCTGGTCCGCATGGCGCAGGGTTTTTCGATGCGCTATCCGCTGGTGGATGGGCAGGGCAACTTCGGTTCGGTGGATGGCGATCCGCCGGCAGCCGACCGATACACCGAAGCGCGCCTGTCGTGGGTGGCCACGGCGGTGCTCGAAGACATCGACAAGGACACGGTCGATTTCAGACCGAACTACGATGGCAACGAGCAGGAGCCGGAAGTACTGCCGACTCGCGTTCCCAATGTGCTCGTGAACGGTTCGTCCGGCATCGCGGTCGGCATGGCGACCAACATTCCGCCGCACAATTTGACCGAAGTCGTGAACGCGGCCATCTACCTGGTACAGCATCCCGGCACGCCGCTACAGAAGATTCTGGAAATGGTGCCCGGGCCGGACTTCCCGACCGGCGGGTTCATCCTCGGCCGGCAGGGCATCATCGACGCGTATACTAAGGGCCGCGGCCAACTCAAGCTGCGCGCCAAGGCCGCCATCGAGCGCGTGGGCAAGGACAAGGAGCAGATCGTCGTCACCGAGATCCCCTACCAGGTGAACAAGTCGAAGCTGCTCGAACAGATCGCCTCGCTGGTGAACGAGAAAAAAATCGAAGGCGTGGCGGACGTGCTCGACCACAGCGACCGGGACGGGATGCGCATCACCATCGAGCTGAAGCGCGGCGAGCAGGCGGAGGTAGTTCTCAATAATCTTTACAAGCACACCCAACTGCAAACCGGATTCGGCATCATCATGCTCTCCATCGTCAACGGCCAGCCGCGCGAGCTGGGGCTGGTGGAGATCATCAAGTGCTTCATCGACCATCGGGTAGATGTGGTGCGGCGGCGCACCGAATTCGAACTGCGCAAGGCGCGCGAGCGCGAGCATATCTTGCTCGGTTTCCAGAAGGCCCTCGACAATCTGGATGAAGTGATCCGGCTGATCCGCGCCGCCAAGGCGCCGCGCGAGGCGCGCGATTCGCTGATCGCGCGTTTCGATTTCAGCGAGCGGCAGGCGCAGGCGATCATCGAAATGCAGTTGCAGCGCCTGACCGGCATGGAGCGGCAGAAGATTCTCGACGAATTGGCCGAGATCCAGCGCCGCATCGCCGAGTACCTCGAAATCCTCGGCTCCGATAAAGTGCTGCGCGACGTCATCGTCAAGGAGCTGAAGGAAGTTCAAAAGGAATACGGGGACGAGCGTCGCACCCAGATCATCGACGACGCGGGCGAAATCCGCCTGGAGGATCTGGTGGCCGTGGAGGACACGGCGGTGACGGTGACGCGCGGCGGCTACCTGAAGCGCACGTCGGTCGATACTTACCGGCGGCAGACGCGCGGCGGCAAGGGGCGCATCGGGATGGGGACGCGCACGGAGGACTTCGTCGAGCATCTCATCATCGCCTCAACACACGCCTATCTGCTGATCTTCACTACGCGCGGCCGCGTCTACTGGCTGAAGGCGTACGAGGTCCCAGACGCCACCACCACCGGTAAGGGCAAGCATATTTCCAACCTCATCAACTTGCAGCCGGATGAAACCGTGAAGGCGTTTCTGGCCGTGGCGGACTTCGTGCCCGACCAGTTCGTCGTCATGGTGACGCGCCACGGCGTGATCAAGAAATCCGAGCTGACCGAGTTCGACAATCCCATGTCACGCGGCATCATCGCCGTCTCGCTCGACGAAGGCGATGAGCTGATCGGCGCCAAGATCACCAACGGGAGCAATTACATCTTCCTTGGCTCGCATCAGGGGCAGGCCATTCGCTTCGCCGAAAGCCAGGTGCGTGGCATGGGCCGGACGGCGCGCGGTGTGCGCGCGATGGACCTGCCGGAAGGCGATTTCCTGGTGGGTATGGAAGTCGTGGATAAGGAAGGCCTGATTCTTTCGATCGCGGAGAACGGTTTCGGAAAGCGCACCAAGCTGGAGGCTTACCGGCTGACCGCGCGCGGGGGCAAGGGCGTTATCAACATGAAGACCACCAACAAGACCGGCAAGGTGGTCGCCGTGCTTTCGGTGAACGAAGATTCCGATTTGATGATCGTCAGCCAGAACGGCAAGATCATCCGCATCGAGGCTGCCACAATCCGCCAGGTGGGCCGCTCGTCGCAGGGCGTGCGCCTGGTAAGCCTCGAGGAAGGCGATAAGGTGGCCGCCGCGAGTGTGATCCCCGATACGGAGAACGGCAACGGCCCGACCCAGGAGTCGCTCCCTGTCCAGTAGACTAAAAAAGTGGGGCAGGTCCCCGACCTGCCAACCGCCACTAAACGCCATGCCCGCCCCGGTGGAATTAACGAGCCCGGCCCGCCTTCGCGAAAAGGAAGCGCACCTCTTGCCGAATTTGCGCGGCATGGGCCGCATGCTGGTGGCATTTTCCGGCGGTACCGATTCGGCCTACCTAGCCTGGGCGGCACACCGCGCCGTCGGCGCCGGAGCGCTCGCCATTACGGCCGATTCCGCTTCCATTCCCGCATCGCACAAGCGCGACGCCGAAGCCTTTGCCGCGCAATTCGGCATCGCCCACGAATACATCGAGACGCGCGAGTTCTCGAACCCGGATTACACGGCGAACAATCCCGACCGCTGTTTCCACTGCAAGGACGAGCTGTTCGCGCGCCTCAAAGAGTTCGGCCGCCAACGCGGCTTTGCTCACATCGTCTACGGCGTGAACGTGGACGACCTGGGCGATTACCGACCCGGCCAATCCGCCGCAACTCAACATCGCGTGGAGGCGCCGCTCGCCGATGCGGGCCTTTCCAAGGCCGAGATCCGCGAACTCTCGCGCCTGGCCGGCCTGCCGACCTGGGACAGGCCCGCCTCGGCGTGTCTCAGCTCGCGCATTCCCTATGGAACGCCGGTTACGATCGAGACGGTCAAGACCATCGAGACCGGCGAAGAGCGGATCAAGGCGCTCGGCTTCCGCCAATTCCGCGTCCGCTTCCATGGCGACGTGGTGCGTTTGGAGATCGCGCGCGAGGAAATGGCGAAAGCGCTGACCATCGAGATGGCGGCCCGCTTCACCGAAATCTTCAAATCACTGGGTTTCCGCTACGTCACCCTGGACCTGGAAGGCTACCGCCAGGGGTCACTCAACGAAGTGCTGGATTTGAAGAAGTAGAGCGGACGGCGAGGCGGCAGACAACCGCGCGCCTCACTCCTCGACCAGACGGTGGCTGGCCGTCGCATCCAAATCCAGCTTGTAAATGCGCTTCAATTCCACGATCAGCTTGAGATTTTCGCGGCTGAACGGGGCCTTGCCTTCGAAAGCGTGCAGGACAATGCCTTCCAGCAGATCGCCCAGTGTCAGGTCATGATACTCGGCCAGCGCCTTGAGCACCTTGAGCAGCCGCTTTTCCATGCGCACGCCCGTCTGGACGCGTTCGATTTTGATGTGAACCTGCTTGTCTTTCATGATTAGATTGTACCACGGTACATTGGTACAGATGGTCGACAGCCGAAAGCGCCTGCCCCACCCTTCGGCAAAGTGGGACAGACGAATCGCCCTACTTCGTCTGTCAAAGCTGCGGCAGGCGATGACAGGCCACAAAAGGCGATGGCCTGTCCTACCTGGTTTCCAGCAGAACTTTCAGCACCCCACGCTGCGCTGCGTGCGCGAAGGCTGCGGCTGCATCGCGCAGGGGGAAACGGGCGGCGATCATCTCTTCCGTCCGGATCGTCGCGTTCGCGAGCAGCGGGATGGCGGCTTCGAAGCGGCCGCAGCGCGAGCCGACCAGCGTTATTTCATTGACGATGATGGGAGCGGTGTCGACGGCGACCTTGCCGTGCACGGTGGACTTCAGAATCACGGTGCCGCGCGGGCGCGTCATGGCCACGGCTTGCCGCAAGCCTTCCGGCGAGCCGGTCGCATCCACCACCCAGTCGTATTCGGCAACGGGAAGGTCGCCGTTGGCCAACCCGGTGACAACTCCCGAAGCCGCGGCGATTCGCATCTTCTCTTCATGACGTCCGAACAGGCGCACCCGGCAGCCGCGGACCGCCAGCACCTGCGCCACCAGCAAGCCCAGCTTGCCATCGCCGAGGACCGCGACCGGCGCGCAGGCCGGAATGGCGACCTGGTCGAGAATCTCGCACGCCGCCGCCAGCGGCTCGGTGAACACGGCGCGTTCGATCGGGACGCCCTCGGGCACCACGTGCAGATTGCGTTCGGGCAGCGTGAAGAACTCCGCGAACGCGCCAGGATGGCGCACGATGCCGAGCACGGTGCGGTTGGGACAATGCCGGCCCAGACCCTTGCGGCACCATTCGCAGTGGGTGCAGGCGAGGTTGATTTCGCCGACCACGCGCTTGCCCACCAGCGCGCGGTCGTCCGTCTCCACCACCTCGGCCACGAACTCGTGCCCGGGCGTGCCGGTGAAGCCGTAGTAGCCGCGCTGCAATTCCAAATCGGTATTGCAAATGCCGGCCACCAGCAGTCGCAACAGCGCGTAGCCCGCCGGCCGCTCCGGCAGCGGCGCCTCGACCGCAATGACCACGCGGTTTTCCAGGTTGGTACGGAGCATTCCTTTATAATAGGTCTTCATGCCTGCGGAACTTGCCTGTTTCGAAGAGCGCTGCCGCGCGCGCTTTCCGATCACTGAAATCATTTATAACTGCCCGCGTTGCGGCGGTCTGCTGGAGGCCGTCTACCCGGCTCCCGAAGGCCATCCGGCCGATTGGAAGCGGATGTGGCGCGACCGCCGCACCTCCAACGCACCGCTCGATCAGAGCGGTGTCTGGCGCTATCGCGAGTTGATCGGCTTTCTCGACGATTACCGCCAGGTGGTCACCCTGCGCGAAGGGAACACGCCGCTGCTCGATGCGCCGCGCGCCGCCCAGTACGGCGGCCTGGATCGAATCACGTTCAAGCACCAGGGCTTCAATCCCACCGGATCTTTCAAAGATAACGGCATGACGTGCGGCGTGGCGCAGGCCCTGCGGCTGGGCGCGCGGCGCGTTGCGTGCGTTTCCACCGGCAACACGTCGGCCTCGATGGCTGCGTATGCCAGCGCGGCCGGCCTCGACCCGGTGATCTTCATCCCGAACGGCAACATATCGTTCGGCAAGCTGGCGCAGGCGCTCGAATACGGCGCGCGCACCTTCCAGGTGGAGGCGAACTTCGACCAGATCCTGGCGCTGGTGCGGCAGTTGGCGGAGCGAATGGGCATCTACCTGCTCAACTCCATCAATCCCTTCCGCATCGAAGGCCAGAAGACCATCATGACGGAGATGCTGGACCAGCGCGACTGGCGCGTGCCAGATTGGGTGGTCCTGCCCGGCGGCAATCTGGGCAACGTGTCGGCCTTCGGCAAGGGGCTGCGCGAGTTGAAAGCGCTCGGGATCATCGGTCGCTTGCCACGCCTGGCAGTGATCCAGGCTGAAGGCGCGGCACCGTTTTTCGACTTATATCGCGCAACAGACCGCTCCCGCCTCAACGCAGTCAGTCACCCGGAAACGCTGGCGACCGCCATCAAGATTGGAGACCCTATCTCCTGGCCGAAGGCCTT
>Ga0074045_10001280_pt1 | contig 24433 bp, 22 predicted proteins | sample BogForMeECP23OM2_FD_94442 | JGI IMG/M metagenome (GOLD analysis project Ga0074045, IMG submission 94442) | Bog forest soil microbial communities from Calvert Island, British Columbia, Canada - Bog Forest MetaG ECP23OM2 | ecosystem: Environmental > Terrestrial > Soil > Wetlands ... | reverse complement strand
CCTTGACCACCGCGTCGTGATCGCCCTGCTCGATGGACACTTCCACGGCGCGCGCCGCTTTGGCCGACGCGGCGTCTTCATAGATCTCGATTCCATTGCGCTCGAAAGTCGTCAGCAGGTCGTCGATTTCTTCCGACGAATGGACTTCCGCGGGGAGCGAGTCGTTGACCTCATCGTACAACAGGTAGCCGCGCTCCTTGCCGACGGCAATGAGCTGCTTTACCGCATCATATTTTTCTTCCAAGCCCGTAGCCGCCACAACACTCCTCCCGCACTTCTAACAGGATATTTCATTGCCGGCATCAGGCGGGCAAGCCTGCACACTCCTCGTACCGAGCACGAACGAACGGCTCAAGATATCGAAGGGGAGGGATGCTATCCTCCGCGAAGCTATTAGTTTTTTCTGTGAAGCCCTGTACGCCGCGCCCTTTGCCTGCTGCTGCCCCACGCTAAGCCCGCCTGCCGAACCGATCCCTAAACGGTTCCTCGGCTATCCACACACATAATGGATGCCCGGGGGAGCGAAACCGTTATCCGCACAACCCTTTTACGTTACACGTTTAAGTTCAACGAAGTCAACCATTTCCTTGCAAGAAATCGGGGCCGCCGGCTCATCTCCCTTGCCGGAAATGGCTCAGTGTTCCGCCGTCAGCCTCCTCATCAATTCCTGCTTGCGAGTGAGGAGTTCGCGCAAGGATGGCCCGGCGGCGTTGGCTTCGATGCTTTGTTGCACTTCCGCGAGTTCCTGCTCGATCAGGCGGCGCCGCAGCGCCTCCAGGCAGCTCTCCGCTTCTTCCCAGGTGCCTTCCTGGGCGGGCTCGAACAGTATCTCGAAAAGCATCCGGCGGTCGCGATCCTCCAGGAGTGCCCCGATTTCCGTGGCCTGCATGGGCTGATCAGAGAGTGCCGCCACGATGAGCGCGGCAAAGACTTTTTCCGTTTCCAGGCCCCGGTATAGCCCGCCCTGCTGGAGCCGCTGCGCCAGTTCGCGCCGGAATCCCTCCGCTTCCATGAGCATGCGAATCAGCCGCCGTTCGATCGGCTTGGCACTCTTTCCCACCAATTCGGGCTGCGTTTTCACCTCGCTGCGCCGCTCGGCCGCGGCTTTGCTTAGCGCCGCGCGCAGCACCGGCTCATCGATGCGAAGTTGCTGAGAAATCCGCGTGGCCCATTCCGAGCGCAGCAGGCGGTTCGGAATCTTCTGCAGGTACGGCATCAGAAAATTCAGCGCCCGCAGCTTCCCTTCGCCTGTCGTCAAATCCATTTGCCGGGCCCGCGCAATCAGGTAATCCACGTAGGGCGGCGATTCTTTCAACGCCTTGATGTATGCCTCCGCGCCTTTCTCCCGGATGAACAAATCGGGATCGGCTTTCTTGTCGCCAATCGCCGGGAGCGCCAGCACGCGCACCTCAAAATCCTGCTCGAGGAGCAGCGAGATGGAGCGCTCCGTGGCCGCTTGTCCCGCCGCGTCCGGGTCGTAGTTGACGATCACGCGCTTCGTGAACCGCCCCAGCAGCTTGATTTGCGGCTCGGCTAGGCTGGTGCCGCAACTTGCCACCACGTTGTTGATTCCCGCGCGCGCCACCGCGATCGCGTCCATGTAGCCTTCCACGAGGACCGCGAAGTCCTACCGCCGGATGGCGTCCTTGGCGTGGTCCATGTAGTACAGCACGTTGCTCTTCGAGTAGATGGGCGTTTCCGGCGAGTTTAAATATTTGGGGAGGTCGTCGCCCAGCGCGCGGCAGCCGAAGGCGACCACTTTTCCGGATTCGTTGGCTATGGCGAAGGTGATGCGGCGGCGAAACCTGTCGAACAGACGCCCGCTTTGGTCGCGCGAAACCAGTCCCGATTCCGCCAGCAACTTCTCTGGATATTTTTGTTTCAGGTAGCGCAGCAGCGCGTCCCCGCCGCTGGGCGCATAGCCGATGCCAAATCGTGCGATGGCCTCGGCATTTAGACCGCGATCCTCCAGATAGGCGCGCGCCGCCTTTCCCTCCGCCGTGGTTTCCAGTTGTTTCACGAAAAAAGCTTGCGCTTCCCGGTGCATCTCCACCAGCGCGGCCCGCTGCTGATTCTCTTTGCGTTCTTCCGGCGAACGCTCTTTTGGGCGCGGAATCGCGATGCCGCACTTCTCCGCGACGATGCGCACGGCGTCCGGAAACTGGCACTTCTCCATCTCCATCACGAAACTGAAAACGTCGCCGCCCTTCCCGCAGCCAAAGCAGTGAAAAATCTGTTTTACCGGATGCACCGCGAACGAGGGCGTCTTTTCGCCGTGGAAGGGGCACAGACCCGTGAAGTTCTGTCCGCTCTTCTTCAAGCGCACGTACTCGCCCACCACGCGGACGATGTCCGCCTGCTGCTTCACCTTATCCGCAAATGATCCCGCTTCCGCCATGTGGTTCGAAGAACGAAATACGAAAATCGAGATACGAAAAACGAAAATCGACCCCCTACTGCGTCTTCCTGGACTCCGCTTGTCTTTTGGCCGTTGCTCGTATGTAGCCGTTCAATACCTGGATCACTCGTTGAGCCAGTGTGTCGGCCTCAGTATATTCGCCTTCGGAAATGAACTTGGCATCGACAGCAGTGACCAGGTGATCCCTCACTTCGTAGGCAGAGCCGCGAGCCTGCCGACAAAATTGGATGTTTTCTTGATAGGAGTATCGCCCAAATCCTTCGGCAATGTTTGCTCCAATCGACTGGATGGCGCGTCTGAGCTGACTATTGAGTGCGAAGCGTTCCTCGACAGGCAGCTTTTTCAGAAGAGGGTAAATCAATATCCGGAGGGTGCGCGCTAACTTCCATGCATCGAGGTCCTTGAAGTCACGGACCGGTGCGTGCACGCTGGTTGGCACGTCTTCGAGTTTCGAATTTCGTGTTTCGAGTTTCGTCATACCTATTCCGGGAGAATGTGGAATCCCATTCCTACTTGCACAAAATGGTTGTCCGCCGTGAGCACCTCCGAAATCGCGAGTTCCTTCATGATCACCATGCTGGTGAAGTCGGTGAAGGAAATCTTGGGTTTGTCGGCGAATTTCAGGCGCAATGCCATTGCCGCTTTGAAGCGTTCAGGCGTCACCAGCTCTGTTGTCACCGAAGGGGACGCAAAGACTGCGTTCGCGAACCTCGCTGCTTCGGCAAAGGGAAGCCGCACAAATAGCAAAGTGAGCAGTTCATCCAAAACAAAATTCGAGGTCACCACCTGCCGGCTGAGCTTGCTGCGCTCACGATAACAATCAGCCACGAAACCATGCTTTGCGTCTCTGCGGTCGGCAAGTGCGAGCCATCCCCATGTGTCCACAAATAGTTTCAATGGGAATCGCCACCATACAACTCGCCGTCAATGTCTTTCGTGAGCTGCCCGTCCCGCGCAATCCCAATCACCTCCAGCAGGGGGTCCCGTCTGCCGGTCAGAATTGCGCGCAACTGGTCCAGGGTCTCCGCGTGGAAAACGCCCTTGGCTACGGCGTCACGAAAAAGGTCCACGAATTCCGCTTCACCGATGACCAGGTGGACTCGGTTGTGCCGGCCATTACGGTTCTTACAAAACCGCAGTCCTTCCCAGGTGTCCCCGTTGAGCGCGAAGAGATTGCGTTCGATGCGAGCCTCGTCGCGGTCGTCCCAACTGTAGCAACCCACGGCGCGCTGCTCCAAGGTGATCATTTTCGGCATGGCAGAACCTCAAGAACTACTGGATTCTAGTAAATTCTACTCGCCTGTATTGGACCAGTCAATACCCACTATCTGCTTAATTCCACAATTGTTATGGCCTTCCCTCCGTGTTCCTCAGTCTCGAACACTGTCCCGTCCACCAACGGGTGGTTCTTGAGGAACTTCCAGAGGCCTTTTCGTAATGCTCCTGTGCCGTGGCCGTGAATGATTCGCACCTGGTTCAGATTCACCAGCACTGCTTCATCCAGGAATTTATCTACGCGCTCGGTGGCCTGCTCGACTGTCATGCCGATCACGTTGATCTCGCCGGTCGCACCGGCTTCGCTGGTTTGCGCGCTCACCGTAGTGTTTTCCCGCTTCGCGGGCTGCACCACCGTTTTCCCCGCCGCGGCGCTCTCGATGCCCGTGATTTCTTCCACGGCTACCTTCATGCGCAGCGGTCCGGCTTCAATTTCCGCCGATGGACCTTCCACGCGGCGCAGAATCACAGGCTTGCTAAAACCTCGCACGCGCACCTTTACTCCTGGTTGCAACTTTTCGAGGCTGACCGCTTCAAGGGATTCGAGTTTCGCGCCCAGATCCTGCTGCGACTCCGAAATCGTCTGCACGACCGCGGCGTTCAGCTCTTCCTTGGCCTCGCCGCGCACATCCTGCATTTTCCGCCGCGTGGTCTTTTCGAGTTGTGAGCGCAGTTCCCGCTCTTTTATCGCATCCACCACTCGCGTTACATTTACCTCGAAACGCTTTTGCATCTCCGCGAACTTCTGCTCCAATTCCGCAATACGCTGCTTCTGGCGCTCCACCCATTCCGCGCGCAGTTTCTGCCGCTCCTTTTCCAACGCGTGGCGTTCTTCCACCATCTGTTTTTGCATGACGTCGAGTTCGTCGCGGCTGTGATGCAGATAGGCGATCAGGTCCGCGGCTTCGCGCGATTCCGGCGTCAACAGGGAGCGCGCCTGTTCGATGATGGAATCCGCCAGCCCCAAACGCTGGGCGATGGCAATGCCGCTGGAACCGCCGGGCACACCGACCATCAATCGGAAGGTCGGCCGGAGATTCACGTCGTCGAATTCCACCGCGGCATTCACCACACCCGGCGTCGTCGAAGCGTACGTCTTCAAGCGGTCGTGGTGCGTGGTCGCCAGGACGAAGCAATTCTTCTTGTGAAATTCGTCCAGCAACGCCACCGCCAGGGCCGCGCCCTCTTCCGGCGCCGTGCCCGTGCCCATTTCGTCCGCCAGCACCAGCGATTTCGGCGTGGCTTCTTCCAGCATGGACTTCAGATTCAGCATGTGCGCCGAAAACGTGGAAAGGTCGGCGGCGATGGATTGCTCGTCACCAATGTCCACCAGCACGCGATCAAAGAGCGGCAGCACGATCCGCTGCGCCGCCACGGGAATCCCCGCCTGGGCTGCCAGCGCCGCCAGTCCGGTGGTCTTCAGCGCCACGGTTTTGCCGCCGGTATTCGGCCCGCTGATCACCAGCAAGCGCTCCTCGCCGCTTAGCGCGAGGGATATCGGCACAATCGCGCGGTTTTCTTTTCGCAGCTTGTCTTCCAGCACCGGATGCCGCGCGGCGTCCAGGCGCAATTCGGCGGCGGCGGAAAACTCCGGCACGCAGGCATCGAAATCGTGCGCAAAACGCGCGCGCGCGAACACGCTGTCGAGCTCCGCGATCGTCTCCGCCGCGGCTTGCAGCGGCTCGTGCATCCCGCGCAGCCGCTCCGTCAACTCGCTTAGTATCCGGGAAATCTCCGCCGCCTCGTCCTCGGTGAGTTGCACCAGTTGATTGTTAGTCTCCACCGTTTCAAAGGGCTCGACAAACACGGTTTGCCCGGTGCCGCTGGCGCCGTGCACCACACCCTGCACGCTGCGCCGGTGCTCCGCGCGCACGGGAATCACGAAGCGGTCGTTGCGCAACGTGACATAGTCCTCGCCCGCCTCCGCTTGCCTGGCCCGGAGAATCTGCTTCAGGGTGCGTTGGATGGACTCTCGCGTCTGCACAATGCTGGCGCGAATCCGCCGCAAGGCGGTGGACGCGTCATCGCTGATTTCTCCGTTCGGCAGCACGCATCGTTTGATCGCGGCCTGCAATTCCCGAAAATCCGCCAGCGTCGCGCAACGCGCGGCCAGCAGCGGGTATTTTGCAGCGTCTTCGCGGAACTGCTGCCGCAACCATGCCGAAGTTTCCAGCAACGAACCGGCGTCCAGAAATTCCGCTGGCTCCAGAACCACTCCAGGCGCATCCAGCTTATCCAGCCACGGCGCCGGATCGGCCAGCGCTCCGAATCCCAATTCGCGTTCCGCGCGCAGCCACTCCCGTCCTTCGCGGATCAGTGCAAAGGCACTTTCCAGCGCGACGCGATTAGTTCCCGGCTCGAGTTCACCGACATGACGCCTGCCAGGCGCGCAGGTCGTCCTCAACCGCAGCAATTCCCGGAGCTTGTCGAATTCAAGTACGGCTTGCGCCGATCGCGACATTCTCTCTACTCGCCTCGCTTCCATTCCTTGGCCAGGTACCTGGCCGCCTCTTCCGGTGTCGCCACAGTGTGCACCAGATTCCCGTTGGCTTCGCCCCAAACCCGCGATGCACTCGATGACCGCGGTCCCTGCTCCACCTCCCGCACTCGCTCCAGAATCGGCTGCCAAAAATCCCCCAGCACGGCAAAGGGTTTCCTCGCCATCACGGATTTGTTCAGCATCTCCCAAACCACCGCGAGTTCCACCAGTGTGCCCGTGCCGCCTTTGCAAGCCACAAATCCGTCCGCCAGCCGTACCAGTTCAAACAGCCGCTCTTCCCAAGTTTTCTTTTTTATCTCGACGTCAATCCACTCGTTCACGTTGCGCCCGAAGAATTCCGCAGTCACGCCGTAAGTTTTTCCGCCGGCTTCTTTCGCCCCGCGCGACGCCGCCTCCATCACGCCGCCATAACCGCCGCTGCACACCGCGAAGCCCCGTTCCGCCAACCGGCGACCCAACTCGCGCGCCTGCGCGTAGTCCGCGTCGCCTTCGCCCGGGCGCGAGCTGCCAAATACCGTCACGATCCGTTCGTCGTTCATGCCTTCCTTGACTGCTTCCGTATCTACTTCTTTACTTCTTCACGTCAAATTCTTCCACCATGGCCATACACAGTCCATCCAGCGCGCCGTGCACCTCATGATCCTTCACGTTCTGGTTGTTGCTCAGGAACGAGAAAATCAGACGCCTTCCTCCCGTCGTATCGGCGTAGCCAGAAAGCGTTTGCACATGCTCGACGGACCCCGTCTTCGCGTGAATGCTCCCCAGCATCCCAGCCTTTTTCATGCGGTCGGTAAGAGTCCCATCGATTCCCGCCACCGGCAATGAGCCGAAGTAGACGGGAAACCAGGATTGCTTTTGCGCATACAGCAACAACGCCACTAACGCCCGCGGCGTCACCAGATCGTGCCGTGACATTCCCGATCCATCCTCCTGCACCACATCCCCCGGCGGAATTCCGACCTTGGCATAGAATTCCTCCGGGAATTTCAGCAGATCGTCCGGCTTGGCCCAGCGCCCCTGCTGCCGCGCCGCAGTGCGCAACAATACCTCCGAGTGGAGGTTCTGGCTGATCTTGTTCACCAGCTTCAGCGTATCCCCCAGCGGCAGCGACACATGCTCCGCCAGCACGGTACGCGAGCTTTCCGCCGGGTCGGGCTCGTGGTTCGCCCGGGGCGTTCCCCAGACTTTTACCCCGCGTTCCGCCAGCAGGCGTGCCAGCGTGCTCGCCGCATGTTGCCCGGGTTCCTGAACCGCCAACCCCAATTTGCGCGGGTCGCTCTTTGCCGGGAGCGTGCCGCTCAGAACCACCATTGTTGAGCCCGGCTCGCGCACCAGCGTCAGGTCCGCCTTCTCCGCTTTGTCCGAGGTCGTCACCTCATTCCTGACCGCGAAATCGGGGGTCGCGGGCTCCAGCACTGCCACGGTGCGATCCCCTGCTTTCTCTCCCGGAGTGAGTGTCAACGTGACCACATTGTCGTCCAACACAATCGCGGAAATGGCCGCGCCGTACTCCCACACCGCGTCGTCAATCTCCCAACCATCCGGATAACGATCGCGAGGAAAGTAGCTGTCATCCCCAATGATGTCCCCGGATATCTCTTTCACCCCGTGCGCCGCCACCTGGTCTGCCAGTTCGCTCAGGACTTTTTCCGGCGGCCCGTCAAACTCCTCTTTCACCTCGAATGGGAATTTGCGATTGGAGAGATTGGGGTCGCCCCTTCCAACAAGAAGCAAGTCGCCCGAGAGGACTCCCTGCGCAATCGCGCCGTGCGTCTCCACCGTGGTGTGGAATCGGAAGTCTGGCCCCAACGTGTCGAGCGCCAGCGCGGTCGTGAGCAGCTTCATGTTGGAGGCCGGCGTAAAATAGTTGTCCGCATTTTTCTGGTAGAGAGTTTCTCCCGTCGCCGCGTCAACCACCAGCAACCCCCACTCCCCCTTGTTAACCAGCGCCGCGCTTATCAGGCTCTCCGCCCTCGCCTCGAACCGCTCCCCGGCATTCTTCTGCGGCGCTTCACCACTTTTCCCGCCGGCTTGCTGCGACGCTTGCAGAGTCTGGCAACGCGCTTCGCCCGCAACACTCCAGGCTGCGAATGACGCCAGAAAGCAAAATGTCAATTGGCCCGGCAATCCCGGTTTTCGCTTCATAATTCCTCTATTGGCAAAAGCCAATGCATGAAAGTATATTCGAAAGCCTGCGGGAGCTCTCTACGGCGAAGTTCCAGGGAGTCAGAGCATGGCGCGCTTTCTGCAATCTGACTTTGACTCGCCGATTCCGCCACCCGGGCCATTTCGTCATAAACTATGGGAACCTCATAACAAAGAAGGCGGCGCTCATGAAGAAGATCTTCCCCATTCTCCTGGCCTTCTCGCTCATCGCCCTCCCGCTCCAGGCCGATGACAAGAAGGAAAAAGAGCGGCTGGAGAACTGCGGCACGGTCGTGCAGGAGATCATGGACATCCCGGACAACATTCCCCAGGACCTGATTGACAAAGCCGACTGCATTATCGTTTACCCGTCCGTCGTCAAGTTTGCCTTTGCCTTTGGCGGCAGCTATGGCCGCGGCGCAATGGTGTGTCGCACCGGCGAGAATTTTACCGGGCCGTGGAGCGCGCCCACGATGATGGCCCTGGAGGGCGGAAGCTTCGGCCTGCAGCTCGGAGCGCAAGCCACCGATTTCGTGCTCCTGGTGATGAACGAGCGCGGCGCCAAGTCCCTCCTCACCAGTAAAGTGAAACTCGGCGCTGACGCTTCTGCAGCTGCAGGTCCCAAGGGACGCAACGCTGAAGCCTCTACTGACGTCACCCTGCGCGCCGAGATCCTCTCGTACTCCCGTGCCCGTGGCCTCTTTGTCGGCATCTCCCTTGCGGGTTCCACAGTACGCCCGGACAATAGCGCCAACGATGCCCTATATGGAAAGAGGATTGACCCCGGCGACATCATCTTCAAAGGCGTGGTTCCAGTACCCCCTTCCGCCCAGAAGATGGTATCCTACCTGAACCAGAAATCTCCCAGGAACCGATCTTCTGGCAAGGAGATCTAACACCTTCATATCATTAGAGATGAGCTATATGGCCCTTGCACGTGGCGGGGCCTTTTTGGCGTTGACAATGTGCGTTCAATGACTTATAGTCATTTATGAATATAGGTCATTATGACTACTCTCCCGCGTTCCGACCCCACCAACCGGCGTGAACGCCGCAGCCTGGAGCTTCGCGAACGTCTCTTCCGTGCCGCCCTGGACCTTTTCGCCAAGCGAGGCTTTGCGGAAACCACGGTGGAAGACATCACGAACGCCGCCGACGTCGGCAAAGGTACGTTCTTCAACTACTTCCCAAGCAAGGACCACATCCTCCTGGCCTTTGCCGAAATGCAACTCGCGACGCTCCGCCTTGCGGTCGAGGAAGCGCGGCAGGCCCGCGAGCCCTTGATCGAGTTTGTCCGCGCGCTCACTGTGCGCATGACGGCCGAGCCGGCGCGCAACCCGGACCTTATTCGAGGCTTGCTCCTCGCTTTCCTGGGCAGCTCCGAGATTCGGCAGGCTATGCGAGATCTGCACGTGGAGATCCTCGATCTGCACACCCAGATGGTTCAGATCGGCCAGGAGCGTGGCGAGATCCGTGACGACCTTCCTGCCGCCGAAATCGCGTTGGTTTTTCGCCAGACGATCTTCGGAACTTTGCTCATTTGGTCGCTGTACGGCGATGACTCACTGGAACCGCGGCTGGATGCCGCGTTTGAAATCATCTGGTCGGGGGTATCGCCGCGCCGGCCAAGTAACCTTTCGAGTTCGGAGGGCGTACCTCCAGTATCAAGGAAAAAGGATTGATCTCATGAATCGCAAGGCCATTTTGGTCGTCGGGGTAGTGGCGGCACTCGCGGCTGCGGCCGCGTATTCCATGGGGTGGTTCCATCACCAGACGCAATTGCAGGGCTCCGGCACGGTAGAGGCACGCAACATTCGCGTGGGCTCGAAAGTCGGCGGGCGCATCGACAAGGTCCTGGTCAGGGAGGGCGATTCCGTGGAGCCAGACCAGATATTGATTGAGTTTGACGACAGCGAGTTGCGAGCTTCGCTGATGCAATCGCGCGCCAATGCGGAAAAGGCCGAACGCGGTTTCCGTCCGGAAGAAATCGCCGAGGCTCGCGCCGCGGCGGCTCAGGCCAAAGCGGAGTACGACCAGCGCAGGAACGGCTACCGCCAGGAAGATATTGACGCCGCGCAAGCCGATCTCGACCGCGCCACTGCCGACGAGATCCGCACACACCTGGATTTTCAGCGCTACGACGCACTGGCCGCGAAAGACCTCGTCTCCAAGCAGCAGCGCGATACTTCCGAGGCCAACTGGAAGATGGCTCTGGCCCAGAAGGATAACGCCCAGCAGAAGCTCGATGAATTAAAGCGCGGCTACCGCCCGGAGGAAATTGCAGCCACAGAGGCCCGTTATCACCAGACCCAGGCCACGCTCGAAAAATTCGAGCGCGGCAACCGGCGCGAGGACATTGCCGCCGCGCGCGCCGCACTCGCTTACGATGAAGCGCGTTTCCGTGAGCGCCAGGTTCTCGCACCCTCCGCCGCCTCAGTCGAAGTGCTGGACGTCCGCCCGGGCGATTTGATCGCCCCCAACACACCCATCGCCACGCTCCTGGAGCGCGATCAGATTTACGTGCGCATCTACATCCCGGAAACCCAGATCGGCCGCGTGCAACTCGGCCAGAAAGCCGAGATCCACGTGGATTCGTTCCCCAACCAGTCTTTTGCGGGGGTGGTCGAGCAGATCAACCAGCAGGCCGAGTTCCTGCCGCGCAACGTGCAGACGGTTGAGGAACGCGTTCACCAAGTCTTCGGCGTGAAGGTGCGCATTGACGATTCCTCTCACCACGTTCGCGCCGGCATGGCTGCTGACGTGAAGCTTTCGGCTGCGAGCTGATTTGTGCCCCCCGCAACGCAGCCCTCTATTTCCGCGGAGCACCTGGTCCGGCGTTTCGGCAAGTTCACCGCCGTGAACGACGTCAGCTTTCGCGTGGAAAAAGGAGAGATCTTCGGGTTTCTCGGCCCCAATGGCAGCGGCAAAACAACGGTCATCAAAATGTTGACCGGACTGTTACCTCTGAGCGGAGGCCACGCGGAGGTAGAGGGATTCGACGTCAGCAAAGACTCTGAAGCTGTCCGCGAAAACATCGGCTACATGTCACAGAATTTCAGCCTGTACACCGACCTCACCGTTTCCGAAAACCTTACTTTCTACGGCCGCATCTACGGCCTTTCCAATGACCACCTGCGCAAGCGCATGGACGAAATCATTCAGCTCAACGGCCTCGGCCCATATATTCACCGGCTGGCCTCACAGCTTTCCGGCGGATGGAAACAGCGACTGGCCCTCGGCTGCGCCATGTTGCACCAGCCCAAGCTGGTTTTTCTGGATGAGCCCACGGCGGGCATTGACCCGGTTGCGCGCCGCCAGCTCTGGGACCTGCTCTTCGAGCTATCCGGACATGGCGTCACTTTTTTCGTGACAACGCATTACATGGATGAAGCGGAGCGCTGCAGCCATGTGGGTTACATCTATTTCGGCCAGCTCATCGCCGATGGGACGCCGGACTCGCTTCGTGAGCTCCCCGATGTGCAACCCGCCGGCACCCTGCGCATCGAGATCACCACGCCACAGGTGACGCGCGCGCTACGCTTGGCACGGGAAATTCCCGGCGTGCGCAACGCCACCATTTTCGGGCAATCCATCCACGCGCTGGTTGACGATCAATACGATCTGAGCGGGCTGCGCGAAGAACTCCTGAAGAGAAATATCGTCGTCGCGGAGATTCGCCCGCTTGCTCCGAGCCTGGAAGATGTTTTTGTCGAGCTCACGAGCAAGCACCAGGCACAGCAGGAGGCCACCCGTGGATAGCACCTTCCGTGGTTTCAGCGCCGTTTTCTACAAGGAATCCCTGCATATCCGCCGCGATTTTTCCACGCTTTTCTTTTCCCTGATCATTCCAATTCTGCAAATGTTTCTCCTCGGCTATGCCATCGACACGAACGTTCGCCAAATCAACGCGGTCATTTACAATGCCGATGGGCGCCGTGAAAGCCGCGAACTCCTCGACCGCCTGAAGAATTCCGACACCTTTCACCTCGTCCGGTACGTTAACAACGACCGGGACCTCAATGACGCGATTATTTCCGGGCAATGCCGCGTCGGCGTCAAGATTCCCGTGGATTACTCCGACCGGCTGCTGCACCAGACCGGCGCGCAAGTTCTGGTGCTGATCGACGGCTCCGATTCGTCGGTGGCGGGCCAGGCAATCAACGTCACCACCGCCATCGGCCTGGATGAATCGCTGCATCGCGTCCTGGCCAACAGCGATGCCGCCTTCCCGGTGGAGATGCGCCCGAAAATACTATTCAATCCCGATTCGCGTTCGCCGAATTTCTTTTTGCCCGGCCTGGTGGCGGTTCTGCTGTTGAACGTGACGACTTTTCTCACCGCGTTTTCCATCGTGCGGGAAAAAGAACACGGCACGCTGGAGCAGCTCTTCGTCACTCCAGTTCGCCCAATGGGCCTGTTGCTCGGGAAGCTGCTCCCGTATCTGGTGATAGGTTTCTTTGAGCTCAGCATGCTGTTGTTCGCGATGCGCTTCCTTTTTGGCGTGCCCATTCATGGCAGCGTCATTCTTCTCGCGTTTCTCTCACTGCCGTACCTCTTTGTTTCGTTGTCGCTGGGCATCCTGATTTCCAGCAAAGCGACGTCCCAGGCGCAGGCAATGCAACTCGCGTTTCTTACCATCCTGCCGAGCATCTTTTTCTCCGGTTATATCTTTCCGCGCGAGACGATGCCCAAGTTTTTCTTTTACCTCAGTTATTTTGTGCCCGCGGCTTATTACATCAATATCACCCGGGGAATCATCCTGCGCGGCGCCGGGTGGATACATCTGTGGTCCGATGCGCTGGTTCTCTTCTTGATGGGCGCGGCACTGCTGATCATCGCCGCCCGCCGCTTCCACAACAAAATCATCATGGCGTGATATCCTGACTTACTCACTCCAGGGGATCATTGGTGTCTTGTCCAATTTGTCAGAAACGCAAGGCGGGCCGCTTTTGTCCGGCCAAAGCGGAGAAAATCTGCCCGGTGTGTTGCGGCACGGAGCGTGAAGTCACCATCGACTGCCCCGCCGACTGCGCCTACCTGCTGTCCGCGCACCGCTACGAGGAACAGCATTCGCGTTCGCTGCCCGCGAACACGCCGTTTCTCGACGTCCGGCTATCCTCGGAGATCGTCCACCGGCACCCGCAGCTTCTTTCCGGGGTTGCCTTCACTATCGCTAAATTTTTCGCGGCGCAACCCGCCACCACCGACCCGGACGTCCTGGCCGCGCTGCAAGGCCTTGCCCAATCGTATAAAACGCTTACCGCCGGCATCGTTTACGAGCAACCCCCCGCGCCCGCCCTGCAGCACGGACTCTACGATTCGCTTGCCGCGTTTCTCAGCGAGGCAAAGCAGCAGCCCGAGAAAGCCTCTTTGGGCTCCATCAAGGATGGCGACATCTTTCAGTTGCTCGTGTTTGTGTTCCGCATGGGACTTCTGCGCACCAACGGGCGCCCCCGTTCGCGCCAATTCATTGAGTTTCTTCGCGGCCAATTCCCCGGCGCGCAGGAGTTGAAGCGCGAGGAGTCCCGCATCATCCTTCCTTGAGCGTTTCCTCAGTGTGCAGATACGCTTCGACGGGTACGGCTTCCTGCGCGCCAGCGGCGGCAAAGCCTTACAATGAAGGGCCGGACGTCTTCCTGAGAATTACGCAATCCACCGGCGGCCGGATGGAGTGCCATGAAATCGCGTTTGCAGATTATGAAGTTTGGCGGTACCTCGGTAGGCGATGCCTCCTGCATTGCCAGGGCGGCGCAAATCGTCGCGGCAGCCGCGCGGAATACGCCGTGCGTCGCCGTGGTTTCGGCCATGAGCGGCGTGACCAACCGGCTGATTGAAGCCGCCAATGCCGCGCAGAGTGGCGACCATGGCGCCGCCTTCGCCGTGTTCGACCAACTTCGGGCACAGCATGACGCCGCCCTCACCTCGCTTATTCCCGACCCCGAACGACGGCTACCCATTCGCCAGCGCATGGAAGAAGTTTTTGCCGAGGGACGCCGCCTGTGCGAGGGCACGGCCTTGCTCCGCGAACTCACGCCGCGCACGCTTGACGCCATCTCCAGTCTGGGCGAGCGCCTTTCCGCACCCATGGTGGCGGGCGCCGTTCGCGAGTTGGGATTGAAGAGCGAGGCCGTAGAAGCTACGCAATTGATCATTACCGACGCGTTTCACGGCGGCGCCGAGCCGGATATGGGGTTGACGCGCGACGCTTCGCAAGCGCGCTTGCGTCCTCTGCTGGACGCCGGGGTGGTTCCCATCGTCACCGGCTTCATCGGCGCCACTCCCGCCGGACAGCTCACCACGCTGGGACGAGGGGGCTCAGACTATTCGGCGACGATTCTCGGCGCGGCACTGGATGCGGAAGAAGTGATTATTTGGACGGACGTGGACGGTGTGCTGACGGCCGACCCGCGGCTGGTGCCGCAGGCCCGCACCATCCCGGTTATTTCCTATCGCGAAGCCGCGGAACTCGCTTATTTCGGCGCGAAGGTACTGCATCCGAAAACATTGAAGCCCGTGGTGCAAGCGGCAATCCCCGTGTGGATCCGCAACAGCTTCGCCCCCGAGCGGCTGGGGACGAAAATCACTCCGGAAGGGCAAAGTACGGGAGGCGGCGTGAAAGCGCTGACCGCGATCCGCGACGTGACGCTGATCAGTCTTGGGGGCCCCGGAATTGTTGGCCTGCCGGACGTGGTGGGGCGCACGTTTTCGACGACCGCGGATGTGCGCGCCAACGTCCTGTTGATTTCGCAATCGTCATCACAAAACGATATTTGCTTCATCGTCTCCGCCGCGGACGCGCAACGCACCGTGGAAGCGCTGCGCAAGGAGTTCTCGCAGGACTTGGCGCACCAAAAGGTGGAACACATCAACGTGGATCCCACCATCGCCATCGTGGCCGTTGTCGGCGAAAACATGCGCGGCATCCCGGGCATCGCGGGAAAAACTTTCAGCCTGCTCGGCGATCAGCATGTGAACATCATCGCCATCGCACAGGGCTCGTCGGAATCGAACATTTCCTTTGTCATTGACGAAAAAGCGGTGAAAACGGCTCTGCTGACCGCGCACCGGGAATTTGGGCTGGACGCGCCACCGAGTTGAGCGGCGAGCCGCGCTCGGGATCTGCCGCCCCCGCGTTGAGCGAAAAGCAGATCCCTCACTCTGCCCGGGATGACAATCGGGCGGTGGATTGTTCCGGGCTACCCCCTGCAGGATCGCGCGCGCTCCAATTCCCCGCTGATCGCCGCGGCATCCCAACCAAGGGATAACTGTGCGCGCGTCCCCGCGGGTCGCGTGCCTTCCCAGGGCCGCGCCGCGAAGCCGAATTTTTGCCGGATGCGCAACATGCGCTCGGAAATCTTGCGCCGGTACTCTTCAGGGGCGTAGCCGTTGCGGCGGTACCAATCGTTGTATTGCGTGGCCAGGCGCGGGAATTTTTCGCGCACGAGCGGCAGGAACTGCTTCGCCGACGCGGGCATCAGAAACAGCACGCCGGAAAAGAACCACTCCGCGCCCGCCGCTTTCGCCGCTTCCGCAACGCGCTCCAATTCTCCGTCACCGTCCGTGATCCCGGGAATCACCGGCGAAGCCGATACGCCCACATGCAATCCCGCCTCGCGCAATTCCCGCATCGCGCTGAGCCGCAAGTCGGGCCGCGGGGCGCGCGGCTCCAGCAGGCGTGCCAGGCGGGGTTTCAGGGTAGTGACGGTGATGTTGATGGTCAAAGCCGATTTCGCGGCGATAACCTTCAGGATGTCGATGTCGCGCACAATCTGGTTGGATTTGGTAATGACGGAAATGCTCAAACCCTCGCGCTTCGCCAGCTCTTCCAGGCAGGCGCGCGTGACGCCGTATTCGCGTTCCGCGGGCTGGTAGGGGTCCGTGGCCGTGCCGATGGCGATGTGCTCGGCTTGCGTGTAGCCCGACGCTTTCGATTCGTAGGAGTATTTTTGCGAGACGTCGCGGGCCAGCAGAGCGGCGGCATCCTGTTTCACGAAGATTTTCTTCTCGAAGTCCCCGCCATCAATTTCCATGTATTCGTGGGTGTACCGGGCGTAGCAGTATTTGCAGGCAAACTCGCATCCGCGGTAGGGATTGATGGTCCATTCAAAGGGCACGCGATCCGAATCGCAGCGGTTGAGGATGGATTTCACCGGAAGCAGGAAATACTCCGGCTTCTCCGCCGACTGGCGCTTCGTTTCCGCCAGCGGCGATTGTGCAGCGAGGCGAGCAATGCCCACCAGTGGCGCACGGGGAATCTGGAGTTGAGGCGGGGGGCAATCCGCCGTAGGGCGATCCAGATTTCCTTTGCACCAGCCGGGTGCACCCTGGGCAAGGGCGCCGGCCTCTGGTGTTGGGTTGGGCTCAACAGGGCTAAAGGGAAGGAAGGAAACAGCGGGGCGACGAGCGGGGCGGCGCCGGACGGTGAAGACTGGCGCCGAGTGGGGGAGAACTGGGGACATAGCTCACCTCGAAGCGTGGCCAGTATTTCGCTTTTTCTTCGCCTTGTCAAGGGGGTTTATAAAGGGCCACGGGTCTGTTTTCGACAAATCCGAGTTTTCGGAGGATGTGCGGAAGTTTCAGGCGCTCTTCTCCGTGCGCCCGGTATGGGGGAGATCAGGCCGCCGCTTGAACCGTTGCCCTTGCGCAGAGACGGAATGGGCGGTACATCACGTGATTCGGCCAGGGTTCGGGGCAGGAAACAGCGCCCGGCCTGCGCTGGGCGCTGCCTGTCAAATTCCTACAGGTTCTTGAGGACTACTTGTCGTACTTCAGGCAAATCTCAAGTTGGCGAATGGCTTCGTCGGTGGCGCGGAGTGCCTCAACTCTGTGGCCGCCGAAATCGTGCGCGGCGTGTTCAAGATGTTCTCGCGCGTTGCGCAGGGCGTGGAGCGCGTCGCGGATCTGCGGGTGCCCTTCCGGCGAGGGCGCATTGGCCGGGGCGGCAGCCGCAGCAGGGGCGGCATTTGCGTGACTCGCTTTCGGGGCGGCCAGGGTTAAAGCACTAAACGCCACGGCCAAGATCAGGACCGTAAGAACGACTGCACCTAAGATTCTTACTTTCATGGACCACTCCTCCTCGTCCGGCGTTTGGCCCGGACCGCCTTAATTTCCTCCAGCTACTCTCCGCACATGCTCCGTCTTGATGTGACCGACCCGATCCCGCGGCGGTCGTGCTGATGGGAGCGCCGGGCCAAATCAGCCCGGCGTTCGCTCTCCTTCATAATCCATCTTCGTGCTGATTAACAGGGATATTTCCCGCGCAGCGAACTAAGAACCAAGAGCGGACAAGGGCACTAGCTTCTGCGTTATAGTCCGCAGCAACTCCTCATGAATCGGCCCCTCGGGCAGCGCATCATCCGGCCGATGAAGCCTTGCGAGGCTAATTGAGACTGGTGATCGCGGTTAGCTGCGCTTTCAAGGTTGCTTCTCCCGCGGAGTGCGCGATTTGTTTCCCTTGCGCGGCGTATCTTTGCTCTGGTCTAATTTCGTGGGTGTCTGCTGCGCCGGCGTTTCTTACATGTGATGATGGTGCCGAGGACAGTTCACGTGCGCATCTTTTTTCTTGCTCTGGCGTTCGCGCTTTTCCAATTGACCGCACTAAATGGAGCAATACCGGCCCAGGCGCCTGTGCAACAGCCAGCGGCAAAGACTCCCCCGCAAACTCCGGGCACGGTGCCGCTGCCAGCCGCGCCGGTTTCCAAACACTATCCAATCCTGGTCATCGCTCACGGCAATGAGCCTGTCTGGATTCTTCGTGTGGGCATGAAGGGTCCGGAACGCCTGGATCGCGCGAACTACCCGCCCCTGGTGCTGGATCCGGCGGAAACTTCGGCCGATGATCCCGGCAAAGCCTGGACGTACCACGCGAAGGACGAGGCGACGGGCGCGGATGTGAGTGTGAAGCTTTTTCGGGAAGCGTGTTCGGACGCGGGGGTGGAGACCAAGTACACGTTTCGCGTCGTCGTGGAGCACGCGCAGATCGGCCGGCTGAATGGCTGCGGGCAGAGCATGCCCGAGCTATTTCCGGAATTTCGCAAGAAGAACCAGATCAGTCCGGACGACAACCCCGACGCGAACGAGAAAGATAAGGACAAGGATAAGAAGACGGTCCTTGAGCCCATCACTAACTTCAAGATGCCCGTGGCCGTTGCGTACCTGAGTCCTGCCAGGAAGGTCATGTTTAAACGCGGCACCGTGGTTCGCCAGGTGGCTGCAGAGGGATACCAGCTTGCGGTTTCTCACGACGGCAGCAAGCTTCTGTACACGCGCGATGAACCAGGCGGCGGACGTGTGATTGTTTTGTATGATTTCCCCACCGCGAAGTCTACAGAACTCCTTCGGGGAGTTGTGCAGCAAGCGGTTTGGTCACCGGACGACACGCGCTTCGCTTTCTTGAAATTCGTGGAAGGACAGTGGCACCTTTGGACCGCGCCGCTCACTTCTCCAGACGCAGGGACAGCCTTCTTTCCCGGGGAGATCATGTCGATCGATGGCTGGGTCGACGCCCATACCATTCTCGTGGATGATCTGCAAAAGCTCTCCTGGGTAAGTGACGATGGAACGGTGCAACGCGCACTTTCTGAAAAGGAGGTGTTCGGGGACACCTTCGGGTTTTCCAGCACCAATACCGTGCGCATCCATCCACTCAATGCGGATCTGCTCCTGGTCTCCGCGGAGTGGCTCAAAGTTCCGCCAGGCACACCGGTTGACAAAGAAAGGGGCGAAGGGCAGGGGTTTTTCCTCTACGAAATCTCATCGAAGCGGCGCGTCATCATGAGTCCTTTGGATATGTTTGCCCAGGACGCGGAGTGGTCCAGGGACGGCCTGCAAATCTTCTTTACTGGAACGGATGCCTCGCGAAATACGGCGATCTATCGCATGTTTTGGGATGGCAGCGGTCTGCAGAAATACGCCACCGGCAGTGATTTTGCCATCGGCAAATAGAGCGGCTGAGGACTTCAGCCCGTCCCTCCGGACAGGTGCCCTTTACGAATCCGCGCCCTGGCAAGCCCTGCCTCCTCCTTTGCACCGCAATATACTTTTCCCATGGCGACCATCCCCAATGCCGCCGTGCGGCAGGTCGGAATCCTTGTCCTGGAAGACGATCCCCAAAACTCCGGAGCGTTGAAGCAAATATTGGATTCCGAGGGCTGGCGTGTGCGCGTTGTGCCGGATGTGCCGCTCCTGCACGTCGAACTGAAGACCGGGGAGTACTCCCTGCTGATCGCCAACATCGGGCTGATCGGGGTGGAATCCCCGACATTTCAGGTGCTGCAGGAACTTGCGGGCGTGACCCCGGAAGAGGGCGGACGGCTGCGCATCCTGTTTGTCGTGCCGGAAATATCCAGCAGGCAGTTCGTGGGCCATTTGGAGAGCTCGCATCTTCCCTATGTTGTGCGGCCGTTCCACCTGCACGATTTTCTGGAAAAGGTGAGCGACCTGCTGGTGGAGATAAATGCCATCGAAGGGCCGCTGCGCATGACGCGCTATGAATTCGGGGAAGCGCGCAAAAAGAAAAAGGAAGCCAGCCGCACCACGTCCATGTTCGCTTCGCGCGACTCATATTCCTATACGGAAGAGGAAATCGCCGAATACGAACGACAGGAGACGGAAGCTTCGCGCAGCCGGCGGAGCAAGCCGCGCACCAACCTGGGCGACCCGCGGTCGTAATCCGCTCTGTACACTAAAATAAGAAAAGAGAGATTCATCGCACAAAAGTCGCGCGATGGAGAAGCGTACCTCACTTCGCAGACTCCGTTCGGAATGACGGCGCCGTTCGCGTTGCCGAGACGTGGGTCGGATCGTGCTCGACCCCTACGTTGCGGCCCGCCTCGGAAGGCGGCCCCTACATTAGAAAGAGGGGATAACGCAAGGCGGGATCGGCCGGTCTCAAACACAAATTGGCTTGCAAGAAAATCCCGGCGGTCCGTTCTAACTCCAGAACGTGCTCACGCCGCACGCACAGGAGGATCGTATGGACCGTTCGTTTCTCACGTTGTTGGGAAGTGGTCTCCTTGGTATCTCCGCACTGGGTTTTGCCTGCTCATCGCCCGGTTCTCCGGCACAGCCAGGAAGACCGGAAAGCGATTGGCGGCTGCTGGAACCGATTACCTATGAAAACCTCACCGTGTTTCCGGTGGTCAGTTCGTCGGGTTATGACACCAGCGCTTTCCTGACATTGGAAGAAGGATTGTCGCGGGGCGAAGTCACGGTCCGCGAACAGGGCGCAGAGACCTTGATCCGCAATCGCGGAGATGGGCGTTCCATCCCCCCGGGCTACAACGGTCCTTCCGTGAATCAACTGGTGCTGATCAATCACAGCAAACGGCCGCTGCTATTGCTCGCGGGCGAACTGGTGAGCGGCGGAAAGCAGGATCGCATCATCGGGAAGGACCGCATCGTGGCCCCGTTTGGCGACCCGCTGCCGCTGGATGTGTTTTGCGTGGAGCACGGACGGTGGTCCGCAGGGTCCTCGTTTAATGAGGCCAAGACGATTGTGCATCCGAGCGTGCGTGAAAATGCCGCCATCAATCAGAAACAGACGGACGTATGGGCTGCTGTAGCCGCAGGGTCGAATGTTTCGAGCAGACTGGCCAGCCCGTCGGCAGCGCCGCCGCGGGTGAGTTCGGCGGACATCAATGAGACAGTGACTACCGAAGCGCAGACGCAGTCCTACACAAAGATCTATGAATCGCGTCGCGTGGGAAGCTCGGTGGACGCGGTGGTCGCGGAAATGCAGCGGCGTTTCCGGAAGGAGACGTCCGGATTGAAGGGCGAGCGAGTGGTGGGCGTGGTGGTGGCGTACGGCGGAGAGGTGGCCTGGAGCGACATCTTCGCGTCGAGCGAACTTTTCGATGCCTACTGGAACAAGCTCCTGCGCAGCTACGCGGTGGAGGCGGTAGCGCGGCCCAGTTTGCGGGAGAAGGCGTCGGTAGACGATGCGCGCGAATTCTTGCGGCGACTGGACGGGCATGAAGAGACGGAATCCGAGCCCGGCGTGTACCGCTGGCGCCAGACCAACGAGGGCGGCCTCTCGCAGATCGAACTGGATGCGCTGCAGCCGAAGCTGATGACCTTGCACCGGTTGGTGGTGCGGAGGACGAGTTGAGCGGTCATGGCGGGAACGGCAGGAGTGGGAATTACACTTGGTCGCGGGGCTGGCATCCGTAAAAGCGGCGTCAAGCAGCCGCACTCCAAGTTCGGCGGGACAGCTCGGGGAGATAGCGCGAAGACGGCGCGCGAGAATCAAAACGAAGAGGCGAGGCGAACTACGCTGCGATCTTTCAGGGCGGCCAAAAGTTGGCTTGCTGTGGCGGACCAGGAGGGGTGGCGGAGGTTGGGAGCGATTTCAGCCAGGGGAGCTAGAGCGAAGCGGCGCTGCAGCATGCGGGGATGCGGCACCTGAAGTTCAGGAGTCGCGATGGTGTCGTTGCCGTAGAGGAGAATGTCCAAATCGATGAGGCGCGGGCCTTTGGCGAAGGGTTTGCTGCTGCTCATGGCGGATTCGATGGCGCGAAGTTTGTGCAGCAGATCGAGGGCGGGCAGATCGGTTTGCGTTTCGAGAACGGCGTTGAGAAACCAGGCTTGTTCGAGGAAGTCCACGGGCTGGGTTTCGTAGATGCTGGAGAATTTCAGGATGCGGATGCCGGCTTCGGCGAGAAGGCGGAGCGCTTCGCGCAGATTGTTTTCGCGGTCGCCGACGTTGGTTCCGAGCGCGATGTAAGCCGTGGTCATGCCAATCCTTCATGGACTTTCCAGCCGTGAGCCCAGAGCTTATTTGATTCCAAAGCGCCGGCCAATCATTCCGATCATGGATTGCGCTTCGGGCAATTTCAAGGCGAGGCTCACAGCAAAGAAAACCAGGCCGTAGACGCCAAGGACAGGAACGGCGAGAAGAATCGGTCCGCGCGGGCCAAGGAAGAAGAGCAAGCCTCGAGCGGTCGCAGCAGCAAGCAAGGCTGCGATCCAGACTTGCGCGAGAAACGCAAGAGGCACGCCGACTTGCCCGATGCGGCGGCGGATGCCACGCTGCAGCAAAGTGAACTCGACCCAGGAGGCCATGCCGGCAGAGATGGTCAAGCCCGCGACGCCCCATCGTGGCTCAATGCCCAGGAGGCGCGGCAGCGGATAAGCGCTGAGGTAACCGAGGATCGTGGTAAGCAAAACACGCACGATGGCGAATCGCAGCGGGGTACGCGTGTCACGCAAAGCATAAAAGCCCGAAGAATAGAGACGACCGAGAGTGGACGCGAGCAGGCCGACCGTGGAGCCCGCGAGAATCGCCCACACATAGATCACATCGTCGTGCCTGAAACGTCCGGTCTGATAAATGGCAGCAACGATCACATCCCCAAGTGCGAGAAACCCCACGACGGAGGGAACGACGAGAAAGGTGATTTGACGCAATCCGGAATTGAGGCGGGCGCGGAGGATACTTGCCACTTCAGCAGCTTCGCCGACAGTCCCGCTCATCATCGGCAATTCGGCCGCGGAGACGGACATGCCGAACAGACTTACCGGCAGGGTGTACAGCGTTTGCGCGTAAGCCAGACCAGCGACCGCGCCGGGCAACCAACTGGCGAGGAAGGCGTCAATGTACGCGCTGATCTGCACGACGCCGCGGCTGATGAAGACGGGAAAGAAATTGCGGATGACCGTGCGCACGTTTTCGGTTTGATGGGCGAGCGCGACGTGCAATCCGCCGAGAAGCTTGAGGACCATGGGGAGCTGCACGGCCACTTGCAGTGCACTGCCGACGACGGAAGCCCAAGCAGTGATGACGACGAGGGAGTTTTGCGCGCGGCCGGGGCCAAAGGTGATCATGCCGGCGATCATGGCGATGTTCCAGAGAACCGGGGCGGTGTAGGAAATGAAAAACTTGCGATGGCTGTTGAGGACACCGAGGCACCAGGCCGAGCCAACGAGGAGGCCTGCGCCGGGAAAGAGAATGCGAACGAGGAGAATGGTGAGCTGGCGTTTCTCGCCATGGAAGCCAGGGGCTATGGCATCAATGAGCCAAGGGGCGGTGAGAACGCCGAGAAGCACAAGCAGCGAAGTGCTGAGAGCGAGAAGCGCGGCAACGGCACCGGCGGTTTTGCGCGCTTCTTCCTTATCGTTGCTGGCCAGCAGGCGCGCATAAACAGGAATGAAGGAAGCGGAGAGCACACCTTCACCAAAAAGATTTTGGAGAAAATTCGGGATGCGGAAAGCGGCCTTGAACACATCGGCAGCATCGGAATTGCCGAAGTAGTGGGCGAAGACGCGGTCGCGGATGAGTCCGGCGACGCGGCTGAGGAAAATGCCTGACGCCACGAGGAAGGCAAAGCGGCGGGAACTGGGGGGTTGAAGTTTGGTGGCGGAAGAGTCGGTCACGGAATTTCCCAGGCGAGCGCGAACAGAAAGCTTGGCGCGGCTCTGTAGTTTGAAGATATCGCACTAGCTCTGGTTGTTTGGAAGCGAATTGGCAAGGTGTGCCGTGAAGTTACTTTGGCGGGGAAGGTGGTAGAATGCGGCACGAATTGCAAGGAGGAACTATGAGGAAGAAGGGCTGGATGGGAAGGTTGGGAATTTGCGCGGTGCTGCTGGCGGGAATGATGGCCGTTGGGCAAGCAGCGCTGGCGCAGCAGGGCACCGATTTTTCCAAGGTGCAAATCAAGGTGACGAAGGTTTCCGGGAACATTTACATGCTGGAGGGCGAAGGCGGAAATATTGCGGCCTCCGTGGGGGAAGACGGAATCGTGATTGTGGACGACCAGTTTGCGCCGCTGGCGGAGAAAATTCAGGCTGCGCTGAAGGATTTGAAGATCACGGACAAGCCGGTGCGCTTCGTGATCAACACGCATTATCACGGGGATCACACGGGCGGAAACGCGCCCTTTGCGAATGCGGGGTCGACGGTGATTGCGCAGGACAACGTGCGGAAGCGGCTGGAATCTGGTGGAACGGGGGGCAATGGAGGATCCATAAAGATGGATGTTCCGCCGGCGCCGAAAGCGGCGCTGCCCGTGATTACGTTCGAGCATGACGTGACGGTGCACCTGAACGGCGAGGATATCCGGGCGCTGCACTTCCCGGCCGGGCACACGGACGGGGAT
>Ga0074045_10001279_pt1 | contig 24437 bp, 18 predicted proteins | sample BogForMeECP23OM2_FD_94442 | JGI IMG/M metagenome (GOLD analysis project Ga0074045, IMG submission 94442) | Bog forest soil microbial communities from Calvert Island, British Columbia, Canada - Bog Forest MetaG ECP23OM2 | ecosystem: Environmental > Terrestrial > Soil > Wetlands ... | reverse complement strand
CTCGGTCAAAACCTAGCCAGGGTAGTGTTCCGGCTGACCTAACCCTAGCAAGCGGTGTTAGCCTTTGTTTTCACTGTAAGTTGGGTCCGTGCTGAGTGTTGCGTCGACCCATTGCGACCACCGCACTAACCGGAGAAGTGGGTACTGGGACCCTAGAGGTCCGGCCAAGGGGCGTGGGGGTTCCGGATGAGCCGTCTACTTACGCTGATGGGCGCGGCCGAAACTGTAGCCGCCCTGCAGCCCCATCTCCATTAAAATTTTGAATCCGATTCCTACGAGGCCGTTGGGCAGCGGGTCGCGCCGGACGACTTCCGCCAGGTACTCGTGGCTCATCGAACTGGGATCCTGGGAGTACGGCATGGTCACGAACAGCCGCATGCCTACCTCGTATTTCTCTTCGCTGGACTGGAAAAACACGCCGCTGCGGGAAACGCTCAAGGACCCGCGAATATCATCGAACGGATCTTTCTCTGGATCCGACGGCCGCACATGCATCAACTGAGTAATCCTACAACGCCGGCTACCGCGGCGTTCCGTCTGCGAAGGCCGCGCTGGCAAACCGCTATTAATGGAACCTGTTTTCATGATGTACTCGGCCGGGGACGCCACGACTGCCTACCTCTCCTCACACACTTCTTGTCTAGAGAAGAGGTTAAAGCCCCATCGGCGCAAAACCTATAGGGAAACGGTACTCGGCAAAAAGTAGTCCGTCCCGAAATCATCGTAGTACGAAAGTACCGCTTCCGGCAAATCTGTCTTCACCCTGTCTTCGCCCGCCTTCTGTCGGCGTGACTTCCGCCTCGCACTTGTGCGATTCTCTAGCTGAAATTTCCACCCTGACAAAGGAACCCATGCTCAAGCGATTCAAAGATTTGTCGGAGAAAGAGATTCTCGCTCTCGCCATTACCAGCGAAGAAGAAGACGGCCGCATCTACGGCGCGTTTGCCGACGCCTTGCGCGAATCCTATCCCGCCACGGCGCAGATGTTTGAAGAGATGCGCACGGAAGAAGCGGGCCATCGCGATCGTCTGCTAGCCTTGTTCCGCCAGCGCTTCGGCGAGCACATGCCGCCGATTCGCCGCGAAGACGTCCGGGGCTTCCTGCAGCGGCGTCCGGTTTGGATGATGCACCCGCTCGGCGTAAAGGTCGCTCGCCGCCAAGCCGAAATCATGGAGATGGAAGCCAGCCGCTTCTATTCCCGCGCTGCCAGCCTCACGTCCGACGTGCCTACGCGCGAACTGCTGAACATGCTGGCCGATGAAGAGCGCAAGCACCAGCGCGCCGCCGGGGAATACGAAGAGAAGTACCTCACGGAAACCGCCAAATCCCAGGAAGAGGAATCGCATCACCGGCTGTTTGTGCTGCAATTCGTGCAGCCCGGGCTGGCCGGGCTGATGGATGGTTCCGTATCCACGCTGGCGCCACTTTTCGCCGCGGCTTTTGCGACGCACAAAAGCTGGGACGCCTTCCTCGTAGGAATGGCCGCCAGCCTCGGCGCCGGCATATCCATGGGCTTCGCGGAATCGCTCTCTGACGATGGCTCGCTCACCGGGCGCGGGTCCCCTTGGATACGTGGCTCGGTGACCGGTTTGATGACCACCGCCGGGGGGCTGGGCCACACGCTTCCCTTCCTCATCCCGGATTTCCGGCTGGCCATTCTGATAGCGGTCGCCATCGTGGCCATCGAGCTCGGCGCCATCAGTTACATCCGGCATCGCTACATGGACACGCCGTTTTTGCAGGCAGCGTTTCAGGTGATTGTCGGCGGAGTCCTGGTGTTTCTCACCGGTTGGCTGATTGGAAGCTCCTAACTCCGATCTTCACCTGGCACTTACGAAAGGCAGGAAAGGTTCCCCACACGGTGACACGCATAAGGAGAATCGCTGTTTGCCTCCTGGCTGCGAGTTCGCTCCTTTTTGGTGCGTGCTGCGCCAGCGGTGCTGATCCCGAGCCAACAAAGAAGGCCGACCGCATCGTCATCGAAAAGAGCAAGCGCACGATGACGCTGATGAGCGGGGGCAAGGTGCTGATAACCTACAAGGTCGCGCTCGGCGGGCAGCCCGTCGGCGCCAAGCAGCGCATCGGTGACCACAAAACGCCGGAGGGGCTGTATTTGGTTGATCAGAAGAAGGCCGCCAGCAAGTTCCACCGCGCGCTGCATGTTTCTTATCCCAACGCGCGCGACAGAGAAAACGCCCGCAGACTCGGCGTGAGTCCCGGGGATGATATTGAAATTCATGGGCTGGGCGCGAAGTACGGCTGGGTTGGCGCGGCACACCGGCAAACGGATTGGACTGACGGCTGCATCGCCGTGACCAACGAAGAGATCGACGAAATCTGGCCGCTTGTTGCCGTCGGCACGCCCGTGGAAATAAGACCTTGAAGGTGTCCCGGCGCATGTTACGACCCGGCGCGCATCACAAGACCGGGTGACCCGAACCACTGCGGATGACTTGCCGCGATGGTATCCATAGGTGGAGGATAGAGCATGCCGAAAGCAGTCCTCTGCAAGAGAGCGACCCTGCTTGCCTTGTTGCTATGCTCGGGATCCATCTGCTGCCATGCCGAGCTGTTTGGGGATAGAGCAGCGAACCCGGCCGCGCGCTGCTATTTCTCTTTTTTTAATACGAATCCCTATTCCGGACAGGAAATGTACGGGCAATATTGCGCCGGGTGTCATGGCAGAGACGGCCAGGGTCTTGGGCCCGCCGCCCACTATTGCACGGTGCCGCCCGCCAAGTTGGTTTTACTCGCAAAGAAGAACCACGGTGTATTCCCGGCGAATCATGTCTCTCAGGTCTTGCACTCCGGCACCGGCAAGAGACCCGAGGGCCAAGGTTACATGCCGGTTTGGGCGCCACTTTTGCAGTCCATGAACGGGGACAAGCCTGAAACTACGGAAATCCGCATTGCCAACCTCACTGAATATGTGAAAACGCTGCAGGAACGTCCGGCAACTCCACGCAAAGGGCACGCTGGCCTTTAATTGAATTTGGCGAGGCGAAACTCGCCGTAGGCCCCGCAATCCCGAGCCACGCATCGGGTGTCGCAATTCCCTCACCGGGAATATCGTAAATCCGAAGTGCGCAAACCCGTGAGGCGTCGTACACTAGTGCCGTTCCAACTGTTTTGACCAAATGTCTGGAAGGTTCGATGAACTACTCCTACGTTTTGTTGAGCGAGCAGGATGGGAGATTCTACATCCAACGCCGCGCTTCCTGGTTGGCCGACATTGATAGCAACAAGTTGGAACGGCACTAGCGGGCGACGCAGTCCGGCATTGGGCCAAGCGGAACCACATCAAATTCGAGGGGAAACGCAATGTTGAAGGGAGTCCTGTTCGGGATCGTGCTGGGAGTTTTCCTGGTGGTGGCCGGGGTCTACTTTTATTTTTCTTCCGGGCAGGCGCCCGTAGCTACGAACTCACCGGGAATGCCGCTGGAGAGGAAATTCGCGGCGGCGGCGCTGCACGCGTACCTCGACAAGCAACCGCATCCGAATCCGCAAGTGGCGGCGGATGAGCCGAATTTTCTGGCTGGCGCAAAAGTTTACAAGGAGCAGTGCGCTGTTTGCCACGGTCTGCCCGGCGAGCCGAAAACGATGATTGCCGACGGCATGTTTCCCAAGCCACCGCAAATGTTTCGCGGCGTGGGCGTGACCGACGACGAGCCCTGGGAGACCTACGTCAAAGTCGAAAGCGGCATCCGCATGACCGGAATGCCGGGATTCAAGGAACATCTGAGCGATCGCCAGATGTGGCAGGTGAGCGTGCTCCTGAAGCATGCCGACGGGCTTCCGCCAGCCGTGAAGGATTTTCTGGCCGGTGACACTCTCGCTCCGGTATACCCAGCATCGAACAGTTCTGCGGCACCGGCGGCGGGAGTTGCGAAGAACTAAACCGGATTTTTCAGCCAGGCGCAAAAGAAAAGCCGCAGAGCTCGAAGACTCGCCGGGCGCTACAGAGCTGTCTCTCAGTTTGCTGAACAACATCAAAATATGTCATTCCGAGGGCGGGGTTCGCCCGAGGAATCTGCTTTTCCTTGGATTGTCGCAGGAAGCAGATTCATCGCACAAAAGGCGTGCGATGGAAAAGAGTGCCTCGCTCCGCTCGGAATGACAATGAACGCCAATAATTCGGCAGCCTGCTTTGGCGAGGTTACGCCTGGTTGCGCGTGAGTTGATCGGCGCGGCGAAGTTCCGGGAACAGCCCAGTCCAAAGTAGCGTGACGACAATGGTGCCGATGCCGCCAAGAACGACCGCTGGCACGGCGCCCAACCACTGCGCCGCCAGCCCCGATTCAAATTCACCAAGTTCATTGGACGCCCCGATGAAGATCATGTCCACGGCATTGACGCGGCCACGCATTTGATCCGGTGTTTCGATCTGGATGAGCACGCCGCGCACCACCACGCTGACCATGTCCGCGGCCCCCACAAAGAAGAGGGAAAGCAGGGAGAGCGGCAGGCTGCGCGAAAAGCCAAACACTACCGTGAAAATGCCAAATCCCGCGACGCACCAGAGCATCGTCGCACCCGCGCGCTTGCGGATGGGTTGGTAGGCCAGCAGGAGCGCCATCACGGCGGCGCCAATTCCCGGAGCGCTGCGCAGCAGCCCGAGTCCCCAGGGTCCGGTGCGGAGAATTTCCTTCGCGTAAACCGGGAGAAGCGCGACCGCGCCGCCGAGGAGCACCGCGAAGAGATCCAACGAAATGGAGCCGAGAATGAGTTTGTGCGTCCAGATGTACTGGAAGCCAGCGAAAACGGTTTTGACGCTGAAAGGTTCGCGGGGGCGCGGCTTGCTTTGCGTCTGGATGCGCAGCGTGGTGAGGACCGCGATAACGCCCGCGGAGAGCGCGGTGGCGTAGACCGCGGCGGGCCCTCGGAATAGCGCATAGAGCAGGCCGCCAATGGCCGGGCCGAGAATCGTGGCGCATTGAAAGATGTTGGAGTTCCAGGCGATGGCATTCTGGAACTGCTCTTCGGGGACAAGCTGCGGCAGGAGGGCGCGGCTGGCAGGCATGCTGAAGCTGCGCACCGTGCCGACCAAGAAAAGTATGGCGAAAATGGGCGCCACAGAACCGGGCTTGTGCAGCGTTTCCGCGCGCAGCGTGACAACCAGCAGCAGCGCGGAGGAAATGGCAAAGCCCAGGTAACACAACGTGAGCAGTTTGCGGCGATCGAAGCGGTCGGTAACATGCCCGGCAAGCAGAAACAGAAAGACGGGAGGAAGGAACTGCACCAGGCCCGTCAGGCCGAGGTCCAGCGGGCGGTGGGTGATTTCGTACACTTGCCAGCCCACCGCGACGGATTGCATCTCCGTACAAAACACAATGCAGAATCGCGCGGTCTGGTAGAGGCGGAAACCGGAGAAGCGGAAGGCGGCCGTGCCTGCGGTGATGGGCTGATGGGGAGTCGCCATTCGCTAATAGTCTGCCACAACTCGAGGAGACTGTAGGTTGGTGGCGAAGTATGGCACCCCGGATGTTTTTGTGAAGCATGTGAAAAGAAAAGGGATACCCGCGCAAGAGTGTGCAAGTATGTGACAACAAGAGAGATGACAAAATATTTGTTTTGTTATTGATGCGCACAGATGTGCAGAGAGTGCGTTTGGTGGGTGGGGCGGCGGGCTGGTTAACATAATGGACCCCACCCCTCCCCTTTTGGGGAGTGGATGAAATTGAAAGAAAAGGGGTTAGATGGAATGCGAGCAAAAGACTGCGCAAGTGGCGGAAAGAAAGGGCTTAGGGGAGGTTGCGGAGTGGATGAGAGGGCCGGGAAGACGGAAGTGACACAAGAGCAGGATCCCCTCAGCATGACAAACACAGAATAGCACATTATTTACTAATTGTCAATAGACAATTTGAAGTACTAGACTCAAAACTGACCCGAGGAAGGAAAAGGTGGAGAGAAGAAAACCCTGAGACCCGCCCTCAAATTGGTGTGCAGAGGAGCGGCGAGAACGGACTACATCGCTTCTGTGCTTCGATCAATCGTGGTATATGTTCACCACTCTCCCGTGGAGTGAATAGTGCGCACACATACCGAATTCTTCAGCTTTTCTAGGTTTGCAAACGCCGAGGGCGCTTCTCTTGTTGCAAGAGTTGCGATGGTCTGCAATGACCTTGCGATAGCAAACTCCGCTATGGGCTATTTTAAAAATATTGAATCAAATGCAGTAAGTCACATACGACAAGGAGCACCGCTCTATTTTGTGCGAATGAGTTGTGGGCATTTAAGAGAAGGATTCAAGGTGGTCGGAGAAATAAGAAACCACGCTGCCTTGGGTGATTTGGTAACGAAATGCGACGCTCGCGTTCAATCTGCGTTTATGGAATTATCTGAGTGTCTCCCGATGGGGCAACATCACAAGGAGTTCACGCAGTATATCAAACCAATTCGCGACACAATTGCGTTCCACTATGATCTCAGTCAAGTCAGTTCGGCATTGGAGCAACGCGCCAAAAGGTCAGCCGGGGGCTTGTGTTCCATGACCATTGGCGAGGATATTCATTCTTGCCGGTTTGAGTTTGCTGACGCCATTCTTGACACCATCGTGTGCAGAAACCTATGGAAAATTCCGTTAGATGCAGATGGTCGCACAGAGGCTGATCGGATCTCAGAATGGTGTTTTCAAAAATCCGTCCAATTTCTAGAGTTCGGCGGAGAGTTTGTTCGACGCTTCCTCAAAGAACACGCGAATTAAGGTTAGGGGCGGGTGGCCCGGGCGCGGGGGCGCGGTTCGGTTTTCTCTCGCGTGGGGCATTGTCCGGCGAACTATACCATTGTTATAGATAAACGAAGGGCTAAGATGCCGTGGGTGCCCCCAGAGAGTCCTAAGTGTTCAGTTGTAAGTTATGAGTTTAGGCAGAAGGTCCACAAAACCCGCCCAGCGTCCCTGCGGCTCAGCTCGGGGCAAACTGCGTGGACGACGGCGGTATTGGTGCGGATGCAGCGTTTTCTTCCACGCGCTGTGCCCTACACTGGCAAACTGAGTTTGTGGTATTGACCGCAAAGGGGGCGCCGAGGCGCCGCACTCCAAAGGGATCAGGCCTTGACGTGATCGAAGGAGCCAACTTCTTGCGCTTGCTGAGTTGACAGAGTTTTGCGATCGTTTGCGGCTGCTTGGCGGAAAGAGAGATAGATCACTGCGGCGTGCACGGCAAAGCCAGAAACCAGGCTGATGGCGGCGCCGGCGAGACCCCAGAGCGGGATGAAGAGAAATGCGGTTTGCACGGAGACTGCGGCGGCGATGCGGTTGGCCAGGCGATCGAACTGCGGGCGCTGCATTGCGCGGAGCGCCATGGAATAGCCGCTGGCAAGACTCGCAAAGAGCGGGATGATCATAAACACTGGGATCAGCCAGGCATCGTTGGCAAATTTGCCGCCAAAAAGGAGGCGCTCGACCGGCGCGGCGGTGAGGTAGAGAAGCGCGGCGCAGAGCAGCGATGCTCCCACGAGACTCAGGCTGACGCGATGGGCGAGTTGACGGATGCGATTCGTATTGGCTTCGGCGTACTCGCGGGCAAAGCTTGGGAGCAGAAACGTCGCGGTCACCGCGCTGCACTGCAACATCAGGAGCGCAGGGATCTGCATCGCGAATAATTTTCCTGCGGCGGCGAGACCGAGAAAGACCGGCGCCAGAAGCACCGGCGTTTGACTACGCGATGCGAGGCAAACTGCGCCTCCCACCAGGGACCGGCCATAGCGCCAGTTCTCCGCGGCAGCGGAAAGCCAGTTGACGCTGCAGGGGCGCGTTTCGTCCAGCCCGATCTGCAGTTTGTAAAAAATCAGCAGGGCCGCGCACAAGCTGGCAAATCCGAGCAGCAAGAACACCAGGAAGAGTGTGGTTTTGTGGGTGGCCTGCAGAGCGAGCAGCCCGCCCACGAGCAACACCAGGTTGCCGATGCTTCCGGGCATTGCGCTGACGGGCCGTTCGAGGATGCAGCACATGCGCCGCGCCTGCCACAGCAAAAGGATAAACGGCAGCGCGATGCCAGCACCGAGGAGGGCGCCCGGCAGAGAGCCACCGTAGCCGAATAAAGTGAGAAGGGCGGCGGCGTAAAGCAGAGGAGTGGCAAGCACCGCAGTGAAAGCGAGGTGCACCCAGATTTGCGCTTCAAAGTAATCCGTGAGGCTGCGCTGATAGTTGGCCGGCCCGAGGACACTTATGGGCTCGAGAAGCAGCGCCTTGTGAATGCCCGCGAGGAAGAGGAACAGCGCAAAGACCAGAGCAAAGGCGCCGTACTGCTGCGGCGGAAGCCAGCGCGCGAGGAGTAGATTGACGAGCAGGCCTGCACTCACTGCCGCGCCCGGATCGACCAGGGAATAGGATAATCGGATTCCCCAGAGTCTCCAGTTCGGAATGAGCGGGATGCTCGCCTGGGGCAAAGCTGCGATGCGCGCTCGGTTTCCCCTATGCGTCTTTACGACCGTGGTTCCCATGGATCGACTGCCTCTTTGCGAACAGCACGAGAGTTGTCTGCGAGAGAAACCTGCGAACTGGGGAGCAATTCGTTCTCCAATACCCAACATCGCGGAGGGACCCATTGACCGCTGATTTGCCGGTATTTCCGCTAATGCGCGCTGCGATTCAGCAGAGAAAAAGCGAAGGTGGGGAGTCGTGAAGACTCAAAGTGGAACACCGTCTGCTGGGCGTCCCAATTTGGGAAGGTGTCCGCTGGCAAGAAGATGGACCCGATGAATTGGCGGCGAGCCTGAAAATCGGAATGCCCGGTTGCCTCACCGCTTCCCGCAGCTCGCTCGCGACCAAGAGACGAACATTGTCGAGGACACTGGGCTTGGCACCTTCAGTAGGTTCTGTGGCAAAGTAATGTAAGGGTCGCTGGTGCACCGGGATGTTGCGCGTTCCGGGCCCGGTGCGTGTGACGATCGCCTTCTTATGAACAATCCTTTCGCCGAGCGTTGTGTATTGCTGACCGGAGCGGGCGGCTCGATCGGATCCGCTTTGGCAAAGGCAATCATCCGCCAGAACCCCCGGTCTCTGATTCTTCTGGATCACGCGGAGAGCCATCTGCATCAGATCGACTTTGATCTGAGCTCCCTTCCCGGGGGGCAGGTCCGCTACGTCGTTCTTGGAGATGCAGGCGATGGCGCCTTGCTCACCGAACTATTTGAAGAACGAAAACCCGAAGTCGTGATCCATGCGGCCGCCTTCAAACAGGTGCCGCTGATGGAAAGGAATCCGATTGCTGCGGTGCAGAACAATGCCATCGGCACGAACCTCCTGGCGCAGGCCGCGCAACGTTATGGAGTCGCCACGTTCGTTATGGTGTCCACGGATAAAGCAGTAAACCCCCGCAGCGTGATGGGCGCATCCAAAAGAGTGGCCGAGCTTGCGTTATTGCGATGGAACAGCTCACGGAGTCCCATGAGGGCTGTGCGGCTGGGAAATGTTTACGGGTCTCAGGGAAGCGTGGTTCCGGCATTCAAGCAACAGATCTCCCAGGCTGGGCCTGTAACCGTGACTGATCCGGGCGTGAATCGCTACTTCCTGAGCATGGACGAGGCCGTCGACCTGGTGCTTTCGGCAACAAGGCTTCCTGGTGGAGGCGGCATATTCATCTCTGATTTTGGTGAACCAGTCCGGATTCTGGATCTCGCGCGGCAACTCATCCAGGAAGCTGGATATGACCCCGGAAACGAGATCCCGATTGTGATGACGGGATTGCGGCCGGGCGACAAAATGGCTGAGCAGTTCGTTTCGGATCGCGAATCGGTCGAACCGGCGGACAATGCCACGCTGCGCTTGATCAAGACTCCTCAGCCGTCTCACGAACAATTCGACAGCGCAATGGCGGTGCTGAAGGAAAGTGCCGTGCGGCGCGACGTTGCGGGCGTCCTCGAACAGTTGTGCCGACTCGTGCCCGAATACCGCCCCAGTGAAGTAGTTCTTGCATCCGCGCGGGCGCCGCAGCCGAGTGCCTTATGAAGCGAACCATCGCCGTCGTCACTTCCTCCCGGGCCGACTACAGTCATCTCTACTGGCCGCTGCACGATCTGTCGCAAGCCGACTCCGTGGATCTGAAAATCGTCGCCCTCGGGCCGCACCTTTCGCCGGAGTTTGGCCACACTTTCCACGAGATCGAGAAAGACGGCTTCCCTATCGACGCGCGCATCGAATGTCTGATCAGCTCCGACAGCGATGTCGGAATGGCCAAGACCATCGGCGTTGCGGTGCTCGGCCTGGCCGACTTGTTTGGACGTATGCGGCCGGACCTGCTTCTGTTGATCGCGGACCGCTACGAGATGCTGGCCCCCGCTTCCGTGGCTCTGGCTTTGCGCATTCCCATCGCGCACATCGAGGGCGGCGAAATCAGCGAAGGCGCGATTGACGACGCCGTGCGCAACGCCTTGACGAAGATGAGTCACATTCATTTCACCTCCACGCAGGCTGCCCGGCAAAGAGTAATCTCCATGGGCGAGGAAGAATGGCGCGTGCACCGGGCGGGAGCGCCGTCCTTGGATCATCTGCGGAGGGGAGCTCTTCTTACACGGGAGCAACTCGAATCCAAGTTACACATGGACCTTTCGATCCCGCCGCTGCTGGTCGCCTATCATCCTGTCACCCTCGCGCCAGACACGCTTACGGAGGCGGACGCATTGTTTGCCGCGCTTGAGGCTCTTCCCGACGTCATCCTGTTTTGCTATCCGAATGCCGACGCCGGAAGCCGCGCCTTGATTGATCGCAGCAAAGCCTTCCTGGCGTCTCGCGGCCGCGGAGCCATATTCACAAACCTTGACGCCATCACCTATTGGAGTCTGCTGCCGCACGTCAAAATGCTCATCGGGAATTCCAGCAGCGGAATTATGGAAACGGCATCCTTTCAGCTTCCCACGGTCAATATTGGCGTGCGGCAGCAAGGCCGCGAACGCGCTAGGAATGTCCTGGACGCTGCCGCAGACAAGACCTCCATCCTCAAAACAATCGCCATCGCCGGAACGCCGGAATTTCGCCAATCGCTTGCGGGCATGGTGAACCCCTATGGGGACGGCCACGCTTCCGAAAAGATTGTGCAGGTGCTAACAAGCGTGCCATTGACCTCGGACCTCCTGGTGAAGCGCCATGGTTCGCTGATGAACGCTGAGGATCGCGCTGCAAGAACAAGTGGCTCATGAGAATCCCTCTCTCTGCTCCTGACGTATGGCAGGAAGACATCGATGCCGTTGCCGCCGTGCTGCGCACTCCGCGTCTAAGTTTGGGCCCCAAGCTGGAAGAGTTTGAACACGCGATGGCCGGCTACATCGGCGCCGCACATGCCGTTGGGGTAAGCTCCGGCACGGCAGGCCTGCATCTGTGCCTACGCGCGCTTGGCATCGGCGAGGGAGACGAAGTGATTGTGCCTTCCTTTGCCTTCATCGCCGTAGCCAACGCCGTGCGCTACGAAAAAGTGCTTCCCGTGTTTGTTGATATCGAGCCTGAAACGCTCAATCTTGACCCCAGTCGAATTGAAGCTGCCATCACCAGCAGGACCAAAGCCATCCTGCTTGTCCATACTTTCGGATGCCCTACGGAACTCCCGGCCATCCTGGAAATCGCACGGCAACATCATCTCTGCGTGATTGAAGATGCCTGCGAGGCCATTGGCGCGGAATACGACGGCCGGAAAGTCGGCGGCTGGGGTGATGCCGGCGTCTTCGGCTTCTATCCCAACAAGCAGATCACCACGGGCGAAGGTGGAATGGTGGTTACCGAAAACCCACGCGTCGCTTCCATGGTCCGGGCACTGCGCAATCAAGGCCGGGCGGAGACTAACGACTGGTTCGAACATACCGAGCTTGGCTACAACTACCGCTTGCCGGAAATGAGTTGCGCGTTGGGAATCAGCCAATTGGAAAGAATAGATGCAATTCTGTCGCGGCGCGAGGAAATCGCCAGAAAGTATAGTGAGAAATTAAAGGGAATTGAAAATCTCAGGCTGCCCGCACTGGAAGTGCCACACCGCAAATTGAGTTGGTTCGTCTACGTGGTGCGGCTCTGGGGATCGTTGACGCAAATTCATCGCGACTGGATCATGAACGAGCTGCATCGCCGCGGGATCGGTTGTGCAAGGTATTTTGCACCGATTCATCTCCAACCGGCCTACCGGTCCGCATGCGGGCCCAGGGAAGACTTGCGTGTGACGGAGTTTGAGGCCTCGCGCTGCCTGGCATTGCCCTTTTTCAACCGATTGCAGGACGAGCAGATTGCTGAGGTTTGTGAGAATTTAACTGAGTGCCTTCATCTGGCCGGCAGCCGGACAAACGAAGAGCTTTCGGCGAGTTCCGCGGCAGGATTCCTGGCGGGCAATTCCTCGGATTGAAGATTGGCGGATGAGCCTATAAGCAGGATTCTCCGGGCTATATTACAAACGCACGAGTTGTCTGGAATCAAGCGCTGGGAACTTTCAAAAGAGATCAATGCTGGCGGCATGGGTAGGTTTTGTGGCACACGGAAGTCACAATTCCGAGCACCGAAATCACTTCAGCCTTGCGTATTCGGATTTCGCAGCGATGAGGATGGGAATGTCTGGGTCGGCGCCTTTCCACAGCGTGAGGAAATCCTGGTAGGCCCCCTTGGCCTTGGCGGTGTCGCCTTGCATCGCGTAAGCGCGGGCCAGTCCCAAGCGGGCCAGTGCGCCCCAGGGAAAGTTCGTCACCACTCCTCGGTGGTCGATGAACTTCTGAAATTCCGCTGCGGCTCGGTTGCCGTCGTGGAGCATGAGATAGGCTTCCCCACGCAAATAAGCGGGGCTCATTAATGTCGTGAAGTTCGGTGCTATGCTAAGTTCGATCGTGCTCGCCACCTTCAATAGTTCGATTGCGCGGTTCGGGTCCTTGCGCTCCAAAGCGACGGCCGCCCGGATGCTAGGTAGCCAATACCTCTGGACCAGCGTGTCCAGTGGAAAGGCCTTGTCGAGTTCGGCCGCCAACTTCTCCGCCCCTGCCGTATCGCCTGCCCGCGCCAGAGCCAGCGCCGCCATTGCCCGCACATCGCGGTTCGGGGCCAGCTTCACTGCCGCATTGGCCTCGGCACGCGCCTGCTCCCGGTTTCCCGCTTCCACCTCGCGCAGCGCCGCCGCTGCCTGATATCCTGCGGCCGTCTCTTTGGCGTCGTTGTGCAGGGCTGAATCCATCGCCCGCCGCGTCAGCTCATGCGCGTTCTTCAACTTCCCGTACCAACCTTCCGTGGCCGCTTGCGTGGCCAGCAACAGGTCTTCCGAGCCCGGCTTGCCCATGGCAGCTGAGACCAACTGCGCCATCTGCGCCGTGTCGCCCTTCAGAAACGCCAACAAGTAGCGGTTCTCGAGCAGAGCCTCGTGCTCCAGCTTGCGCTCCTCCGCCTGCTTGTACACTGCCTCCGCTTCATCCAGCCGGTTGAGAGCCGTATAAGCGATGCCGAGGTCGAGATAGTTGTCCGCAATATTTGGCTCCAGGCGCAGCGCCGCCCGCCATTCCTCCAATCCCTTTTCCCAGTTTCCCAGGAAGACGGAAATATCTCCCAGCTGCATGTAAGGCAATTCGTCTCTTGGGTAGGTCTGCTTCCACAGCTCGTATACCTGTGCCGCCTTCTCCAGCTCTCCAGTCGCGCTAAAGTAGTAGTTCCCCTCGATCCAGAACCCTTCCCGTTCGCTTACCTTCTCCCGCAGATCGTAAGCCTTGCGTGCATATTCGTCCGCCCGCCCCACTTCGCTTAGGACCCAGTAGACAGCCGACATCCAGGCGTAGGCCGTGGCAAAATTCGGGTCAAGGTCCACCGCCCGCTTGAAGAAGGGCAGCGCGGCTGTATTCCCTTTCGCATAGACCGTCTTTACTCCTAGGCTGTAGGCTTTCAACGCCTCCAGCGATGGCGTGGTCGCTTCCTCCACCGGCGTGGCGTATTTCTGCACCGAGCTGAGCGACTCGCCCAGCTTGCTCCGCATACCGACTGCCGCAGCGTCCAGCGCCTTGAGCACCGCTTCCTTGCCCGCCGCCTGCTCCTGCGCTTCCGCCAGCACATCGCCGGTGTTGCAGTCCACTGCCTTCACGCCAATCACGTACTGGCTGCCCAGCCCCGCAATCGAGCCGATCAGCATGGCCGTGCTGCCCGTGCGCTGGCAGACCTCGCGGGTGACGTTCGCCGTTAGGCGGTCATCGGGTGAACGTCCCATTAGCTTCAATGTTTCATTTACCCTGCGGTCGGAGATCAGGGAGAGAAAGGGTGATTGCTCAAGCTGTACCGAAAGCCCCTGCTTCAGCGTGTCATCAAATACCGCATCGCCCGTCTTGTTGTCGAAATCGGAGATGACAATAGTGTCCTTGTCAGTCAGCGCATGTGCCTTGCGGGAGTGGAACAACCAACCGCCCACTGCCATCCCGATGACCATGATTGCGACGCCAGTGACCGCCACCCTTCGGAACTGAGTGGATTTTGGAGCGGGCTTCAACCTCGTCTCGGCTGCTGCGACGGCTGTACGGCCCGATTCCGAATCGCGTTTCAACCTCTGCAAGTCCGTGCGGATATCGGCAGCACTCTGATAACGCAACTTGCGGTCTTTCTCCAGCGCCTTGCTGATGATGCGCTCCAGTTCTGGCGGCACATCAGGATTGAGGCGCACCGGGGATACTGGTTCTCGGTTCAGAATGGACTCAAAAATCACACCCGTGCTTTCCCCGTGAAAAGGCCGCGCCCCCGTCGCCATCTCGTACAAGACGGCTCCGAACGAGAACAAATCCGTACGTGCGTCCAGTTCCTTAGCCCTTACCTGCTCTGGCGACATATAGTCGACCGTACCAAGAGCCACGCCGGGACTCGTCACGAACTCCCCAGACGTGGCGGTCGGCATCTGCGACACACCGACATTCGGCCCAGTAGGGACCAGTTTTGCAAGACCGAAATCGAGAACCTTGGCGTGCCCGCGTTTTGTCACAAAGATGTTCTCTGGCTTAATGTCACGGTGGATGATGCCTTCGGCATGGGCGGCCTCGAGGGCATCGGCTATTTCAATACCCAATTCCAAAATCTGCTCTAGAGGCAGAGACCGGCCGGCTATCAAGCGCTTCAGTGTTTGCCCGTCGAGAAACTCCATCGCGATGAAGGGCCGCCCATTGTGTTCGCCGATTTCATAGATGGTGCAAATGTTCGGATGATTCAGCGCGGAAGCAGCACGCGCCTCCCGCCTAAGGCGTTCGAGTGCTTGGGGGTGTTTCGCTAGGTCTTCCGGCAGGAACTTGAGTGCAACGTGTCGTCCGAGGGTGAGGTCTTCAGCTTCATACACAACTCCCATGCCCCCGCCACCGAGTTTCTCGATGATGCGGTAATGCGAAATGGTTTGGCCAATCATGGGTAGCGATTGGGGCAATGTTAGTTTTCGACGCTTCCCTAAGTCAACACGACCAGCGCGTGGAGCCAGACCATGGAGTAAGGGGTTTCCTTATCGCCAACTTCACTTTGAAAACTACGTGCATCGAAGGGACAGCCGTTCCATAATTTCTTGCAATCGGCAGCGGCTTCGCTTTCAGAGCTGCAATCTTGACCTCCATGTGCGACGCAAACGCGGTATCCCCGCAACTCATGGAGTTTTGAAGTATGAGAGAGCGGAGAACCGCGTGCCGCTTTGCATCTCTCGCCAGAGTTGGCGGCCAGAGGCCATTGAACCAGGGCTCCAAACGCTTTACGAACGGTCACGAAAGGTTTTGCGCTAAATGAACGAACGAATGCGCGTTGCGCTGTTGTTGGCCGTGGCGATGCTCGTCTACGGGAACACTTTGCTGAACGGCTTCACCTTTGATGATGATCCGTACATTCTGCGCAACCCGACGGTAACCAATCTTTCCATAAAGGGACTCTTCGTACCGACCAGAGCCAGTAACATTTTTCGCCCGGTCAGCTTTGCCACTTTTGCCTTGAATTTGGCGGTAGGGGGCGGCCATCCGTTTGGCTTCCACCTGTTCAATCTTCTGCTGCACGCCGCCGTCACCTTGCTGCTCTACCTGGTTTTGCTGAAGCTTCTCGAAGGCCTGCCGCAAGGCGCGACAGTTGCCTGGGTCGCTGCCTTGCTCTTCGCCGTGCACCCTATTCATACCGAAGATGTGGCCTCCATCGTGGGACGTTTCGAGTTGCTGGCCGTGGGATTCCTGTTGGCGGCGTGGCTCTTTCATCTGCGCGACCGCCCCATACTCATGCTGGTCTGTTTCGTGCTTGCGCTGATGTCCAAGGAATCGGCGGTGGCCTTCGTGCCGCTGGCGCTGGCCGGCGATTATGCCTGCGGCAAGCTAAAGCCGGTTCAACGCTATGGCTGGATCGCTGGCGTGGGTGTGGTGTACATTGCCCTGCTTTGGAAAATTCAGGGAGGCCGGTTCGGGCCAAGAATCGTCAATTTTCTCGACAATCCGCTCGTCTACCTTTCCCCAAAACTGCGAATTCTCAACGCCCTGCGCGTCGCCTGGAAGTATGCCGGCCTGCACGTCTACCCGGCCACGCTTTCCTGCGATTATTCCTATAATGCGATTCTTCTCTATGCGGGCGGGCGGCACCTGATGATCCCGGCGGTCGCGGCCTTGCTTGTGCTGGCCCTGTGGATCTGGACGATGTGGGCCAAGCGAAGCGAATGGTTTTTGGGGGGAGCCATCTATCTGTGCGGCTTTGCCGCCACGGCGAACTTGCTGGTCCCAACGGGAACGATCATGGGTGAACGGCTGGCGTACCTTCCCTCCGCCGGTTTTTGCCTGCTCGCCGCGCTGCTCTGGGTGCGGCTGGAGAAGCACCAGCGGAAACTGGCATGGGCGGTGCTCGCCATTGTTGTGGCGGCTCTGGCCACGCGCACGGTGGTCCGCAACCAGGATTGGCGGGACAATTTCTCTCTCTTCTCGGCCGGCGAGCAGGCCGTCCCTCGAAGCGCAAAAATGCACTTTGCTCTTGGAGGCGAGTACATGAATCGCGGCCAGTGGGCGGCGGCCCTCGCGGAATTGCAGACCGCCCTGCGTATCTACCCGGACTATCCCGAGGCTATGGAGTTCAGCGGGATTGTCGAATCCCAATTGGGTCATGATCAGGAGGCACTGAATTTTTTTGAGAAGGGGCTGTCCATGACCCCGCGGGACAACCCCGATTACGATTTCCGGGCGGTGAACCTGGCGGCGCAACTCTTGAAGCTCGGAAAGAGCGATGACGCCCTGAAAGTTTTGAACGAGGACATCGCGAATTCCCCCGGGTACTCACGCGCTTGGTCCAACCGCGCGGTCATTCACTTTCAGCGTGGCGAGCTGGCATCGGCCCGCGAGGACGCGCAAACTGCCTTGCGTTTGGATCCGGCCAACACCCAGGCGCAAAACTTGCTGAAACTGCTCAGCGCACCCGCCCCCGTTACGCCTCAGCACTGACCTGTTCATGTGTGCCCGTCTGGCTGCCGCCCGCGCCAACGGACGCTTGCGGGTCCACCCGCAGAATGATGATCCAAGACAAGTGCGGGAAGGGCAGGAAACGATCAATCGGCCGGACAAAGGGAACCAGAAAATTCAGCAATTTGATTTGCCAAAACCCAAAGGTTGCTTTCTTCAAAATCCGCCCGTTCAACCACCAGCCTGGTGTGCCGAGGCGATTAAACTTCAGTACTTTTTCGACGGAAAAACCCGCATTCTGGCAGGCCTGCACCAATTGTTCCTGCGTATAACGGCGATAATGGCCCAGCACCTTGTCGAGCGAACCGAAAAGTTGCGGCCCATTGGGAACCAGAACAATGGCGCGGCCATTTTTGTCCAGGCTCCTGCGAATGTTGGACAAGGCCTCGACATCGTTGGCAAGGTGCTCCACAACGTTCATGCAAATAACCGTATCAAACTGCTCGGCTGGGTAGGTTTCCGCGGCGCTGGCGTCCGTATAATGCACCTGCAGATACGGACGCGTCGGCTTGAGCGTCTCTAACCGGTCGAGATAGTGCGGATTGATATCGCTAGCATGATATTTGGCGCGCGGAACAAGATTCGCGGTCAGATTTCCGATTCCCGCGCCAATTTCCAGCACGCGGTCTCCCACGTAAGGCCGGATCGTATCCGCCATCCATCGCGTAAATCGCGGCGCGCGATTGAGCCGCGCAAGGATCTCGCTGCCGTAAGCATCGGCAACATAAATTTTGTCGGAGATGCCATACTTGACCAAAGCTCCCAGCGCCCGCACGCCATCTTTCCAGGTGATTTTCTTTCCTTCGGCATAGGTGCGGCCGGAATAGCGAATGGGCACTTCAAAGATGCGCGCCTTGCGCTTGGCCAGCTTTATGGCAATTTCCGGTTCGATGCCGAAGCGGTCGCTTTCCCAGGGAATACCCTTGAAGATGTCCGCCCGCACCATCTTGTAGCAAGTCTCGATATCCGAAAGGTTCAGGTCGGTCACGATGTTCGTCAGTAGTGTGATCAGTTGGTTTCCCAGGCTATGCCTGAATAACAGCACGCGGCGGAAATCGCTCGACAGAAATCGTGAACCAAAAACCGCATCCGCATCTTCATTCACAAACAGCGGCACCATCTTCGCGATGTCGCCCGGATGATATTCCAGGTCCGCATCGTGCATTACGACCAGGTCCGTATCAATGTGCGCGATCGCCGTGCGGATCGCCGCGCCCTTGCCCTGATTCTTCGCGTGCTCCAGGAAAATCCATTCAAAATTCTTCAAGCCCAACTGGTCCACATTGTCCCGAAACCGCTCGAGCGCCGCTGCCGTGCCGTCCTGCGACGCATCGTTCACCACAATCACGCGGACCCGGCCCAAGCCCGGGCAGTCCGCCAGCGCTGCCAGTCTCGTCAGGCTGGCTTCCACCAGGTACTGTTCGTCATACACCGGGACCAGAATCGAGAGACTTAATTTGCCTTGCATCGCTTATCGCTTATTCCTTAACAGTTCGACGCCTTCTACGGTGTTCATAAAGAATTATACGGCCAGCAGGACAGAGGATGGGGTCAGCACACAAAATCTGCGTCAAAAGGGGTACCCTTTCCTATCGTACTTAGCGGGCTTCAAGTGGATTCACAACCCCGAGACCTCTTTGTTTCCCAATACCTCGCTTTTCTCGGAAGCAGGAGAGTACTGATTGGCCCCCGCAAAGGCAGGCGGAATCACTTGACGAATTCGGGTTGCCCGCCGTGCGACCAGGGATCGTAGCTTAAGCAGAAACGGATACGATCGGGAATGGCCGGGTGATCGTAGAGCAAAAACACACGAATCGGATTCGGATCGGGATCAGAGAGATCCACGTCGCCGAGAATATTAAAGGCCTGCGCGGCGACCTGGCCGGAATCAGGTGTGAGCCCATGCGTAACTTCGAGGCCGTACTGATCCGCCTGGTGTTCCTGGTATCGGGAGAACGTGTTGCCAACGGGACCGACAAGCATGGAGATTAGGGAAACCAGCAGGAGCATGGCGGGAAGAGAGGCCCAATCGTCGATTCCGCGGATACTCCATTGCCGGCCCCAACTCGCCAGAACCCAGCCAATCAGCCGGTAGCCGAGGTAGAACGTAATAAACAGCAGCGCCGCAAAAAAGCAAAGGCCCTTTACAATATGGTGGAGCACGTAGTGGCCCATCTCGTGGCCCGCGACAAAAACGATTTGCGGCGTGGTCATCTTGGCGATGGTGGTGTCCCAAACCACGATGCGCTTGGAGACGCCGAAACCGGTCACGTAGGCGTTCAGTTCGGTCGTTTTTTCGGCCGCTCCCATCCAGAACATGCGCTCGCGTGGAATGTTCTGCCCGGCGCGCTGCACCATTTTTTCGAGTTCGGCCGTCAACGCGGGATTTTTCTGCTGCAGCGGCTCGAACTTGTGAAACAGCGGATCGATCACCAGCGGCTGCAGAAAAACGAGCGCCAAAATGATGGGAAGCGAAGCGAGCCAAAAATAAAACCACCACCGCCGGGGCGATTTGCGAATCACGCCGTACAAAATCCAGATGAACAGGGTGGAGACAATGACCGAGATCAGCTCGCCTTTCGTCCAGTCCCAAAACCACGAGCCCCAGCCCTGTACAGACAACCCGTAGGCGCGCTGAATCCAGTTCTCATACACCCCGGTAGGGAGAGACAGCGCGTCGATGGTCAGCACCAGAAGCGGCGAGAACACGAGTACCTGGAGAATTCGCCGCGAGGAGACTTTTTCGGCGGCGGCGCGGTATTTTGGCGCGAGCCTCCAGCGAAGCAGCAGCAACAATACGGCCAGGCCGTACACCAGATTGACGATGTGCAGACGCAGGCGAACCTTGCTCAGCGCGCGCGCTTTCTTGTCCCGATCGGGCGGGAGCGTATAGGCCGTGATGCGCGGTGGTGCGGCGGGCTGGGCGGCAACCCCGGAAGCAGGTGTGGATGTGGCGCCAGCTGCGGGAGTTTGTTGCACCGCGGCCGGTGCGGGAGAGGACTGCGCGTACGCGTTAAGAGAGCCAAGCGAAACACAGGCAAGGAACAGAGCCCACAGAAGCAAGGTGATTTTTCTCACGAGTCTCCTTCCGGCGACAACCACATCGAAAAGCAGTCTGGGGGAATTCTTTCGCGGAGTATGCCCCAAGCATATCGATTGCGCAAGGGGCGCTACTCCAGACCGCGCTGTCAGACGGGCGTCGCAATTTTCGAGACTCAGCTTTTTCGGTTTCTGGTAATCGGTCCGTGGATTTCGTGCCCGGGTCTGCGGCACTCTTCGACGGATTACCCTGGGATCCGTGGAGACAGACCGCCCATTACCACCTGCCACGTATCAGCAGGTAAATGGCCCCGAAAATGGGAATGGCTGTCAGAACCGAGAATACCTTATGAGCGGCCAGTATTCCGTCGTTTCTCGGCCTGCCGAGGCTCAGCAAGCTGCCGGAAATGATCATGAGCAGAAAAAACAATCCGGCGAGGATGACGGCAGTTAATTCGATGCTTGTGAACTCTATACCTCTGTGCAGTCTGCGAATGGTCACGGCTACGGCAATCACTGTCGCAATCGCCATGAGTTTATGAACCGTGGATATCGCACTCGCGATGGGCTTCCCCGAAAGCCTCGGGTCGTTTAGCCTGAGGTTTCGGCTCTGCACAAGACCAGTAAAGAACGTGACAAGAAAGAGGAGTCCGGTGACAGCGATTATGGACGCATGGGTTCTCATGGCAGTGCGGCTCCGTGCTACTCAGGATAAGTAATTGAAATCCCTGCTGCAATGTCTCTCGGGAGGTGTCTCACGGGCGCCACAGCTCTGAGCAACCGAATCACTTCAGCTTCGCGAATTCAGCCTTGGCCGCAATCAGGATGGGAATGTCAGGGTCGGCATCTTTCCAGAGCGTAAGGAAATCTTGATAGGCCGCCTTGGATTTGGCCGTGTCGCCCGCGAGCGCGGAGGCGCGCGCCAGGCCCAGGTAGGAAAGCGAGTAGAACTGTCCCCAATAGGGGTGTTGCCAAGCACTGCCCCAATTGGCGCCCTTATTATCCAGGATCTTTTCGAACTCAGCCGCTGCTTCAGCGCCTTCACGCAGACCCAGGTAAGCCAAGCCCCGCAGGTACACCGCCTCGGGGTAAGCACGCTCGTACGGCGAAGCGGATGCCAGCAGTTCCACGGCTTTGGCGGGCTGATCGCGCTTGAGCGCGATCGCAGCGCGAATCGCGGGTAGCTGCACCGCATTCCAGAGGGTTCCATTTGGAAACAGCTTCGAAGTCTCCCCGGCGAGCTTCTCCGCTTGGGCCGCATCTCCGCACATGGCCAGTGCCAGCGCAGGACGCCCCAGTCGCCGCACGGTCTGGCAATTACCCGACAGCGCGTCGGCACGCGCATCGGCCTCTTCAAATTCGGCGGCGGCGTTCCGGAGCCCATGGCGCAGCGCTGTCTCCGCGGCTCGCTGGTACAGTTTGCTCGACCCGCGACGCTGGCCAAGAGCATTCTGATTGGCCGCCTGCAAGCCAAAGCTGAGGTACTCCTCCGGCTTGCCTGCGAACCATTGAGTTTCCCTGGCGACGGCCGCCGGATCGCCTTCGATGTAGGCGATTTCGAGGAAGCGCTGGTGGATCCTCGCTCCGCCGAGTCCCTGCGCCCGCAGTTTCTCCGCTAATTGCTTCGCCTCGGCGAGCCGATGCAGGCACATGTAGGCGTCCAGTTGGCGCCGGTATGGAGGTTCAACGTTGGCTTGTAGCCAAGCCGCTTCCTGGCCCTCCTTGAGCCCCTCCTCGAATTGCCCCAGGTCTATGTACTCGACACTCAAGTCGTTATGGAATCCCCAAAAGCGGGGATAGTTCTGGATACCCAACCGATATGCGTCAATCGCTTTGTCAGACTGGCCATCATACGAGTAGTAGGTAGCCGCAATGAGGTCCCGCTCAAACTCGGAAACTCGGTCGATCAAACCGAAAGTTTTTTGTGTGTATTCCCGGCTGCGCTCGATGTCCCCGGCATTGTTGAACGCGACGCCGAGCATGAAGTATGCCATCGCAAAATTTGGATCGAGTGCAATGGCGCGCTCAAACAACGGAACAGCCGCCAGAAATTGGCCTTGCTCCATCTCGAAATGACCCGCGGTGTAGCTCTGGAGAGCTTCCAGCGATGGAGTGGTGGCTTGTTCGAGCGGACGATTCAACTTCTGGATCGAGTTGAGCGACTCTCCCAGCTTGGCCCGCATGGCTGTGGCGGCGGTTCCCAACGCGTTCAACACGTGCTCTTTGTCGCCCGCTTGAATCTGTTCCCGAGCCAGCGTCGCGCCGCCCCGGCAAGTCGTTGCCTGTAGCGTGATGACGTAGTTTTTGCCCAGGCTCTCGATGGAGCCGTCGATCGTGGCCGCGGCTCCGTCCCGCACGCAGATGTCATGTGCGATCTGATTTGTGATATGGCTCGCGGGAGCAACGCTCATCAACCGCAGGGTTTGTTGTACCTGCTCGTCGTCCATGATTTTCAGAAAGGGCGATTGCTCAAGCTGGATGGCGAGCCCCTGGCGTAGCGTGCCATCGAACACCGGGTCTCCGGTCGTGTTCGTGAAATCAGTGAGGACGATGGTGTCCTTGTCGGTCAGCGCGTGCGCCTTGCGAGAGAAAAACAACCATCCCCCCAGGACGAGTCCAAAGAGCACTATGGTTGCGCCAGTGATCGCCCCCCATCGAAGGGATTTCCAGCCGGGCTTCGACTCGACCTGTGATGCCGCGACGGTTGCCCGGCCCGAGCGGGAATCCCGCTTCAGCCGCAGCAAATCGGCGCGCATCTCGGAGGCATATTGGTAGCGCAGCTTGCGGTCCTTCTCGAGCGCCTTGTTGACAATTTCTTCCAGCTTTGCGGGAATGTCCAGATTAAGTCGCACTGGTGCAAGTGGTCCACGATTCAGAATCGCTTCTGCAATGAGTCCCGAGGTTCCGCCGCGGAAAGGCGGCACTCCTGTCGCCATTTCGTAGAGCACTACACCAAAAGAAAACAAATCCGTGCGTGCATCCAGCTCTTCGCCCCGCACTTGTTCGGGTGACATGTACAGGGCGGTGCCGATCGCGGTGCCGGGTCGCGTGAGCTGTTCCAGCTCGCTGACCGTGGGCATTGCGGAAAGATTCCTGGCACCCTCCGCCGGCGCGAGTTTCGCCAGACCAAAATCCAAAATCTTGGCGTGACCGCGCTCCGTGACAAAAATGTTGCCAGGCTTGATGTCGCGGTGGATGATTCCTTTGGCGTGGGCCGCTTCCAGCGCGTCAGCAATCTCGATTCCCAAGTCCAGCACTTGCTCCAGCGGCAGGGGCTTGACGGAAATGAGTTGCCTCAGTGTGTTGCCTTCCATGAATTCCATCGCGATGAAAGGCCGACCGTCGTGCTCGCCAATTTCATAGATAGTGCAAATGTTTGGATGGTTCAGCGAGGAAGCAGCTTGCGCCTCGCGGTTGATGCGGCTCAAAGCTTGTGAGTCTGGCGCGAACTCTTCAGGAAGGAACTTCAAGGCAACGAAGCGTCGGAGCCTGGTGTCCTCCGCTTTATAGACAACACCCATGCCACCACTCCCGAGCTTTCCGAGGATGCAAAAGTGCGAGATGGTTTGGCCAATCATAGGCAAGGCGTGGAGCAATCTTAGGTATCACCGTTAACCAAGTCAACGTGTGGAAAGATAGTGTGGAAAGATAGAGGTTATTGCGATGAGATGATTTCGACGCCTAAAAGAGTATGACACGCGGGCGTGAGGGTCTTAAGATGAAGTTTCGTAAGTGACTCAAAAAAGGAAAGATTTGGCGGATGAGCCTGTAAGCCGGATTCTGTGGGGCGCAGCATCTTGCGATGACGCGCCGCGACGATCATTCCTCTAGCCCCGGCCTCGCGGCCGGGATCGAGCGACCTACCCGAGGGTTCATCAGTCCCAGCGGCTTACGCCGATGGGAAAGGAGCCGCTGCGCTTGCGCGTAGTGCTCAGCGAGCCGGGCCAGCTCTGCCCTCCTATTTGGTCTTGCACCTCGCGGGGTTTGCCGTGCCCCCGATGTTGCCACCGGGGCGGTGGGCT
>Ga0074045_10001278_pt1 | contig 24442 bp, 20 predicted proteins | sample BogForMeECP23OM2_FD_94442 | JGI IMG/M metagenome (GOLD analysis project Ga0074045, IMG submission 94442) | Bog forest soil microbial communities from Calvert Island, British Columbia, Canada - Bog Forest MetaG ECP23OM2 | ecosystem: Environmental > Terrestrial > Soil > Wetlands ... | reverse complement strand
CCGTTCGGGCTGCCGAGGCCGGTGCAGGCGTCCCATCCGGGGGCGGCCGCGAAGCTGCCGTTATTGCCCCGGGTGATATCCCTGAGCGATCCCGGATGGCTGTAGAGAGCCGGGTTGATGAAGCCGACCGGACTGGCTTTCGCGGCATTGATCCGCGCGATCAAGCCGGCCCACAGCGGCGCGACGGCGCTGGTGCCGCCGATGATCGTCTCGTTGCCATCGACCCGCACGTCGTACCCGGTTTGCGGATCGGCGTCGCCACAGACATCGGGCACGCCCCGCATTCGAAGCGGCTGCGTCCCGCCTTCGGTCCTCGTGACATTGAGACCCTCCTGATACGACGGCAATGCGAAGAAGCTGCTCACCCCGCCGCCGCCGGCACCGCCGTTGGCGCCGTCGTTCCACACCGTCTCGCTGGTGATCGATCCGCCGGAAGCTTTCAGGCTGGTTCCGCCGCATCCCAAGGAATGAGGGCTCGAAGCCGGGAAATCGACGTGATCGGCGCCGTCATCGACTCCGTCGCCCGATCCGTTGTCGCCCGATGCCGCGCACACCGTGACCCCCATCGCCGCGGCGGCCTGGATCGCCTCGTCGAGAGCCGTCATCGCCTGGGCGGTCCAATTGGATTCCGGACCGCCCCAGCTGATCGAGATCACAGACGGCTTGTTCTTGGCGTCGTGTACCGCCATGCTGACGGCATCGCGGAAACCCGCGTCGGTATTGGGGGCGAAATAGACGACGATGTTCGCTCCCGGCGCGATCGCCCCGGCCACTTCGATATCGAGCATGACTTCGCCGTCGGGTCCATTGGGGTCTCCGGTGGCGTTGTTACGCCCGTGGTCGACCGCGACTGCAGATACTCTCGGTGAGGCGATCTTGAGCTCCGAGAAGTATTTTTGCAGGTCGGCGGTACGGTAGCCGCCGCCGAGCTCGATGATGCCGATGCACTCGCCCTGCCCGGTTCCACTCGGAAAGCCGTAGAGGGAGGCGAGCTCGGTCGGCGTGAACGAGGCGGAGTCGGCCGCCGTGGCGCGCCATTGCACATTGCCGTGAGGCGCGCGCACGCGAAACCGAGGTTGCGCCTGCGGACGATTGTCGAGGCCGAGCACCGCTGTCACCACGCCGTGCAGCTCGTCAGGCAGATGGACCGCGCCCGTCCTCCCGCGATAGGTGCCGCCAGGGTGCTCGAATGTTTCTAGATCGACATCGAACGCGTTGTTGAACTGGGAAACCGTACCGGAGAGGACGACGGTCCGGCGCGCCGCATCCTCCTCGACGACAACCAGACCGTGAGCGTTGGCGAATTGCCCGACTAAGGCGGTATCGGCGGGATCGGTGCCGAATTGCTGAGCGAACTCCTCGCGGCTCAGGTGACGACCCGGCTGTTGGCCCTTGGCCAGCTTCGCCACTCTGTCCTTCAGCGCATCGCTCCCGCGAAACCGCAGCAACACGCTGACCTCCAGCCGTTCCGAAGGATCCGCCTTCCCGACCGAACGCGCTCCGCGCATTGGTTGCCGTACGCTACCCATCAATGCATTTTTTGGCATGGCCGAGCATTCTCCGTGTCGGGGTCGACGGTGTGTCCCCCCGCTCGTAAGTTTAGATGCGCGATATTAGCACGAAATTCCTAAACAGTCAATGATAAAATGCCAAAATAGCATTACCCACACCGCGCCTCCGACTGGCGAGCATCCGATGGCCCTGGGCTAAGACGTCAGCAGCCGGGGTGAAACCAACCGTCGGCCGCGACTGAGCGATCGACGGTCGCCGATCAGAGCGAGGGCCACGGTCAGCACCATGAACACGACGCTCGCGCCGAACACCCAATGCGGCGCGCCGCGATCCATGATCCAGCCGAACAGCATCGGCCCGATCATGCCGCCGGTGCTGAGGCCCATGGAGACGATCCCGAACGCACGGCCGACGGCGCCGGCCGGCGCCGCCGCTCGCACCAGCATGTCGCGAGAGGGCATGATCATGCCGGAGAGAAACCCGGCGATGCCCATCGCGGCGACCAGCACCAGCGGTCCGAAGCCGATTGTGCCGATCAATAGGATGATGACCGCGTTGACCGCGAAACCGGCGGCGGCGACCTGGGCGTGGCGGCGCGTTCTGTCCGCGACGAACCCGCCGCCCAGCACGCCAAAGGCGCTCGCCGTCAGGTAAGCGCTCAGCGCCAAATTCGCCGCCGAGAACGGCAGGCCGTAGGCACTCATCAGCGCGACGACCGAAAAGTTGGTGATCCCGCTGCTCGACAGGCTGAGGAGGACGAAAAACACGGTCAGGCCGAGGATCGCGGGGGTAAACACCGTGCGTCTTTGTTCGCCTTCCGCCGCGGCGCGATGCGTGGCCACTCGGGTCGCCTTTGGTCCGCTTTCGAGGGTCCGCGCCCAGGCAACGGGCAGGGCCACCAGCGGCCCGACGAGGCCGGCAACGAGGAGCGCGGTGCGAATCCCGGTCGTGTTGGCGAGAACCAGCATTACCGCCGGCGCGACCGCGCCGCCGAGCATGCCGGCGAAGGTGTGGACGGAAAAGGCGCGGCCGATGCGCGAGGGGGTGATCCTGGCCGAGAGGATCCCGTAGTCCGCCGGGTGATAGATGGCATTGGCGATGCCGAGCAGGCCCGTCGCCACCAGCAGCCAGGCGTAGGAATCGGCGAGGCCGATCGAGGCGATCGCGAACCCGCCGAGGCAGAGCGCAGCGATCAGCAGTCGACGCGGCCCGAAATGATCGGCGAGATAGCCCATCGGTAATTGCGTGGTCACCGAGACAATCGAACCGACCGTCAGGGCAAGGCCTAGCTCGACAAACCCGACGTCCCATCGCTGCTTCAGAAACAAGAACAGCGGCGGCAGCACCATCGTGTGAAAATGGCTGACGAAATGCGCGGTCGAGACCAGTCCGACCGCCTGAAATTCTCCGCCCCGCTCGATGCGAGCGGGTGCGGCCGCATCCGTCATCATGCAGCTGCCCTTCTCCGACCCCGACACCGCTTCAGCATAACCGCGTCCGCGATCGATCGGCAATCGCTCCCCCGGCTCAGTGCTTGGTCAGTTTCACCGACCCGGCGCTCTCTGGGTTGCCGCCGGCTGCAATAAAAAATTGAGTCGTTTATTACCGGCCTCTGCACCTGCAGCAAATCTGCAGCAAAACCTCGCCTTAAAGTTGAAATGCCTGTCGAGCTCGACGGCGGGCAGAATTGCCCGACCCGGCCCCTCTTCGGACCGCCCTCCACCTCTCGCGGCTTTGGTGAAAGCCCACCGGTCATCTGCATCTCCTTCGGCCGGCTGCGGTCTGTCCCGGCGCTCTGCAATTTGAATTAGTCAATTTAGGGATAGTGATTATCGCAATCAAGGGGCGCTTCGCATCTGAATTGGCTGGCTGGCCTGGTGTGGTCATGCAGCTGCGGGGAGCGTGGACTTTAACCGGTCCTATTCCAAACCGCGAGGTGATCTGGGCGAGAAACCGGACAACAGCCGGCGCGCCCTCGCGCACCGCACCCTTGTCAACCGCGAAATCGGCGACCTCGACGGCCCCTTGGGCGAGCAGAGCGCGGACGGGGCCGAGGGCCGCACCCAGTAATCACGCTTCTCATCCGCAGGGTCCTGCAGATGAAGGCTCGGAAACTGACCCAACTTGGCCCAGTTTGTCACCGCATCATATCCTCTCTATCCACGACACGGGCGGGCGGCCCAACCACTTTTCGTCGTGGCGTGAGCGGTCAGCTGAGGGCACGGACCCGGCAATTGCCTCGCTGCGAGCACTCCGACCAGACGACATTCGGTTGACGGAATTCGAACGCTATCTGCTAAGAGCCTGACCCAAAGGGTGGTTGCAAGGGGTACGCTGGGGTGATTCACGGTGGTGGCGGGGTTCAGTGTAACGGCGAACGACAATGTGGACGCAGGAGCACCGGCGGATTTATCGGCGCGACGGGGAAGGGTTCGCGAGCGACCTGAGGGATGCCGAATGGGCGCGGCTGGCACCGCTGATCCCGCGGGCCTCGCCCCGGGCGACCGCGCCAGATCAGCCTTCGCGCTGGGAATGGCTCTTCCTGCCCCTTAGCGGACCCAGGGTGCCGTGGGCCCGGCCCCGACCAGGTGCTGGTCGAACGGTCTGAGGAAATCTAGATCACTAGGCCTAAGTTCGTCGAAGGCCAAGCGCATGGGTGCGCCAAGCTCGATCGCAAGCGAAAACTACAAGCAAAGAAACTCGACCTGGGTGGCGTTTAGGCGGCGATCGCCGGCGAGGGCTAAACCCCGATAGCAAGCGTGGGACTGAAGCCGTTCAGCTTTCGGTTCTGGTCGTAGATTAAGAGCGGGAGATCGGCTTTCGGCATCCAAACCCGGCCGACTTCGACGGCAGCGGAGACGGGCAGGGCCGGGAAAACATTGATAGTCGGGCACTCCCCGTGAGCAGCTTTGATCGCGTTGAAGGTGGAGCGGACCAGCCGCCGGAATTCCGCGAGATCGGAGGGGCGCTTCATAACGTCGTTGTGCGGCGGCTCCGCCTCTATGGCCCAGATCACCGCGTCACGCCCGAGCGCCGCAAAGATGCGTTCATCGGTCACTGTCGCGCTTAGCGCCAGCACAAGGGCTACGGCCCCCGCCCCCGGTCGGGCTTCGCGGACCCGGTATCGGATCGCCGGAGCATCCGCCGGCCATCTCCAGCTCGTCGGTTCCCGTTGCAGTTGGCGGATATCCGCGGGCGCGATGTCGCAGAGCAGCCGTCCCAGCTCGATCAGCAGCGGTTGCGGCGCCAACGCGAAGACTGACAGGTGCCGGATCTCGCCGGCCTCGATACGCGCGCGGATCTTGGATGCGAACTGGCGCCCGAGATTTTCGAGCTCGAAGAGCCAGAATTCCGCTTCGTGGTCCTCGAAGCGGCTGCCGGCGAGGGCAATGTCGATAACCCGACGGCCCTCGGCCGGGTAGCGGGCCGGCAGCATGGCGGCGCTGATATGCTCGTAAGCAAGCGGCGACTCATGGCCGCCAATATTCGCGGCATAACGCAGGACGTGGGAGGCTCGGTTTTCCTCTAAGGCGGTGACCGTGTCGACGCGCTCCTCATGCGCCGCCTTCATGGCGAGCAGCCGCTCTTCTGGGTGCCCGGCCACATCGTCAACATCGATGAGCTTGTGGTGGACGTTGCAGAGCAGCATCACGTTATTGACGTCGTTTGACAGCAGCGCCGAGCGGATCGGATTACCGCGGGGGCCATTCGGCGTGTCAGCCACGACATGCGCGACAAACCCAAAATTCTTGTCCTCCGCGCCCGAAATCAGATCACCGATCAAGAGCTTGTTGCAGCCGGCATACTGGCAGCGGCCACTGGCTTTGGCCCACAGTATCGTCCGGGTCAGCGAGGTTAGGGCGTTGGTGCGCGCTTGCTTCGGGCTTCCGGCGGCCATGGCTTGCGGCGCTCGGTGGCTTACTGGTTCAGTTCCCGCCCAGCGGCCAGCGCCTGAGGCAGAGCGTGCACGCCGCCGGCTTGGAGAGGGGATGCTCGCCGCCCCCTTTCCATGCATCCGAGTCGAGCCATTCTTCGAAGTAGAACAGCCAGAGCGCGGCCCAGGGTACGATGGTCTGATCGATGCGCATCCAACTCGACCATTCGCGCGCCCGCGGCAGGTAAAGGCACAGCCGCGGCGTGGGCCTCTGCTGATAGACATGCGGCAACCGGCGCCCCTCGGCCAAACGCGTCAGATCCGGGTCGTCGACAAATACATGGGGAACACCGTCCTGGCGGTATTCGATTCGAAGCTGGTAGGCGCGGCTCAGCGGCATCGGGGATGTGGTGTAACGCCAGACAAGCCGGCCGGCCCGGAGCAGGCCGGTCCCGGCGCAGATCGGATTGCTGCGCAGATTCATGAACTGCTGCGCCGGTGTTAGCGGACGCGGACGGTCGTGTCGCACTTTTTCAAGGGGCGCCGAAAAAGGTGTTGGAGCGAACCCCGGTTGCGCGCGGCGAGCCAATGCTGAGCCCCACCCCGGGACTGACTCCGAGACGGCCGTTGCGGCGCGCGTCGGACATTTCGTTGATCAGGGCGTCCATCGCCTTGTTGGCCGGAGCTTGCCCAAAGGCGCCGCGCAGCCCCTTGCTCAGCTGGTCGAGTCCTTCGGCTGCAGCCAGCACCTCCAGGTCACGAAGCGCCCGCTGGTGCCAACCAAAGAAGGCCTCGGCGCGGCGCGGGTCGTTGTTCCACTTTTCGGCGAAGTTCTCCCCGTTCGTAGTCTCGTTCCAGATGAACCAGAGCCGCCGCCCCTGGATCACTTGGCTTTCGATGCTGTCCGGCATGTGTCGGACAATGTCGTAGAGGAGGTCGAGCTCGTTATCGTAGACGAAATGCGTCACGCAGTATTCGTAGCTGCGGGCGAGGAGCGTCGTCAGGATGACCGAGATCGGGGCCAGCCCAGGATCGATAGTGTCAAAATAAACATCGCGATGTCGTTTGCCTATCTGTACGGCGCGCCGAAGGGTGCTTTTGAAGCCGCCCGCCGCTGGATAAGGTTCGATATCGGTCGCGGCGTCCCCGCGGAACCCGATACCCTTCGCTAGGCGCATGCGCGGCTGCAGTGCCGCGCGTTGCTCGAACAGCCGCCGGTAGCCCTTCGGATTCGACGGCATCCATTCGCGAAGAGTCTTGTCGGGGACCAATTCACCCCCGTTGCTGCAGAGGGGGTTCGGGACCGACGGCGTTATGTCCTGATGGAATTCGCTGGCGTAATTCAGCCGCCAGCAGCGCGGCATCTCCTCCAGCAAGGACCGATAGTGGCCGTTCTGGCGCAACCGGTCCCCGATCAACTTCTTTAGAATCGCAGGCGGCACGCCGCCGCCGTCCGCTATATGGCCAACGAGATCGACATCGTGCTCGTTGCGCCCGAGCGGCTTCACTGTGGTGCCGAGAGCCGTGGACCCTTGCAGGTAAATCGAGAGTGTCCGCAGCCGCGGATCGGGCGATGCCGCCAGCCATTCGCCAACCGCTTCGTGTCGCTGCTTGGCGAGTTCGAATTGGGTAGGGGTCAGCTCGAGCGCCTCGCACAGGCGCTCGAGAACGGCGACGAGTTGGGCCTTCTGCGCAATTAGGTGCGGAGGAGAAAGCGGCGCATCGAAACCCATTTTCGAATCCGAATGTTCGTTGCAAGTTCGCAATCGTACTCTATATTTGAATGATGGCGTCCGATTGCAAGTGTCGAATTGAGAGGGCCGGATGGCAAAGGGACACTTCGATGCAGAAGGCTTTTACGCGGCCCTCGACAGCCAGCGGCAGTCGCGACGGCTGAACTGGAAGCAGGTGGCGCGAGAAGCCGGTATCAGCGCCTCGACCCTGACTCGTATCGCGCAGGGCAAGCGGCCCGACGTTGATAGCCTGGCGGCGCTACTTGCGTGGTCAGGGTTGAAAGCCGATCAGTTTGTCTTGGCGGACGAAAACGCGCCGGCGCGAGCTGATCCGCTGGCTCAGATCACCGCGTATTTGCGCGCCGACCCGCATCTGAAGCCTGAGGCGGCAGCCGCCCTCGATGCGGTGCTTAAGGCGGCCTACGAGAAGCTGCGGCAAGACTAGATGTCTCTGCGGCGGGGCTTCAAGACGGAGGCGAACGAGCATGCGCGCGAATTACGCGCCGAACTTGGACTGGCGCCGCATGCGCCACTTTCGCCCTGGGCACTCGCCTGCCATCTTGGCATTCCTTTGATGCGGCTTTCCGAACTCGCCAGCATCGAACCGGTAGCGGTACGCTACTTGACCCGCTCTGCGCCCGACGTGTTTTCGGCGGCTACGCTCTTTGCGGGGTATCGCCGGCTGATTGTCTACAACGACGCGCATCATCCACGCCGGCAGGCGGCCGACCTCACTCATGAGATCAGCCACGGTCTGCTGGGGCATCCGCCGGCCCCGATCCTCGACCAGTTCGGCTGCCGTCAATTCAACCGGATACACGAGGAGGAGGCGAATTGGCTCGGGCCGGCGCTGCTGATCTCGGAGGAGGCAGCGCTGTACATCGTGGAGCAGCGGCTGACCGTCGATGCGGCTGTCTCAATCTACGCCGTCAGCCGTGACCTAATCACGATGCGGATCGGCGTGACCGGAGCGCAGCGCCGGGTGCAACGCCGCTGGGTTCGAGCCGACTCCTGCTGATGGATGTACCGAAAAATAACGCCGGACCACTACCCGGGCCATAAAGCGGAACGGCCGGAATCGGCGCAACTTCCCCGTTGGCCGTGGCGTCGGCGAAGGACCGCAAACCACTCTTCTCGGCCACTCAGCCTTCGCGCCGGGAATGGCTCTTCCTGCCCCCAAGCTGCCATTTGCCGTCGCGGAGCTGGAACTATCAGGATCGGGGTGAGCAGTCATTCGCCCCTAAATGACGATCTCGGATTTTAAGGCAGGTCCCGCGCAACCGTCCGACCTCGCCGGCCAACCCGAATGTGCTCACCGCTTCGGGAGCGATCACCAAGGACAGATGCTCGGAGTTGGCAGGTTCAAGGCAACCCTCGGATGAAGTCGATCATCGCGGCGCTGACTTCGGCCGGCCGCTCCTCCTGGGTGATATGGCCGCAGCCGGGCAGCATGATCATGTCGCGAAGCTGCGGCACGAATTTCGGCAACTCGGCGATGTGGCGGTCCATGCCGGGGAATTTGACGACCGGATCGCGGTCGCCGGCGATGTAGAGCGCTGGCACCTTCACTGTTACGCCATCGAACGGCGCCAGCAGTTCCCAGTTCCGATCGATGTTGCGATACCAATTAAGACCGCCGCGAAATCCCGTGCGGGTGAATTCGCCAGTGTAATAGTCTACGTCGGCCTCGGCCAACCAAGCGGGCAGCGGCGGCAGCATCGGTGGGACGCGCGCGAACAAGCCGCCCTGCAGCGGTACCATGCCAAAGGGCTGGGGCCGCGGCGGCGCATCGCCTGAGACATTGATCCGGCCGATGCGGAACGATGTGCGCACATTGTGGTCGAGCTCCGCCTCGGCGACTCCCGGCTCCTGGAAATAGAGCTGGTACCAGACGGCGTCGTCGGTCCGCGGCATGACGCTCGTCGGCCGCACCGGCCCGCGCGCCCGGAACGGCACGCTCAAACCGATGACCGCCCGGAAGCGGTCGGGGCGCAATTGCGCCGCATGCCACGCCACCAGGGCACCCCAGTCGTGCCCGGCGATGACCGTCTGCGCGATGCCGAGCACGTCGAGCAGACCGACCATGTCGCCGACCAGGTGCAGCAGCGTGTAGCGCTCGATCTCCAGCGGGGCGTCGGTCTGCCCATAGCCGCGCATATCGGGCGCGATCGCATGAAAGCCGGCCGCCGCCAGCGCTGCGAGCTGATGCCGCCAGGAATACCAGCATTCGGGAAAGCCGTGGCACAAGAGGACCGTCGGCCCGCTTCCTTGCTCCGCAACGTGCATGCGGATGCCATTGGTTTCGACGATGTGATGCTGCGCCTCGGTTATTATCATCTTGAACCAATCCTCGCGATTTCCTTACTCGGCACCGGTTTTGCCGGAAAGCCCGCCACCCAGATGCGCGGTGAGGAGGGCGCGCAGTTTGTGTGCTGCATCCTGGCCCACCGACGCGTTGTATTCGCACCAGTGGCCAAGATGACGGACGCCTGGCTTGAATTGCGCGACGTCGAAGGCATGAAAAGCTCCCGGATAGGTGGTCAGAGCGATTGGCGCGCCGTCCGGCCGGCATGGGCGACTATATCGCGGCACCGTTCGCCCGGGTCCAGTCGTCCGCCTCGCCGATCAGAATTAAAGTCGGCGCCGTCATTATCGCCGCCGGGATGCCATAGCCCGGGTAATAGGCAACCGCGGCACGAAACCGCTCTTGCGCAGCCAACTCGCTCGCGATCGACGGCATAGAGCGCCGAAAAGCCGCCCATGGATTGGCCGAGGACGGCGACCCGCGACGGATCGACGAAATCCAGTTGCGACAGGTAATGCAAAGCCGCGTAGGCGTCGAACGCTTGGTCAAGCAACCCCGCGCTGCCGCGCCGGTCGGAGATACCTCGCGGCCCGAGGCTATCGACGGCGAAGGCCACGTATCCCCACGAGCCGATCCGATCGGTGATCTCCGCCGCGTGGCTCGAAAAGCCGCCGCAGCTGTCTCGTCAGGAGCCCCATCTTAGGCCAGCTTATAGTGGCAAAACCGCAGGCTGTCACGGCGGGTCTCGCCGATGATGTGATCGATCTGATCAATGTCCGGTTCTGGTCGAACCTTCGCGTAATGGGGTAAGGGCGGGAAGGTCTCAAATCGGCGCTACCTCGCCGTTCGCCCGCGCTCCAGCGAAGGACAGAAGTCCACCCGACCCGGTAGTTCATTTTCGTCGCGCGAAGGGCCGGTTTGCGATCAGGAGGAGCTGTTCCTGGAGTGAGGGTGATCAGCCTCTTCGGTCGACGTAGGCTTTTGGGTCAGGCTCTAAGGCATGTGCAGAATGGGGCTTTGAACCTTTATGTTGCTCTATCGGCGTACCGAGTGGTCTCAACCGAAAGATGCCCGGCAAATCTAGGTCCCAGCCACCCCGGCTCTTCTGGCGTGGTCATGCTGTCGCGGCGAGGTCGGATTTTAGCCGGTCGTATTCGTCGCGCACGGCAGCGACACCGTAAACGCGTTCGAGCCTGCGGACAGTGAAATGGCCCCGTGCCAAGTCCTGGAAATGCTCGACGAAAGCAAGATTGACGGCAGCCCCGCCCAACGCACCGACGACCGCCACGGCCTGCGCCATCACTTTCTCGGTCACGACGATGCCGAACCGCGAGGCGATCTGTGCCAGAAACCGGACGACAGCCGGCGCACCCTCGCGCATCGCACCCTTGTCAACCGCGAAATCGGCGACCTCGACGGCCCCTTGGGCGAGCAGAGCACGGACGGCGAAATAGTCGCTGTCCGGCCCCTCGCGATTGGCCGCCGAGGCGCCCAACGCGAACACCTCGAGGCAGGCGAGCCCGGCGCGCGGATCGGCGAGATCCTCGCCCTCTTCCTGGGCGATCGCGGCGATCGCGCGCAGCATGATCGTGGTCGAGATCGGCAGCTCGACCGCGAGCGCGGTAAGGCCGAAGGCGCCCCCGATTGCCCCGGAAGCGCAAGCCAGTACTGTATGGAGCGCTCGCCCGCGGACGAACGTTCCTCCGGCAAGCCGGCCGTCGCGCAGGCTGAAGAGGGCGACATCGAGTGCGCCTTCGAGGGCCCGCTCGGTCGCCTTCGCGACCACGGAAGAGACAGGAGCCGGCAGCGCTCGCCATACAAGGCCGACCGGTTTGCCGGCGAGCGCAGCAACGCGGACGGCAAAGCTCGGTCGTTCGAGCCGGCGCATCGCTGCGGCCAGAGCTTCCCGATCCAGATCGGACAAAGACATCGCCCACAATTCTCCGCCAACGAGGGTGAAGTTCACCGCCGGCTCTTGTCGGCGCTCGCGTCCCCTCCCGCGGCCCTGATCGCGTCGATCGAGCGCGCCGCCATCCGGTTGCTGATCTCGGCGAGCCTCGTGCTCTGATTGAGAAAGGCCTGTAGATGCCCTCTCATCAGCTCGGCCTGGACGCCGAGCATGTCGTTGAAAGTTCGGCATTTGAGCAATGCCTGGGTCCCCTCGGTCGTGCGCTCCATCATCTGCTGAGCGTAGTCGGCCCAGGCTTGGGCGATGTCCTGCAGACCTGCGGCCACGCCAGAACTTGCATCCATCATCGCCTTGCCGCCTGGCTCCGCCGTGGTCGCGTTGTCCGCGCCGCTTTGGCCCTCTCGCGTCGACTTTGCCATGTGGTCCTCCCGTCTCCGAACCCTTCTGTTAAAGAGATGGGGACGCACAGGGACGGCGTCGCCCTTGCCTCTGCCGCTGACATCGCGCTACTCGTTCGGCGGCACTCGAGGCGGAGGAAACGAGATGATCGCGGGCGAGTTCGATGTCGTCGTCGTCGGCGCCGGCAATGCCGGCATGTGCGCAGCGCTGGCCGCCCGCGGGCAGGGTGCCCGCGTTCTCGTCCTCGAAGCCGCACCTTTCGACGAGCGCGGCGGCAACAGCCGCTATACCGCGGGCGCGCTGCGTTTTGTCTATAACGGCGTCGACGACCTCCTGAAGCTCTGTGAGCTCAGCGAGACCGAGCTCGCCACTAGCGATTTCGGCACTTATACGACCGACAAGTACTACGACGATCTCGGCCGGCTCACCGACTACCGCAGCAACCCCGACATGGCCGAGCTGCTCGTCACCAAGAGCCAGGAAACCCTGTTGTGGATGCGCAGCCAAGGCATCCGCTTTGCCCCGATGTACTCGCGCCAGGCCTTCAAGCATGAGGGCAAGTTCGTCTTCTGGGGCGGGTTGGCGCTCGAAGCCTGGGGCGGTGGTCCGGGGCTCGTCGAAGGCCTCTTCAAGGCCGCCGAGGAGCGGCAAATCCAGATCGCCTATGAAGCGCGCGGCGAGACGCTGATCGCCGACGACGATGGCGTGCACGGGGTCATCGCCAAGGTCGAAGGCAAGACCACGCAGATCCCGGCCAAGACCGTGATCCTCGCCAGTGGCGGCTTCGAGGCCAATGCCGAGATGCGCACCCGCTATCTCGGCCCCGGCTGGGATTTGGCCAAAGTGCGCGGGACTCGCTTCAATACCGGCGCCGGCATCAAGATGGCCTTGGACATCGGGGCGATGCCTTACGGCAACTGGTCGGGCTGCCACGCCGTCGGCTGGGACTACAATGCCCCCGAATTCGGCGACCTGGCGGTCGGCGACAATTTCCAGAAGCACAGCTACCCGTTCGCCATCATGGTCAATGCCGACGGTGTGCGCTTCTGCGACGAGGGTGCGGATTTCCGCAACTACACCTATGCCAAATACGGCCGCCTGATCCTCGAGCAGCCGCACCAATTTGCCTGGCAGATCTTCGACCAGCAGACCGTGCATCTGCAGCGCGACGAATACCGCATCCGGCAGGTCACCAAGGTCACCGCCGATACGATCGAGGCCCTGGCCGACAAGATGGCCGAATATGCTCCGGTCGATAAGCCGCGGTTTCTCGAAACCGTGCGCGCCTTCAATGCGGCGGTGCAGAGGGACGTGCCGTACAATCCGACGATCAAGGACGGCCGCGGCACCCTCGGCATCACGCCGCCCAAGACCAACTGGGCGATGGCCATCGAAAAGCCGCCCTTCGAAGCCTATTGCACGACTTGCGGCGTCACCTTCACGTTTGGCGGTTTGCGCATCGACACCGACGGGCGGGTGCTCGACACCGCGCAAAAGCCGATCCCCGGCCTCTACGCCGCCGGCGAGCTCGTCGGGGGACTGTTCTATTTCAACTATCCGGGCGGCACTGGCCTCGTCTCCGGCTCGGTTTTTGGCAAGATCGCCGGGACCAGCGCCGGCACGGCGGCGCTCCAGCGCTGAGCCCGCTAGTCCTCGGTGATCGCCCGGATCAGGCGCTTTACGGTCGCTTCCGGGTCTACTGCACGCATGATCTCGCCCATGACCGCGATCCCCTGCACCCCGGCAGCGAAGCACGACCCGGCGGACTCAGGGGTGATGCCGCCCAGTGCCACCACCGGACCACGGGCCCGGGCAACGATGCGTGCGAGGCCGTCGAGGCCGAGCACGGGGCCATAGCCGGGCTTGCTCGCCGTGACGAAGACAGGGCTGGCGGTAACGTAATCGGCTCCCGCTTGGAACAGTCTCGAAGCCTCGTCCGTGGAATGCGCCGAGGCGCCGATCAGCGCACGAGGCAACCGCTCGCGCGCCGCTGTGGGACTGCCCCCGCTCGGCAGATGCACTCCGTCCGCGCCAGCCGCCGCGACCGCCTCGATATCCTCGTGTGCGCTGACGATCGCCCCGAAGCGGTGACCGAGCGCCACCAGCGCGCCCAGAAGCGCGCACCGCTCCTCGGGCGGCAGGTCCTTCTCGCGCAGGCTGAACCAGCGGCAGCCGCCTGCGAACATGGCCTCGGCGACTTGCTCAAGAGGCTGCCGCGCCTGGCGGCGATCGGAGATGACGAGCAGCGGCGGGACCGGGAGCGGCACCCGAAATTCTCGCTTACGGTCGTTGCGGGGCAAGTAGTAGCTCGGCCTCGATCGTCACCCGGATCGTCGCTTCACCCGGCTCGGCAACCGGTGCTGCCATCGCCGCTGCGGCGAAGCGCGGCACCGGGCGGCCTGCGGTCTCCGCGTTGCCGACGTGCAGATCACGATAGCCGAGCACGGCTAGATGCATCCGATCGGCGATCGACCCCGCGCGCCGGTCGAGTGCGGCGAGCGCCTCGGCGGTCAGATCCTCCTCGGCACCGCGCACCGTCTCGGGCGATGCCTCGTAGGCCATCGACGACATCAACAGACCGTCGGATTGGAGCGCCCCAGCGAGCTTCAGCGCCGCATCGGCGGCGTTGCTGCGCAAAATCAGCGACTGGCTGCCCCGCCAGCGTGACGGACCGCTTTGTGGCCGCTCCTCGCTGACCCCGTAGGAACCGGTTTCGACCTGGACGCCTTGCACGTGATGCGCGCGGTCGAGTGCGGCCGCCATGCGGCGATTGATCGCCGATTGGATGGTCAGCGGATCGGCTCCCGTTTCCTCGACCCGCAGCTCGATGCGCAGCAGATCGCGCAGCACACCGCGCTCCGCCGTCTGGCTGAGGTGGAGTACGGTCACCTTCTGGTCCGTCGCCTGCGCCATCGCCGTCCCCGCTGCGCAAAGGATGAAGCCGATCGTAAGGAGCCAAAGGCGGCCCCTCACCCCGGCCCTCCCGCGTGAACACGGCGGAGGGAGGGACCCCTGGCGCATCGCGATGCGCCACCCAACAGGCGCGCACATGCGCGCGCCGAGAGGGGCGGGAGGGCGGGGGCCAGCACAGGTCGTCTCATACCGCGGTCAATTCCCGCGCCGACAGATCCTCCAAATGCCGCAGGCGGTCGAACAGCACATCGGGCGCGATCCTGGCACCGCCCGCGTCGAGGCAGGTGCGGAACTTTTCGAAGAGTTCATTCTCGCTGAGCGGGCGGTCGGCATGGCCCTTCGCCCGCGCCAGCTTCGCGCTTTCGACGACACCGCCGCCGACGAGATCGACACGCACCTGGTCGAAGACCGAGGCCCCGGAAACCTCGGGATCGTAATTCCGGTTGGTCTCGACCCCGACTCGGCCCATCAGCTCCTGAACCTCGGGTCGCCGGACGAAGCCGTCGGTGTATTCGGCCAGGCCCGCGCGCCGCGCGATCACTGCCGCCGCCATCGCGAACTCCATGCTGAACTTGGCGGCGAGCCCGGTCTGCGGCTGGTGGTTGCGCAGGATCAGAGAATGGGTGTCGCTTATCGAGACGGTGATCCGCTCGATCTCTTCGGGCTTCAGCGGGTGACGGGCGAGCAGCTCGAGCATCGCGTCGAGTGCCCGGTGGGTGCAGTAGCAGGCCGGGTACTTCTTGATGCCGAGGCGGTATTTGAGGATTTTCCACTCGCTGCCGAGCCCCCGCGGCGGGCTCTCGCGGTCGACCGCGCCCTCGGGCGAGACCGCGCTCAAGAACCCTTGCGGATGCTCGAGCGCATCTTGTGAGGCGGTGAAGCCCAGCTCGGCGAGCCGCGCCGACATCAGCCCCGAATGCGCCGAGCGGCCGGCGTGGAACGGCTTGGTCATCGTGCCGAAATTGGCCATGATGCCGCTGCTCTGCGAGGCCGCGAGCGCTAGCGCGCGGGTCGCGCCATCGGCGTCGAGGCGTCGCAGCGAGGCGCAGGCAGCGGCCGCACCGATCGGGCCGAAAATGCCGGTCGGATGCCAACCTTTGCGGTGATGGTGGCCGGGGTCGCGCCAGGCGAGCTCGGCCCAGGTCTCGTAGCCCGCGACGTAGGCGGCGAGCATGGCGCGTCCAGAGGCGCCGTGCGCCTCGCCCTCGGCGATGATCGCTGGGACGAGCACGGTGCTCGGATGCCCCCGCAGCGAGGCGACATCGTCATAGTCGAGCGCGTGCCCGGCGGTGCCGTTGATCCACGCTGCCTCGGGTGCGGGGGACCTCTCGCCGGTGAAGTACAAGCTCGCCTCGCCGCCCGTCGGGTGCAGAGCCTTGCGCAACAGCTGCGGCGCCGGGTCGCCGGCACCCGCGATCATCGTCGCGATGCAATCGATAAAGCCGGTGCGCGCGACGTCGGCCGCCCCCGCGGGCAGCCGCTCGAAGGAGATGTCGGAGACGAAACGGCCGAGTTCCTGGGTCAGCGCCATCATCGTCCTCCTGGGTTCCCTTACCGGGCGTCATTATGCGCCGGTTCTCCGCCAACGCCTATTGCCGCTGGCGGAGCCCTCCCCTTCCCCGCTTGCGCTACGGCGTTCAGGACTATCGAGCCGTGACGAAAATCGCCCTCTCCGCCCGCTTGCGGGGGGAGAGGGAGGGGACCCATCGCGTGAGCGATGGGGAGGGTGAGGTGGGCGGTGACGCAGGCGGAACCGGGGCTCCCCCACCTCACCCCGACCCTCTCCGCCCCCAGGGGCGGAGAGGGAGAATTTGGAGCGGCTTCAGCGTAGCTGGCGAATGGTAGGGTCTGGGCTCAGGCTCCAGCGTGGCCCGCAGGCGCCGGCTCGTCCTTGTCGAAGTCGAACTCGACCTTGGCGCCGTGCGGGTCGTTGAAGAAGAGCTGCCAGATGCCGCCGCCGGGAAGGCGGCGGAGCTCGTACTCGATGCTCTCGCGCTTCAGGGTCGTGACCGTCCCGGGCAGGTCTCTGGCGCTGAATGCCATGTGGTCGAGCACGCCGGCGCGCTCCTTCGGCAGCGGGTCGCGATGGATCACGTGCAAAATCGGCGCGTCGCCGTCGGCGGCGTAAAGCCACCAGCCCGGGAATTGAAAGGGCGGCCGCCAACCCACCTTGAAACCGAAGAGATCGCAATAAAACCGACGCGTCGCCTCAAGATCGTCGCTCAAGACGGTGAAGTGGTTCATGGCCGCCACGCTCATCCGAAGAACTCCCATAACCGTATGTTCGATCAGTGAAATGCCTACTCGGGAGCGGGGGCGGCGTCAACGGCCCCATGGTGATGACTTGGCTCGGGCGCCGTGCCACAATTCGCCGATTTCGATGCCCTGATTGGTGACGCATGCCCGACGCACGACCTGCTGCAGACCGGATAGGCCGATCCCGTTATCGGATCGGTCTCGATATCGGCGGCACCTTTACCGACTTCATCCTGGTCGACGACACGACGCGAGCGGTGCGGCTGCACAAATGCCTGACGACCCCACTGGATCCCTCCCTGGGCGCGCTCGTCGGTCTGATGGAATTGACCGCAGATGCCGGGCTCGACCTCGCCGATATCGACGATCTCGTGCACGGCACGACACTCGTCACCAATGCGATCATCGAGCGCCGCGGGGCCAAGGTCGGGCTGCTGACCACCAAGGGCTTCCGCGACATTCTCGAGATGGGGATCGAGCAACGCTACGACATCTACGACCTGTTTCTCGAATTCCCCGAGCCCCTCGTGCCGCGCGCGCTGCGGCGCGGGATCGACGAGCGGGTCACGCGCGACGGCACCGTGCTCCGCCGGCTCGATTTGGCCCAAGTGCGTGCCGAGATCGCGATCTTGGCAAACGCGGGTGTCGAGGCGATCGCCGTCTCGTTCCTGCATTCGTACCGCAACCCGGCGCATGAGCAAGCGGTCGCCGAGCTTGCCGCCCGCGAGTTCCCCGAGATCGCCGTGTCGCTATCGGCGGCGGTCGTCCCCGAATTGCGCGAGTACGAGCGCACCACCACGACCGTCGCCAACGCCTTCGTGCAGCCGCTGATGGACCGCTACATCGCGCAGATCGAGGCGGAGCTGCGCCGGCGAGGTTTTGCCGGCCGGTTCTATCTGATGCAGTCGGCGGGCGGTTTGGCCTCACCAGAGATGGCGCGGCGTTTCCCGATCCGCCTGCTCGAATCGGGGCCGGCCGGAGGCGGGCTCGCGACTGCACTGTTTGGGAGATCGGCCGGCAAGGACAACGTGATCTCCTTCGACATGGGCGGCACCACAGCGAAGGCGTGCCTCGTACAGGACGGCCGCATCGACGTGGCACCGATGATGGAGGCAGCCCGCGTGCGACGCTTCAAGCGCGGCAGCGGCCTGCCGATCAAGGCGCCGGTGATCGACATGATCGAGATCGGCGCCGGCGGCGGATCGATCGCGATGATCGACGAGGTCGGGTTGCTGAAGGTCGGTCCGCACAGCGCCGGTGCTGATCCCGGTCCCGCCTGCTACGGCAAAGGCGGCAGTGAGCCGACCGTCACCGATGCCAACCTCGTGCTCGGTTATCTCGACCCCGGCTTCTTCCTCGGCGGCCGCATGACGCTCGACCGAGACGCCGCTGCATGGGCCCTCGACCGTGTCGCAATGCCGCTCGGTCTGTCGCCGATCGAAGCGGCCTGGGGCATCTATTCGATCGTTTGCGAGAGCATGGCCGCGGCGGCACGGGTGCATCTGGTCGAGAAGGGCCGAGACCCGCGCCGCTACGCCATGGTCGGGTTCGGCGGCGCCGGACCGGCGCATGCCGCCCGGGTGGCGCGCGTCCTCGGGGTGGCGGAGGTCATCGTCCCGCCGGCCTCGGGTGCGGCCTCGGCGCTCGGCTTTCTGGCCGCACCCGTCAGCTTCGAATTTGCCCGCTCGGCGCCGGCCCTGATCGACCCCGGGATGGATTTCGAACCGATCAACCGGCTGCTCGCCGAGATCGAGGCGCACGGTCGTCACCTGCTGGCGGAGGCCGGCATCGCCGACGGCATCACCGTCACGCGTCAGGCCGAGATGCGCCTCCTGGGCCAGATGCACGAGATCGCGGTGGATCTCCCCGACGGCGTACTTGGTCTGTCCAACCTCGACGACATCAAGCGGCGCTTCGCCGAAGCCTACACCCAGCGTTACACCCATCTCTACACCGGCGCGGTGATCGAGGCGTTGAGCTGGCGGGTTCTCGTCTCCGGCCCGCAGCCGCGCTTGTCGGTCGGCCGCGAAACTGCCGGCAGCAATAAGGCGCCGGCGCTCAAGGGTCGGCGCCCGGCTTATTTTGCCGGCGCCTTTCACGATACCCCGGTCTATGACCGCTATGCACTGCGCCCGGGAGAGCGGATCGACGGACCCGCGATCGTCGAGGAGCGCGAAGCCACCACGGTGATCCCGCCGGGCGACCGGCTGCTTGTCGACGACGAGCTCAATCTGCGCATTGCGATCGGCGAAGGACCAAAGCCGATCGCGCTCGTCACCCCGGCGACGCCGCTTACCGAGGCCGTAGCCCGGCTGGAAGCGGATCAGATCGGCCTCGAGATCATGTGGAGCCGGCTGATCACGATTGTCGAGGAATGCTGGCAGACCGTTTGTCGCACCGCCTTCTCGTTGATCATCAGCGAGGCGCAGGATTTCGCGATCGAGATCCTCGACAAGGACGGCAATCCGCTGGCGCACAGCCCGCGCGGCATGCCGGTCTTCAACCTGACCCTGCCGCGCGCGGTCAAGGCGATGATCGCCAAATACCCGCCGGAGACATTGCAGCCGGGCGACGTACTGATCACCAACGATCCGTGGCTCTGCGCCGGTCACCTCTTCGACATCGCGGTCGTCACCCCAGTCTTTGTCGCGCAAGAGCTCGTCGGGCTGATGGGCACGGTCGGCCATGTCAGCGACATCGGCGGCACTAAGGACAGCTTGCGGGCCCGCGAGATCTTCGAGGAGGGCTTCCAGATCCCACCGATGATGCTCTATCGCAGCGGCCAGCCGAACGAGGATCTGCTGGCACTGTTTGCCGAGAATGTGCGCAATCCGACCCAGGTGCTCGGTGATCTGCACGCGCTGGTCGCCGCCAATGAAATCGGCGGGAGGCGGCTTGTCGAATTCATGGCCGAGTATGGTCTGGGCGACCTCGCCGCATTGGCTCAGATCGTGCAGTCGAAGGCCGAGACCGCAATGCGCGAGGCGATCCGTGCGATCCCCGACGGGGTCTATGAGAGCGACATCTGGAACAACCCGCTCGGAACCTTGCAGCGCTATCCGCTCGAGCTGACGGTTACCGGCGACGAGATCCACCTGGATTTTGGCGGCGCGCCGCCTCAGCTTTCGCCGGGTGGTTTGAACTGCACGCTCAACTATACGGCCGCGCACGCGACCTATCCGCTGAAATGCCTGCTTACGCCCAATGTGCGCGGCAATGCGGGCTGTTATCGGCCGTTCACGGTCAGCGCGCCGGAGGGCAGCGTGTTGAACGCCGTCAAACCGGCTGCCGTCAATCTGCGCACGCGCACCGGGTGGTATCTGGCGCCCAACATCTTCATGGCTCTGGCGCGGGCCCTGCCGGCGCAGGTTCAGGCCTTTACCGGACTGCCGGTGGCGATCACCTGCTACGGCACCGGCAAGAACGGCCGATCCTACAGCGATCACCTGTTCCAGGGCGGCGGCCAGGGTGCCTCAGCAGAGCGCGACGGCAAATCGTCGCTACTCTGGCCGACGAGTGCGGCCAACACCTCGATCGAATTGTTCGAGGCCCGCACCCCGCTGCTGGTCCTCGACAAGAGCTACGTCGCCGATACCGGCGGCGCCGGCTGCCGGCGCGGCGGGCTCGGGCAGGTGGTGCGGCTGCGCAAACTCTTCGACGACGACGGCCCGACCCTGGCGAGCGTCTACCCCGAAGGTGTGGCGGTGAACACCCCGGGGTTGTTCAGCGGCAAGTCCGGCGGCGACACGCATGGCTGGCTGCTCGACGGCAATCGCCGGAAGATCAAGGATTACGGGGTCGGCGAACTCGAGACATTGACCCGAACCGACCAGATCATCGAGCTGCAATTGGCGGGCGGCGCCGGCTTTGGCGATCCCTTCGAGCGCCCGCTCGCGCTGGTCGAGCGCGATCTGATCAACGGTTATGTCACCGCCGCCGGAGCCGCCGAGAATTACGGCTGCGTCGTCACCGCGGATGGCCATATCGATGCCGCTGCCAGCGAGCGTCGGCGCCGCGATCTGCGTCCGGCCCTGCGCCAGGCGGCGGAGTGAGCGGTCCGGTGCCGGCTCGAGGCGAAAGTTTTGACCTAGCCTACCTGGTGCTCAGCGGCACGACGACGGCGGCGCGCTGTCCCGAGCTTCTGCGTGGGCTGATTAGGCTCGGCTTCCCGACGGTCATCGCGATTCCGACACCGAACGCCTCGCGCGTGATCGCGCCGCGCGATCTCGCGGACGTCGAGGGGGTTCAGGTCGTCCAATCGTACTTCGATCTGGCCATCCGCCCGCGACCGCCGCGTGGGGTGGTGCTGTTCGCGCCCTGCAGCTTCAACTCGCTCAACAAGTTGGCGCACGGCATCGCCGATAACCTTGCACTGTCCGTGGTCGCCGAGGCGATCGGCCGCGGTACGCCGGTGATCGTGGGCCCATCGTTGAACGCGCCGCTCCTGGAGCACCCCGAGGCGCGGGCATCGCTCGAGAGGCTGCCGAGCTGGGGTGTCACAATCGTCCCGCCGGTCGACGAGGGTGAGGGACCGCGCCTGGCTCCTTCCGCAGTGCTGCTCGATACCGTTCGCCCGTACGTGCGTCGAGGCTGACGCCGCTCACCCGAAGGGCAAAGGGTTTGCCGGCAGGGAGGGCCATATTACGGCGGTCTTGACTTACAGGAGAAAATAGCATTGGCGGCCGAGACGCTTCGGAGCGAGTTTCTGTGCACTCTTACCGGCTTTGTGGCGCCTCCGCGCGAGATAGGTGCGACGCCGCGCGGCACACGGCGCTACTATCCTGCGATAGGAGGTTCCTTCGAAGGTCCTCGCCTGCGTGGAGATGTGCTTCCCGATGGCGGCGACTGGCTACTTACGCGACCGGATGGCGTCCTGGAACAGGACGTCCGAATTACCCTGAAAACGGACGACGGCGCCTTTATCTACGTTCGATACGCCGGAATGCGACATGGGCCGCCGGAGGTTATGGCGCGGTTGGCGCAGGGCGAGACGGTCGATCCGAGCGAATATTATTTCCGCGTCGCGCCGGTGTTCGAGACGGGAGCCGAGCGCTACGCCTGGCTCAACAAAATCCTGGCCGTCGGCGTGGGCGAGAGGCTCCCGCCGAACATGGTTCGGTACTCGATCTTCGAGATACTCTAAGTGGCACCTGCCGGCTTAGTTTGAGCCAGCACCGTGAAGGCGGGTGGCATGGTCTCCCGCGCCGTTCCGCGGGCGGCTCGTCGATCGGGGAAGGCTGGTAAAGGAAAAAGCCCAGCCAGGAGAAGCGATGCCGACCGTTGCTAGAATTGGCGCCATTCAGATACGGTTCTACTACGAAGATCACGGTGCGCCGCATTTTTACGCGATCAGCCCGAATTTTGATTTTAAGTTTGCGATCGCCGACTGTTCGATCATTTCGGCAACGGCAATATAAGGGGCCGCAATCTCGCTGTTATTCCGGCCTGGGTACAAAAGCACCAGAACGTGTTATATTTGAATTGGCAGCGCGCACGCGACGGCGACCCGCTGCAAGATATCGAGGATTGAGCATGCTGTATCGGATCGAGAAAGCGGTCGCGCACCCGGACCACACCGAAACCGTGACCTGGTCGGACGGGGTGGAGGCCGCCGTCGACCTCGCCCCAGTAGTCGCGAAGGGCAAGGTGTTCGCTGCGATGCAGGACCCCGCCTATTTTGCTGAGCGCATGCGCGTAGCGGATGACCGGCTCGGCCTCGAGTGGCCGGACCGTGTCGACTTCTCCGCTGATGGGCTGCGTTTTATGGCTTTTCCGAAAGAGGCGGAGGAGGAATTCGGTGGATCGCCAACGAAACCGGCGGCCTCAGGAACCCGGCAGCACGCGCCTTAATAGATACCCTTCCGCGGTCGGCCGCCGCCATCAGGCGCCCGCACCCCAGGCGATGGCGTTGCGCAACAAGGCCATGAACGCGTCGCTTTCCCACGAGCCGCGAAAGGTGGGCGGCGTCGCGTCGGTGGGGTCGGCGGTACGGGTCGCGCGGATAGCGGGGTTGTGGCAATGGCCGAGAGCAAAGTAGGTGACGCCACCGTTGCCGACCTCTCGGGTATAACCGAGCACGCGGGTCCTGCCGTCGGGCTGCAGCGAGGTGTCCCTGGCGTAGAGGGTGCCGATGGCGGGTGACACCGCACTCGGGCCGTAGTCCGCCGTCAGTAGGATCTGCGTCGAGCCCGGGTCTTGCAGCTCGATGAAGTAGGGCTCGTCCTCGACGTCGAAAGAGGCACCCAGTCCTCGGGTGAGAGGGTGATCGGTGTCTCTAACGTCGACGCGAATCTTGCAGATCGGCGGATGGGTCAGGAAGCAGCTGCCGAGCAGGGCGTGGTGCTCGGTCTTGACCGTGCGGCGCTGGCGCATGCCCTCCACCCGCTCGGCGCGGCCGCCGCTGGTCCCATGCAAACCCAGCCATCGGCCGCCCGCCTCCAGCCAGCGCTCGATGGCGCGGCATTGCGCGGCGTCGGGGTAAGGTCCGGCCACATAGGTGATCAGCAACCGGCTGACGGGCAGCCATTTCTCGACGTCCGCGAAGTCGTTGGCGACCGAGGCGGGAATTTCCCGTTCGGCCAGCAGCCCCAAGAGCCGCATACGGGCGTGGTCGTGGTCGTGACCGGCGTAAGAACCTGGCGGAAAACCACCGGCAATCAGATGCGCGCGGCCGGATTTCGTCTCTGTCATCGGATCACCCCACTCCGCCATTCGGGCTTGCAAAGGCTCAGCATACAGTCTCTCACCTTCCCCCAGTTTTCGCCTACCATGAAATAGCCGTTCGCTTGATGACGAACGAGTCGGAGCGGCTTCTCGACAGCTTCAAAAAGAAAGTCGAGGAGGTCGAAACCTGGTCAGAGCGGCGCAAAAAAGAGTAGGAGCGCATCGATGAAGACGTCGCACCGTCGATATTGGGTGTTTTTCCTGCTGTTTCTGTTCAACGGAATTGCCTATCTCGACCGCGTCAACATGTCGGTCGCGGGCAAGCCGATCGCCAACGAATACGGGTTGTTGCTGATCGCGCTCGGCTATCTGTTCTCCTCGTTTCTGTGGGCCTATGTGCTGATGATGCTCCCCGGCGGGCGGTTGATCGACCGCTGGGGCACGCATGTCATCGCGTCGGTCGCAACTGCGGTGTGGTCTGCGGCGCAGATGGCAACAGGAATGGTCGGCAGCTTTGCGACGATGCTGGCTGCACGGCTGGGTCTCGGAATCGGCGAGGCGCCATTTGCTCCGATTTCCTATGGCAGTGTCCGGTCGTGGTCGCCCTATACCGAGCGCGGCACGGCCATCGCCGTGATCTCGGCCGGGTCCAGCCTCGGGCTGGCACTCGGTGCGCCGGCCGTGGCCTGGTTGATCGAGACGCTGTCATGGCGATGGTCCTTCATAATCACCGGCGCGGTCGGGTTTGTCTGGGTAGCGGTCTGGCTCGCGCTGGTCTCGACGCCGGAAAATACACGATGGCTGCCGCAAGCCGAGCGCGAGCACATCCTCGCCGGACGCGACGCCGGCATCGCGCCGCCGAGCCACAACGGTGTCGG
>Ga0074045_10001277_pt1 | contig 24456 bp, 21 predicted proteins | sample BogForMeECP23OM2_FD_94442 | JGI IMG/M metagenome (GOLD analysis project Ga0074045, IMG submission 94442) | Bog forest soil microbial communities from Calvert Island, British Columbia, Canada - Bog Forest MetaG ECP23OM2 | ecosystem: Environmental > Terrestrial > Soil > Wetlands ... | reverse complement strand
CTACGTTCGGCGCAAGCCACCTGTAGGCAATTTCCTTGGCTGCGGCGTTTCACGAGCGACGAGTTCTTCGTTAATACAACCAACAAAGACGGCAAAATCGACCACGCCACAGACGATCTGCGTTTGATGTAAGTGGCGGACACATGCGACAAGGTCCAGTCGAAAGTCACGGTCCTCGCCTGCCGACGGTGTGCGGACTTGCTACATTTCATCGGGCTTTGACCAGTCGTGATGAAGGAGGTTATATGCGATCCGATCCGACGTCGATTCATTCCGTGGCGGCCTCTAGTCGTGAGTTAAAAGGCGAATGTCCACGATACGTTGATTCCGAAGTATGGTCGAGAATTCAGTACTGTGACCGCATTCGCAGAGTGGTGAGCCATGTCGCGAACCACCCGCACGAGCCGACTAACCTGGATAGCCTGGCTTCCGTCGGCTGCATGGAGAGAACTTCGTTTTCCAGGCTGTTTCGATCCAAGATTGGAATTACGTTGCGTGAGTTTCTCCATGTCTATCGAGTGGCTAATGCGAAAGTTCTTATGGAAGCAACCGATATCTCGCTCACCGAGATTGCTTATGCGGTCGGCTTTTCCAGCTTTGCGACATTCGAGCGCACCTTCAAGAAAGTGTCCGGGAGCGCGCCCTCCGTGTATCGTACCAACGCGCTGGCGCGGGCTAGACAAGTTAGTTGAAATGACGCATGAGATCCTCCACACTGCTTCGCTGATCGGTGGTCTGGATGACAGGCTACTCTTTCGTAATCCTGTAAGGTGAGGGTTGCTGACTATCCACCCAGAATCGTCGGATGCGGTGCGCCCAGGGGCAGGGAACAGGCACGTTATCGCCGCGGGCTCTCGTGCCCTCCTGATGCCGGTCTCAGCCCACAACCGGGGGCGCAGTCGTCATTAAGATTCTGGATTTTGAAACGCTGCAGCCGGTGAAGACTATTGAACGCGACCCGCGGGCGGGGGGCGAAATCCGCTACACCTCGGACGGGAAAACCATCGGCTACCCCATCCGCGAGAATGGCTTGTACGCGCTGTGGGTATCGCCGGTGGATGGCTCGCCGGGACATCGCGTCACCGAGTTTGAAACCGACCACATTGTAGACTTTCACTGGAGCCCGGACGGCAAAACCTTGGGCTTGCTCCGCACCCACAACGATAGCGACGTTGTGTCCTGCGCCAAACCACCTCTTCTCACTGAACATCTCTGATTGCGCGTGCAACATTGCGAGTTGGCTGAGGGGACGATCTCCCCGTTCGGCGAGAAACGGCCATCGTCAGGCGCGCCCCGTTCCTAGCAGGGAACGGAGCGATGCGATGCCAATCGGATTATGCATCGCCACGGCCTCACTCCGGCTCCGCCCCAGGCATAGCACTCGAGTCACGGGCAACTCTGACCTAACTCGATTAGATAAGGTTAGCCGACAATCCACGAACTGGCGGAGTTTGTAAACAAGGGCGCGTTTCTCGGTATCGGCCGGACCGAATCACTTTGTCTGAAACGCGGGAATCACTTTGCCGAAAACGCTCTTCGCAAAGCCTTTATCAAGCGGAGCGTGACCCAGCAACCATCGGAGGAACAGGGGACCACTAAGCATATCGATCAACAGTTCTGCATCGGTCGTCGGCTTCAGTTCCCCTAGGGCGATAGAGTCTTCAATGATGGCACGTTGGATCTGACGCCTTTGGTTGACGTATCTCTTTAAAAACATCCGCCGGAGTCGCTGGTCCTCATGAATGCCGGTGAGGACGCGTGCCATGACCGTTCCCTCTTCAGAGACCAGGAACTCACTCGCACGCAGGACGTAACGGCGGAGCCGCGTCAAGCCGGAACCAGTCTCAGGAATCGCGAGAATAGGCCTCATGTGTTCAAAACAGGCGTCGAACAGGATTTCTTCCTTCGACTTCCACCAGCGATATAACGTGGCACTGCTCACGCCAGCTTCCCGTGCTATCTCGTGTGAACCGACAGCGTTGAAACCTTTGTCTCTCAGCAGCTTGTAAGCGGTTTCCAAGATTTCCTGGCGGGCCTGCTCACTCCGTGGCCGACCACGGGGCTTTGGTGCGATCTTGGTTTTAGGTCCTTTCATCACCAGGATTCCAATTACGAAAATAATTGTTTCGTTTTACTTTGGCAAGCATCTGTTCTGGTGTAGAAACGAAACCGTTGGTTTCGTATTTATGGCCGCTTACGCACACGCATGACATGGTCAGCGTACAAAGGGGGAGAAAATGGCAAGCACAGTGTCGAACATATTTGGAGCAACCTCAACAACAGAAGATGTTTTGTCTGGGATCGATCTGCGCGGCAAGCGGATTCTTGTTACCGGCGTCTCGGCCGGCCTTGGAGTTGAGACCGCCCGCTCACTAGCCGCCCACGGCGCCCACGTCATAGGCGCGGCTCGCGATCTCGCCAAAGCGGAAAACGCTGCCACACAGGTGCGCAAGGACGCCACCATTGGCAGCGGCAGCTTCGAACTCGTCGAGCTCGATCTGGCCAGCCTTAAGAGCGTGCGTGCCTGCGCCGATGGACTGCTGGCAAAAGGCGAATCCCTCGATGCGATTATCGCTAACGCCGGAGTTATGGCCACACCCTTTGGCCACACTGCCGATGGGTTCGAGACCCAGTTCGGCACCAATCACCTCGGGCACTTCGTCCTGGTGAACCGCATTGCACCTCTTCTCCGCGAAGGCGGACGGCTGATCAACCTTTCTTCTGCCGGTCACCGCTTTTCGAATGTGGATCTCGCGGATCCCAACTTTGAGCGGACGCCTTATGATCCATTCGTTGCCTACGGCCGGTCGAAGACAGCCAATATCCTTTTCGCGGTTGCCTTCGATAAGCGCCACCGGAATCGCGTGCGCGCGGCGGCTGTCCATCCGGGAGGCGTTCAGACCGAACTGAGCCGGCATATGAGCGCCGACGCAATCCAGAAGGTGGTCAATCAGACCACTCAGCAACGAACGGAAGAGGGCAAGAGCCCGTTTCAATTCAAGACCATTCCACAAGGCGCGGCAACTTCAGTATGGGCCGCGGTGGTTGCACCGGCTGACGAGGTCGGCGGACAGTATTGCGAGAACTGCCACGTAGGCAAGATAGTTCCAGATGATGTGACTATCACCGCGGTCAGCGAAGGTGTGCGCGGTTATGCGCTCGACCCGAAAAACGCCGAGGCACTCTGGAAGAAAAGCGAAGAAATGGTCGGGGAATCGTTCTAACTCTCTCGATAGAAGTGATGAGCAGGAACAGGAGACCAGACACTATCTGGTGCAAAACGCCGGACCGCTGCCTCCCAAGTGTCTGCTGAAAAATGACGGCATGATTGTGCAAGTCTGCGGTAATGCCTGAGTCACGGGCGACTCTGACGTAACGCGATTTCTTGACTCGGCCCGCATGGAACGCTACGGGCAGACCTACCTGCAATGTGCTCGGGGGCAGCAGACAGAAATGCTGGATCTCATCGCGTTCCGCAAGAACGCAGACAAAGATCCCAGGCTCAGTCCTGGTATCGAGTTCTTCTCGACACTGCGCAAGTACACCGCGGACGGATTCTTCACCAGCGAAGTCGGAATCAAATACCTCGGGTACATCGGCAACACCTACCTGAAGGAGTTTCCGGGCTGCCCCGCGATACCGGAAGCTTAGAGTGCGGATCTCGGCCCACTTCAAGGAATAGGGCTACGCCCATTCCCAACATGCGGTTGATCGCCCTCATCGTCAATCGAGTCTGTCCAAGAACGCAGCTCATGCTTCCTGAGCAGGCATAACTAATCGCCGCTAACCAGTTTCACGAAATCGGGATCCGGAAAATATTTCTCCGAATGTTCGTTACTGTGTACGAGTATTTCTCCTGCCCAAGCACCGATTCCACTGCTCTTGGCAGTACCGTCTCTCGATTCGATTCTTTCAAATCTTCAGGACTGCTCAGTCCTTCCAGCGGCAACTCTGGAAGCCCGCGTTCGCCACGCACAGCCAACAAGTAGGTCTGTGTATGTGAGTTAGGTGTCGGTCCGAATTGCAAGGCCAGATACTTCCCATCCAGGCTCCATCGTGCAAAACATGCCGCGCAGACTATCGTTGGTTCTCCCCCTCCATTCGGATAGGCCACCGATTGATAAGGACGATCTGGATGCGCATCGTCCTTCTGGAAGACCAGTATCCATCGCCCGTCCGGCGACACTGCGACCAGATCCAAAATCACTTGCTCCAGCAACTTCTTCCTGCCCGATCCGTCCTGCTGCCGCGTGTAAACGTAGTTCTTCCCGCCATCGCTCGCCCGGTAGACCAGATTCCCATTGGGCAGAAACATCGGTTCGTCCTCGCTCTCGACTGAGGCTAGTTGCTGAGGCGAAGTCCGGTGATCGGTCGATGCAATCCACAAATGAGAAATTCCCTTTTCGTCCCGCTTCACAAAGGCCACTCGGTTTCCGTCCTCTGTTATAGCGTAGCTCGCGTAGTAATCTGGAAGAGTTGCGCCTACGCCATATCCCGGCACGATTCGGTCGCTCCTCCCGCTCGTCAGCTCTGTACGCCACAATTCGACGACGTCGTTCTGCCCGCCCCTCTTTAGGTAAAACAACTTCGTTTCGTCCTTTGAAAATGTCGTGGCGAGCGTGTCTCCCTCGGACGACATCTGGTGCTCGCCTTTTGCATCATGAATCCAGATCGTCGAATATTGTGTCCCCACCGACGTTAGAAACGACCTGCCGTCCAGCGCCATCGCGATCCCGTCTTCTTCCGTTGGCCCGGATGTTACCTGTTCCGGCTCCCCTCCAGGGAATCGTTGCCTCCAGATGTGATACCGCCAGCCCTGATTCGTGCTCAAGTAAATCCAGTCCCCATCCGGCGACCAGGCTCCCGTCATACAGGTCGCGCCTCCAGGCCCAACCAACTGCTCCCGGCCGCTGCCATCGAATGGCACCACGCGGCACTGCACGATTTCCCCCTTCCCGTCCATTTGCACCACCAACATCCACTTCCCGTCCGGCGACAAATAAGAGTGGTGCGCCATGCTTCGGTTTCCCACAGGCAGATACACATCGCGGCTCTGTCCTCGCCCTTCATCCGTCGTCACTACACCCATATGCAACCCGCTCTTGATCTCCGAGAACAGCAGCCGCCTTCCACCCTCAATCCAGGTTAGCGACGACGCGTTGCGCAACATCAGGCGCGGTTCTCCTCCCAGCACCGGCACTTCCCACGTATCCCACGGGTCCACTGTCCCGTACACGATTCGGGTCCCGTCTGGTGAAAATGCCGGACTCAACTTCAACAACTTGTCGTGCGTCAGTTGGACCGGTTCACCTGACGGCAGCATTTTCACGTATACATCCCCGGGACCCATGAACGTGTCGTTCCCTCTGATGAACGTCAGCAATCGTCCGTCCGGCGACAATTCTGGGTACACTGCCGCATCCGTAAAGAACGTCAGTTGCTCCCATTTCTGTTCACTCTTTGGCGCGGTTCGCGTGGCTCGCACATATAAGTAACCTCCGACGGCCGCAGTGAACAGCAAAACTCCGAAGAAAGCGAGGGCGAGCATTCTTTTGTGTTTTCTCGCTTCACCCAACAGGATCGCGGTACTTGAAGACGGTGCGGACGCCGATGCCATCGCTGGGCTTGAAGTGGTGGCAGCATTCGCCGCTTCCGAATGGCTGGAATCTGTGTCCCGCTTCAACCGCTTCAGTTCTGAACGCATATCCGAGGCGCTCTGATAGCGGAAGTCGCGGTCCTTCTCCAAGGCACGATTGACAATGTCTTCGAATTTCGGAGGAATTTCGCTATTGATACGTGCTGGGGGCACTGGAGTCTTGTTAAGAATTGCATTGAAGATGCCTGCCGACGTCTCGCCCTCAAACGGGTGCGTTCCCGTCGCCATTTCGTAAAGAACAACGCCAAACGAAAACAGATCGGTACGAGCATCCAGATCTTTGCCGAGCGATTGCTCTGGCGACATGTACGCAACCGTTCCCACCGCCGAGCCGGGACTGGTCAGGTGCTCTTCCAGGGTCACAGATTGCGCGGTCACCTCAGCTTGTCCGAGGCCTCTCAGGACGGGTGTCACTTTGGCCAGTCCAAAATCGAGAATCTTCGCCTGCCCTCGCTTCGTGAGAAAGATATTGGCTGGCTTTATGTCACGGTGCACGATCCCGGCGGCATGAGCGGCATCCAGCGCGTCGGCAATCTCGATAGCCAGAGAAAGAATCAGCTCAGTCTCCAGGGGGCGGCCCGCGATCTTGTGTTTCAGCGTCATGCCATCCAGAAACTCCATGACGATGAAGGAATGGCCTTCGTGCTTGCCTATCTCGTGAATCGTGCAGATATTGGGATGATTCAAGGCCGAAGCAGCACGAGCCTCGCGTCGAAAGCGCTCTAATGCCTGCGCGTCTTGCGCGAGGACTTCGGGCAGGAATTTCAGCGCAACAAAGCGGCGAAGTTCGGTGTCCTCAGCCTTGTACACCACGCCCATCCCGCCGCTGCCCAACTTTTCAACAATGCGGTAATGGGACACTACACTGCCAATCAGTTTCGACTGATCTTCCTTTGTCCCTGCTTCGCGGGCAACGAGTATGCCCATCGCTTCCAGAGCCGGCGACTCAATGAAATGCTCGGCCCGTGCTTCCTGCGCTAACAAGGCCTCCACCTTGCGCAGAAGTTCTCTATCGTCGCCACAGGAGCGTTCGAGGAATTCAGCGCGGCGGCTCGGGTCGAGCGCCATAGCACGCTGGCAAAGCTCTTCGACGCGACGCCAAGTTTCAGGCTCCATATTCAGTTCCCGCCGCTCAACTCGTGCAGCAACCACATCTTTGCGAATTTCCAGTCTCTTCCGACCGTCTCTGCTGAAACCCCCAAGACCTCGGCGGTTTCTTCAACACTCAGCCCGCCAAAGAATCTAAGTTCTACAACCCTGCTTTTTCTGTCATCTATTTCGGCCAACGCCTTTAAGGCATCATCCAGGGCAACGATATTCGCATCAGGCTCGTTGCACACCGACGGTGCATCGTCCAGGGACACGTGGGGCAAGTCCCCACCCCTCTTCTGGTAACCGCGGGAACGGGCAAAGTCGATCAGAATGCGCCGCATCAGCTGGGCCGACACGGCAAAAAAATGCGCCCGATCCTGCCAATTTACTTGTCCACAATCCACGAGCCGCAGGTACACCTCGTTAACGAGCGCGGTCGTTTGGAGAGTATGCCCCGGCCGTTGCCCCGCCATGTAGTGTTGCGCGACTCGATGCAATTGCTCATAGACAAGAGGTGCGAGTTTTTCCAGAGCCTGCTCATCTCCGGCAGTCCACGCCTTGAGCAGCTGGGTGACCTCGTGAGTCGGAGAAACAGCCACCTGAGCCTCCACAGTTTCAATACTTTACACCGGTATTGGCCAGAACTCACGATTCTCTCGTCTCTTAGGGGTCTGGATTCACGAACTTCTGATTCGCTCCGTGACGGTTTTGACCTCCATTTCCCGTCTTACTGGATGCAAGACATTCGAGAGGCGAAGTCTGAATCAGGAGGACTATATGAAATCTCTGTCACTGCATTCCATTTGTGTTGCTAGCTTATTGGCCGTCCTCGCGATGCCAGTAGGACTGGTCGCGCAAAAATTCTCAGCTACGCAGGAACTGAAACCAAAATCCACTGGCAATGTGCGTTACACGATCCAGGATCTCGGTGTTGTTGGAACCAATCCCAACCAGCCTGGACAGCCGTTCGTAATCTCGAACAGCGGTTGGATGAGCGGTGGAGCCGATGTCGGTGCGGCCCTGCATGCCGTTCTATGGCATGGCGGGGAGATGATCGACATCGGAAACCCCGGTCTTGGCGGCAACAGCATGGCGTTTGGCGTGAACGAACGGGGCCACGCAGTCGGAGAGGCAGAAGATACCGGAACCGATCTTTCAACGACGGAGGACTTCTGCGGCTTTCAAGCTATGGGCTATTCTTCTTCTCCCACGCCGTGTGTTCCGTTCATCTGGAGGGAAGGTAGGATGCTTCCACTCAAAACATTGGGAGGCGTGAACGGGATCGCCAATCAGATCAACAACTACGGAGTTATTGCAGGGTATGCCGAAAATACGACTGTGGATCCCACGTGTCCCGCGCCACAGATTTATCAGTTCAAACCGGCTATCTGGTTCGACGACTGGGTTCTGCCGCTACCGACGGGGCACGACGCAGAAGGCATGGCGAATTCGATCAACGACTGGGGCCAGGTGGTCGGTGCTTCGGGAAGTTGCGCTGCGTTCAACGCGATTTTTCTCGATAACTTCCAGCCCGTTCATGCTTTGCTTTGGCAATACGGAGTAGCCACAGACCTCGGCACTCTGGGCGGAGTGCTCAACAACTTCGCGGAAGACGTCAATAATGGTGGTGAAGTGGTCGGCGGCTCGGATGTGTCCGGCGACTCGACATCTCACGCGTTCTTATGGACCCCGGAAACCAAGAAAATGCATGACCTGGGTACAGTCAACAGCGACTACTGGAGTATCGCGATCGGCATTAACGACCAGGGGCAGATCGTAGGTGCTTCGGCGAACGCGGACTTTAGTGTCGTTCGCGCATTCGTGCGCCGAAACGGAAAACTCGTCGATCTCAACAGCCTCATCGCCGGAAGTACTCCTCTCTTCTTGGAGACCGCCTGCAAGATCAATTCCAGCGGTGAAATCGACGGGGTCGCAATCGACCCGAACACTGGTTACATACACGCTTATCTGGCAATTCCAACACCGTGATAGGTACGGCGCGGCTTGAGTTGGCTACGCCTATTTAAGCTTGGCTGATCGGGCCGGATCGCGTAGATCCGGCCTCCATTTTCGCGATCGTGGGTGAGTGACGGGCACCTGGTGCCCTCCTGGCGGTTGACACAACCCGGGACTTACGTCCGCCCACGACTTGCAGACGACGGCGGTTTTCCACGACCGAGGGCACCGCCGCATCCCGGTGCGCGATGACCTTTTCACGGCGATTAGTTCCTTCCGTAGACCGGCCCGGCGGCGCGAGACGCCGGATCGGATACGGCCCGGATATAGGAGATTAGCGCCTGGATGTCCGATTTGCTCAGGGTTGCTCCCCATGCCGGCATGAGTGCCGATTTGCTAAGAGCCGGGCCGCCGTGACTAATAATCGCGGTGAGATCGGCATCGCTCATCTGGTTCAGAGTGTCGCCTTCGCTGAAGGGGTGTGGTTTCACATCGAGATTGTCGTAGTTTGAAACACGCTCGACGGTCGACTCCGGATTGTGGCAGCGATCGCAGTATTGCGTGTTGAGATAGCTGCCGAGCGTCTGCTGGTAGCCCAGCGCGATTTCTTCAATCTTAAGTTCGACCCTCTTCCGCGATTTGTCGGTAGTGAATGCTGTGATTTGGTAGCGTCCTGCCATTCCTCCAAGGGTCACGTTCGTGGTGAGCTGCCCGCTGGCATCGGTGAGGCCGTTCGCGGGATCGAAAGCAACGCCGGGGGCGGCCTGGAACTCGATTAAAGCACCGACAACGGCGTTTCCCTGTTCATCGTTGACTTGGACAACCAGCGGCTGCGGCAGCAAGGCTCCGGTTTGCGCGATCTGCTTTCCACCGCTGGATTCAACGATTGCTGTGCCGAATGCGGCCGGTTTGGGTAGCTGCTCGGGAGTGCTCTTGCGTGAACAAGACACCGACAGGGTTGATGTCAGAATTGCAATGCATAAGATGAGATTGGCCGAGGAGCGTCGATTCATTTCTTGGCGATCTCCTTCGTGGGTCCACCCTTTTGTGAGATGAGGAACGCAGTGATAGCGCTGGCGTCTTCGTCACTCATGGCACGATTCGGCTCGATCGTACCGGGCCGCAACGCCTGCGGATTCTTCATCCACCGATAAATCCACGCGGCTGTAAGGCGCGAGCCGACATGCGCCAGGGTTGGGCCGATATAGCCCTTGTCTGTTTTCGTATCGACGATGTGGCACCCCTGGCAGGCATATTTGCCGTAGAAAAGCTGTTTGCCCAATTCAATCTCGCCCCGCGAATAGCCGCTCAGGGGCAGCGAGTCGCGGTCAACGGACGGATTCTGATAGACCGTCATGATGTAGTCGGTGAGTTCGTTGGCCTCACCGTCCGTCAAATTAAAGCGTGGCATGCGCCGAATCAGTGCGGGCCGCAATGTGCCCGGATTCCTGAAGAACTGGACCAGCCACTCCCGCTGCACTGAGCTGCCTTCCCAGGTAAGGTCGGGCGCCATATCGCCGCCCTGGCCGTTGATGCGATGACAACTGAAGCAAGCCAGATCCAACATCAGCATTCCTGCTTTGCCGGCCGGCTGGTAATTCGATTCCGCGACCGCAGGGACTGTCAGGGATGCGGGTAGCGTTGTGGAGTACTCGTTCAGCGCAAGCAACGCGGTGGTCAAGGAATCGATCTGCGGCGAGGTAAAGCTGTATTGCGGCATCCTTAGACCCGGTGAAAATGCCCGTGGCTGTTTGATCTTGCCCGCAATGTAGTCGGGCAGAGTGTGCGGCATTCCGGGAAGGAAAATGAGTTGAGTAATGGACTTGCTGCCAATTTGGCTGAGCTCCGGCGCGAAGTTCTCAGGTTTCTTGATGCCGGCAATTTCGTGGCACGAGGCGCAGGCGTAGTCGGAGACAAGGTGTTTGCCGTGAACGATCTGCTCAGGCGTTGGCGCATCGAGATGCACATTGGCGAGCAGATCGGAATCGGTCTTGGCCAAGAGGAATGTGGAGAGAGTTGCTACTTGACCATCATTGAAGCGGTAATGCGGCATGGCAGTACCCGGATCGTAGTTGCGCGGGTTCCGCAACCAGGCTTGCAGCCATTCCGGCTTGACCTTGCTGCCGATTTTTGTCAGCTCTGGTCCGACGTTGCCTCCTACGATATTTCCGGCGGCATTCTGCACAGCGTGGCAGGACGCGCAGAAGGATTCGCCATAAAGGCTCGCGCCGGCGGCGGGATCCGAAGAGGGCTTGGCGGAAAGGGTGACGCTGTCTCCCGGCAACGGTGTACTGTTGGCGACCAGGAAGGTTGAAATGTCGCGGGCATCGTTATCGCTCAGCTTGAAATTCGGCATGGTCGCAGTGGAGGCGTAGGCCTTCGGATCCTTCAGCCATGCATAAAGCCACTCTCGCGAGCTTTTGTCGGCGATGTGCGACAGCGACGGTGGGTCGTCGGAGGCTTTCATCGTGGAGCCGTCCGGCAACTTGACCGTGTGGCAGTTCACACAGCCGTAGCGCGAGAGCAGATAGCGTCCCTGATTTAACACTGGGGTGCCGGGCAGCGAACCGCGATGGCACTCTCCGCACGAAGACTCGATGTACTTCGCGGGAAGAATCGGCTGCTCCCCTGCCAGCGTGCTGTTGTGCGCTTCAGACGCTGTGGTTGCGGCGCCCTGTCCACGATGGCATACGGCGCATCCGAATTGATCGAGTTTGTGAGGAATGACCGGATGCGGCGGGAAGGGTTGGGTGGAAACATCGGTGAGCCCGGCCTCTTTCATTCCCACGTGACAACTGGTGCAGCGATCGACAACTCCGAGTTCAGGCAGCCAGATTTGCTGGATTCCTCCCTCGAAATGGCGTTGCAAAGTGTTGGCGTCGCTGCGGTTGCGGATCATCTTAAGATAGCCGTGCTGATAGTAGCGCCACTCACTAAAATGGTTTTTTGCAGGAGCTATGGCGATCGAGAACAGAAACACCACGCTTATAACGCCGAACGCACGAACACTATCGCCGAATAATGTTTGCCATAGCGACGTTAGCTTTTGCTTCATATGCGCCGCATCCTTACTAGGACCTCCAGGGTAGGACCCAAGCCCAGCCCGGCCCACGGAAAAATGTGCCGATAGCAGTAAGAACCGCCAGTTCGAATAAAAACCAGGTCATTACCCAGTAGGAAAGGGGCCTTGCCGCCAGATAGCGGCGGAAGGGCGAGGGGGATTGAGGAGAAGTCTGGGATGACAGGACCATCAAGCCCACCATGATCAAAGTCGGGATGAGAGCCACCACAACATGAAACCAACCCAGGAAGGCGATCGATAGAGCCGCTACGACGTAAAAGATGCGGAGGCGCCTGGCGCGGTCTTTGGTAAACAGACCCTCGGCTTCGATGTTCACTTTGAAGTAAGGAATTACGATGAGCGCCATCACAACCAGTCCCGGCGCCAGCACTCCTGCTACGACTGGTGGAAAATAGTGCAGCAGTTCTTGCAGGCCAAGAAAATACCAGGGCGCCTTCGCCGGATTCGGCGTGTGTGAGGGATCGGCAAGTCCCTCGAGAGGCGCGTTGAACATCAGGGCGGTCCAAACCAATACGACTGCCAACACTTGAATGGCAACTGCAGCACGAAACAGCACCTCGGGAAAGGTTTGGATCTGGTCTTCGCTCTCTACTTTTACTTGCGCGGAAGTTCTGCGTGTAATGAAAACGATGCGGCGTGGAGATTTTGTCGCGTTCGAATCGACGCCTGCAAGGAAATCTTTGGAGTCAGCCACTATCGCGCCTCCTGTTCTTGCGCTGCAGTATTGACGCGACGCTCCGCGGGCTCGCTGGAATGCGCGTAAAGGCCGCCATCCTTGCGAATGCGCCAGAAATGAATGGCAACGAAGAACATTGCCGTCAGCGGCAGAATCATGCAGTGCAATACGTAGAAGCGCAACAAAGCGTTGGCGTTGACCGTGTTGCCGCCAAGCAACAGGAAATGAATCTTGTCGCCGACCAGGGGCGTAGCAGAGGCAATGTTCGATCCGACTGTGATCGCCCAGTAAGCTAGTTGATCCCACGGAAGCAGATAACCGGTGTAGCTGAGCAGCAGTGTGATCAACAGCAGAACAACGCCGATGACCCAATTGAATTCGCGCGGGGTGCGATACGCGCCGCGATAGAAAACCTTGAACATGTGCGCAAACACCAGGAATACCATCGCGTGGGCGGACCAGCGATGCAGATTGCGTAGAAATAGTCCGGAGGAAACGACGAATTGCAGGTCCTTGGTGTCGTTGTAGGCCTGCGGAGCCGACGGATGGTAATAGAGCATCAAGGGGATGCCCGTCGCGACCAGAATCAGGAACGTGCCTAACGTCAGCGTGCCCAGATACCAGGTCGCGCTGAAGCTCAGCATGCGAGTGCGCACCTTGGTGGAAAACAGGTGCAGGAAAACGTTCTGTTGAATTGCGAGCGCACGCTTCAGCGTGCTGGAACCCGTTCCGCTGCGAAAGATCGACCGCCACACGCGGGTGGCGCGCAAATCGTCGAAGTATTGGTCTGCGGTTTTCGCCATATCAGATCCTCACAAAAGAATCGCGCGCTAAGGGCGGGACATCCGTGGAACGATCAACCAGAAGGTCGCCGTCGTCGTTTAGCCATATGCGCTTCCAAGGCAGCGGTCTAGGAGCGGGGCCTTCGATCTTCTCACCCGGCTTGTGACCGTCGTCGGCCTGCACAAAGAATTTGCTGCCGTGGCACGGGCAGGCAATGATTCCCAACTCCGGTTTCCACGCCGTCAGGCAACCGAGGTGCGTGCATACGGCGCTCAGGGAGAAAAACCCCTCTTGCGAGTGGATAATGTAGATGCCCGCGTTCACGTCGAGCGTGACCGAATCCAGCGGATAGCGGTCGGGTTTTCCCTGATTCACTACGGGCGACGGCTCATAGAGCACATTGGGCTGTAGATATTGATATGCGAACGCCGCCGTCCCAGCCGCGGCGATACTTAGCGAACCAAGACCGAGCTTGGCGAAAAACTGGCGGCGATTCACATCAGTTGCCGATGCTGAGCTCGTACTCTTCTGTTCTTCTGCCATGGATTGGTTGCCTATTTCTGCAGCCCCGCTCCGATCGAGGCAATTGAGATCAGCCCAGTCGGCTCAGAGGGCAGCAGGTTATAAGACTCCATCGTGATGGTTCCCACCGGACACCGCATCGCGCAGAGACCGCAACGAATGCAGCGCGTTTCGTCTTTCAACATGGCGGCTCCGGTAACCACGCCCAGTTCATCCGCAGCTACCTCGTCGAGCTCCACGCCAAAGCATTCCTGGTTGTCACGAATGTGCTCTATGGTCTGCGGTTCGAAGGCGATACGGTCGAGCGAAACCAGTTCCAGACATTTCTCCGGGCACACGTCCACGCAGCCACCGCACAAAATGCACATGCTGCCGTCTTCGGGCGTTCCTTCGAAGATGGTATTGGTCCAACAGTGCAGGCAGCGCTGAGCTTCCGCCATGGCGCTCTGCGCGTCGTATCCAATCTCAACCTCAGTCACGCCGGTGCGGCGCTCCAAGGGAAGCATGGGCACTGGCTGGCGGCTGATATCAAGATAGCCAAGCGGCATCGCGTGACGCCTGAGCACCTCCACCTCGATGACCGGCTCCGGATGTTTCCCGCCGCGAACGTACTCATCAATGCCCACAGCTGCGCGTTTACCATCTCCCACGCTGTCGATGATGAGGCGCGGCCCGAAAACACAGTCGCCGCCGGCGAAAATTCCCGCCGCAGAAGTCATCAGAGTCTGGGGATTGACCGCGATCAGGCCACGGGGCGAGAGTTCGACCTTGTCTTCGGGCGTAAAAAAGTCGAGTCGCGGAGCTTGTCCAATCGCCATAATGAGGGTGTCGCACTCGATCTGGCTCTCGCTGTTCTCGTAGAAGGCAGGGTTGAATCGCTTGTTCTCATCGAAGACCCACTTCGTCTTGAGTGTCTCGAGAGCCGAGACTCTGCCGTCTTTGCCGAGGATCCGCTTCGGCCCGAACCCGGGATGAATGATGATGCCTTCCTCTTCGGCTTCTTCGATCTCTTCGAGCGCAGCCGGCATTTCGTTCCGGCGCTCGAGGCAGACGAGGTTCACTTCCTGCGCACCCATGCGCAAGGCAGAAAGTGAGATGTCCACCATCTCCTTGGTGGCGACCGCCGAAACATTTTCTGCCGAAGGCTCGGCCTCTTGAATGCCAGCGGCGTGCTGCTTGACAACTTCGCGCGCTGCCGAGCGCGCCACGTCCATGGCAACATTGCCGCCGCCGATTACGATTACCTTTTTTCCGATGGTGAACTTGTAACCGAGATTTACGTTGAGCAGGAAATCTATGCCTTTATAGACTCCGTCGAGATCGACTCCGGGAATGCTGAGATCCCGGCTGCGGTGCGCTCCGACCGCGATCAGAACGGCGTCGAAGCCCTGCCGTCGCAGGTCAGAAATGGTGAAATCGCGGCCAGCCGCATGATTCAGCTTGAGGGTTATATCGCCGATTTCAAGAATCTCGCGTACCTGCGCTTCGACCACATCGCGAGGCAAACGGTACTCCGGAATTCCCAGATACAACATTCCGCCAGCCACCGGAGTGGCTTCGAAGATCGTGATCGCGTATCCCATCAGCGCAAGATCATGTGCTGCCGATAGTCCGACTGGCCCGCCTCCGACAACTGCGACCTTGTAAGGAAGTTTTTTCTGCCCGCGCCCTTCATTGACATTGATCGGATGCTTTGATTCCGGGCCATATTGTTCGGTGAGAAAACGCTTCAGGGCGCGGATCGAAATCGGGCGGTCAATCTCGCCGCGGCGGCAGGCCGTTTCGCAGGGATGGGCGCAGACTCGCCCGCAGATACTCGCCAAAGGATTGGGATCGCGTGCCAGCTTGTACGCTTCCTCGAAGCGCCTTTCAGCGATGAGGCCGACGTAGCGTCCGGCGTTGGTGTGCGCAGGGCAGGCCATCATGCATGGGAAGTTGCTGTGCAGCCAGTTCGCGTCGACTTTTTTATTCTTGAATCGCTTCAGCATCGCGGCCGTTTTCACCGGGGAAAGCCACAGTCAGAAAGTTGGGACAAGAGTGAGGCGAGGAGCGACGTTAGCCGGCATTTCGCTCCCCGCTTTCTGCTCTTTACTTACTCAGAGTGAAATCCGCCTTGCCCCCGCCGGAGACGGCCACGGGCTTGGACTGATTCTTTGCGCCCTCATGCCAAACGGTAAGTGTGTAGCTGCCGTCGGGAACGTCTTTGATCTTGTAATTGCCCGCGTCGTCAGTTTCGGCAAAGTATGGAGTTGGGCTGACGATGATATAAGCCGCCATTTCCGGGTGTACGTTGCAAAGCAACGGGACTACGCCCGCTTTATCGAAGGTAAAGGGCCGCTTCTCACCCTTAGGCCACGTCCCCAGATTGTGTCCCGCTTTCTTGTCGGCACCAATCGCGGTCCAGAAAACGTTATGTTGCACGCTGTCGCTATTCAGAAACTCAACCGTTGCGCCCTGCTGTACGGCCATGATGTGCGGTGTGAACATCAAGCCTTTTTGATCCATCACGGGATGCTCTTTGGGAGCGGGGAACGTTTTTCCGGCGATGGTATCGACATAGACCACCGAGTGACCCTTCATTCCCGTAACCTTGCCCTCGATGTCGCCAGCCCAGGCCACAGTGCATAAACCGGCCATCACAACGACTAATATCAATGTCTTCAACTTCATCAAGTTTTCTCCTTTTAATTTGGGATTAGTGACGTGAGCCCGCGTTTCAGAAAATGAACTTAGCGTCGAGATAGATTGTGTTATTCGCGCTCGCACTCCGGCCTGATCCGTCGTAGTTGGTGCTCCCGCCATTGAAGCGCGTGTAACCGATGTATTGAGCGGCGAGTTGCAGATTTTGCCATGGCCAGAACGAGAGGTTGCCGATATAACCCGCGCTCCGTGGGTCACCGTTGGCGCTGCCGCTCACTGCGGCAGGCGGATACAATCCGGGATTGACTGTGCCGCCGGTGTTGAACACACCGAATGTGCCGGTGTAGCGATTGCCGAAGTGGTATTCGGCATTCGCCATAACAGTATTCAAATGATTTGAACCGAAGCCACTGGCTAACAAATTGGAGTTTTCGCGAATATACGTGCCCCGGAACGAAAGGACATCGGTCCGGAATAGTGTCCGATCAATCTGGGTGTCAAAGGCAAAGTCGGTGTACTCATCCTGGGGGCCGGGACCGCTGTATGCGGTGTTCCGCACGTGGATTCCATAGGTGCCCACTTCATACTGGGTCTTCCCAGTCAATTCCTGAAAGGCAAGCCGCCAATATGGAGCAACCCCGCGAATGTTGTTCGTGGAACCATCTCCTGGATTCGGCTGAGGACCGCCGACGTGTTCCGAGCGATAGACGGCAGCGTCTAAATAAATGTGGCTGTCCCACATCGCGTAGCCGCCGAATCCCGCGACATCCTGCGCTAGGGGGCCATTGATAATGGGAGAAGCGGCGGGAGTGGGTGCAAAATCGCTGGCAATCCACGGAAAACCCCATGCCGGCGTGCTGTTCCACAGGTCCTCTACGGTTGGATTGTTGTTGAGGTCGAGGCCGTAAACCAGTTCTTTCCCGCCAAGTGTCGTTTTATTCGCAAAACGGATATCGGTGTTGTCGCTGGTGAAATGATCGTCACTGGTGTCATAAGTCACCTGAAGAAAGCTGCCGATGTTGCTGGTCCATGCTCCGGAGAGAAAAAGTGAAATGTCTTGGGGAAATTCAAAACTGCCGTTCTGGCTCGCCGGCAATGGCGACTTGGTGGAAGTAAATGAGGTTTCAAGCATTACCGAAAGAGGCAGCGAAGACAGGAGGTCGAGCGCGGCACGCTTTTTGCTTCCGTCCGCCTTTACGACTTTGGTTTCATCCGCTCGATCGACGTATCCGAGCAGTTTGAACCGTCGTCCGGCTGGGTTTAACTCCGGAGGGGCATAATGACAGCCACTGCAGGCCAGGCCGGTTTGCCGCGCATAACTTGGGACTGCCGATACCCTCGGGGGATTAATTGCCGAGATCAACAGCAACACCATGACCGGCACTACCGCAAGCAGAAAAATTCCCGTCTTCTTCATTGGAACCTCTTATCAGTTGCAGAAGTTTTTGAGTTTTATAATTGTTCTCAAGATGGCGGGATACTAGAGGCGGATAGTAGCAATCTGCTAGGAGACGGATCACGGCCAGTTGTGATCACAATCACATGTCGCTGGAGTCGACAGCGATCTGGATCATCGCAGTAGTCAAGATGGTTCGTTGACTAGCGGGATGCCGTGTCCGTAAGATGAAGCGGCCCGAAAGCCCGGGATCTCACGAATGATCGGCCAGACCATCTCGCACTATCGCATCATCGAGAAGCTCGGTGGTGGCGGCATGGGCGTAGTTTACAAGGCCGAGGACACTCGCCTGCACCGATTCGTCGCTCTGAAGTTCCTGCCCGACGAAGTGGCGCGCGATCCGCAATCGCTCAGCCGCTTCCGTCGAGAGGCACAGGCCGCCTCCGCCCTGAATCATCCCAACATCTGCACCATCTACGACGTCGGCGAGCAAGAAGCGCAAGCATTTATCGCGATGGAGTTTCTGGATGGTCAGACGCTCAAGCACAAGGTCGAGAACCGTCCGCTCAAGATCGACGAGTTGTTGGAGCTTAGCATTCAGATTGCCGACGCACTCGACGCTGCCCACAGCCGCGGTATTGTGCATCGTGACATCAAGCCAGCCAATGTATTCGTCACCAGCCGGGGACAGGCGAAGGTTCTCGACTTCGGACTTGCCAAGCTGAACGCGAGCCGCAATCTTTCCGCTTCAATGAACGGCTCAACCATAGCCGATGTCAGGGACGAACAACTCACCAGTCCGGGCAGTACCGTGGGCACAGTTGCCTACATGTCCCCCGAGCAGGCGCGTGGAGAAGAACTCGACACCCGCACGGATCTGTTCTCCTTCGGCGCGGTACTCTACGAGATGTGCACGGGCACGGTGGCCTTCGCCGGCAGCACTTCCGCCGTCATCTTCGAGGCCATCCTCAACCGCGTCCCAACGTCGCCGCCCCAGCTCAATCCCACCTTGCCACCCGATCTCAACCGGATCATTGCCCGGGCACTGGAAAAGGATCGCGAGCTGCGCTATCAGACGGCTTCTGAGATACGCGCCGAATTGAGGCGCTTGAAACGCGACCTGGATTCAAACCGGAGTGCGGTGGCGCAGAGTTCGGTCTCAGCGAAGGAGACCGCAGCGCTGGTGACGCCTGCAACGGCTTCGGCCGGAAAGGCGCACGCCATCCCATCAATGGGCCGATCAATGGGATTGATCGCTTGTGCGGCTCTCGTTCTGGGAGCGATTGCGGGCTGGTTTCTCCGCGCCAGTTGGATGCCGACCTCGCAGCCCCTCTACCATCAGCTCACCTTTCGCCGAGGTACCATTCGCTCCGCGCATTTCACGCCCAACGGGCAGTCGGTTGTTTACGGCGCTTCCTGGGAGGGATCTCCGACCGATCTGTTCATTACCAGCCCCGAGAGTCCGCAATCGCGATCCCTTAATCTCGGTGGAACTGCGCTTCTGGCTATCTCGTCTTCGGGAGAAATTGCGGTCTCGATGGATAGCCGCCCATCCGGGGTTTACGCGCAGGTGGGCACGCTGGCCAGAGTACCACTCAACGGTGGATCTCCACGCCCTGTACTGGAAAACGTCCAGTGGGCGGATTGGTCGCCGGATGGAACCAATCTGGCGATCGTGCGCGATGTCAGTGGTCGAAACCGGCTCGAGTTCCCCATCGGGAAAGTGCTTTACGAAACCTCGGGCTGGATCAGTCACCCGCGAGTTTCAAGAAAAGGCGACCTGGTGGCGTTCCTGGACCATCCGCTGCCCGGCGATGACGGAGGTTCTCTCCGCGTCGTAGACCTGAGCGGAAACGTCAAGACCTTGGCCAAAGACCTCCAGACCATGCAGGGACTGGCTTGGTCTGCCGACGGCCGGGAAATATGGTACACCGCCGACCGGCTCGGCCTTAAACGCGCCGTCTACGCTGCGACATTGGGCGGTCACGATCGGCTCATTGCACGGGTTCCTGACACTCTGTCGCTGCAGGATATTTGGCAGGATGGGCGCGTACTTCTTTCCCGGGACACCTGGCGGCGGGAGCTAATTGGCCTTGCCTCCGGGGAGAGCAAGGAACGTGATCTGTCGTGGTTCGACTACTCATACCCATCGGACATTTCGCCCGATGGCAAAGTGTTGCTCTTCACCGAGGCGGGTGAAGGCGGAGGTCCGAACTACTCTGTTTATCAGCGCAACATCGGGGATGCCTCGGCTGTCCGCTTGGGAGACGGTCTCGCCATCGCCGTGTCGCCGGATGGCAAATGGGTGATTGCCAGTCCGCCCAACACGCCCGCCCAACTCGTTCTTCTTCCGACCGGGCCCGGCGAGGCCAAGCCTCTTACTCACGACTCCATCAATCACAGCCGGGCGAGATGGCTTCCTGATGGCCGGCGCTTCATTTTCTCGGGCAAGGAACCGGGTCACGCTGCCCGTATTTATCTGCAGAATTCTTCCGAGGAAAAGCCGGTCTCGATCTCGCCTGAGGGAATCGATCCGCTCGTTCTGGTCCTTTCTCCGGACGGTCAGCAGGTGGTTGGCGTTGGGCCCGACGAAAAGGCGTATTTCTACCCGGTGGCAGGCGGAGAACCTAAGGCTGTTCCGGGCATTGAGGTGGGAGAGCAACCGATTCAATGGAGCGACGACTCCAAGACCATCTATTTCTACAAGCCGGGAGATCTGCCCGCCAAAGTTTATCGACTCGATTTGTCGACGGGGCACAAGACTCTGTGGAAGGAACTCATGCCTTCCGATTCAGCAGGCGTAAGCCGCATTGGCCCCATCCTTATCACGCCAGACGGCAAGTCATGCCTATATGGCTATCACCGTATTCTGTCCGACCTCTATCTGGTAGAAGGATTAAAGTAAAGGTCTTTTTCCGCAACCGACTCAAACGTACTGTTCGGTCAGCATCTGCGCGGCGCTTTCGTCCAACTGTTCAGCGCGCCGTACCTCTTCGAAGCGCGCCAGCAAGTCATCGGGGCGCAGCCGCCGTTTTTCGGCGCCTTGAAAATCGTGAATGATCTGGCCACGGTGCATCATGACGAGGCGGTCTCCCAGACTGGCCGCCTGATGCATCGAGTGCGTCACCATCAATGTCGTAAGTTTGTCGCGCGCAACAACCTGCTCGGTCAGCGCAATAACCAGGTCCGCGCTTTTGGGATCAAGGGCAGCGGTGTGCTCGTCCAACAAAAGCAGGTCAGGACGCAGCCATGTGGCCATGAGAAGCGTAAGGGCCTGCCGCTGTCCCCCTGAGAGACTACCGATCGCATTCTCCAGGCGGTCTTCGAGGCCCATATTCAGCCGGCTGACCTCGTCGCGCATTCTTGCCACCAGCGATGCTTTCAATCCCCAGCCGAGACCGCGGCCACAGCCGCGTCGCGCGGCAAGACTGAGATTCTCCCTGATAGTAAGGGTGGGCGATGTGCCGCTGAATGGATTCTGAAACACGCGCCCGATCAGTGCGGCACGCTTATACTCTGGCCATCGTGTCACATCGCGTCCCGACAGCCGGATCTTCCCGTCGTCCACCAGAAACGTTCCCGCGACTGCATTCAGCAGAGTGGATTTTCCCGAACCGTTGGTCCCGATGATGATTACCCAGGAACCCTCGGCGAGTTCGAGGTTCACGCCGCGCAGGGAACGCACCTCATTCGGGGTTCCTGCATTGAATGTCTTCGAGACACCCTGGACCTCAAGCATGTGCGCTCCGCAAACGCTTCTTCCGCAGGAATTGGGGCACGATGAGGGCGCAGAAGACGAACACTGCCGTAATGGCCGAGGCAGTATCCAAAGCGCTTCAGCAACGTTCACTAAACGGAGAAGGCCGAGTTTTTGTTAACATACAAGGGCGGCCGTTGCCTCCGAGCCAAAAATCCGCACCGGCGGCCGCGGCAGTGCACTAAGTTATTTGTAATCGTGATGCTTGCAGCAAGGCGGGCGCGTAGCTCAGTTGGTAGAGCAATGCCCTTTTAAGTGGGGCTGATCTTTTCAGACCAGAGAGTTAGCAGAAACGCTCTGAACCCTTCGGGAGCGTCCAGTAAGGCTCAGAGCACTCCAGAAAAATAACTGGACCCACAAATGGACCCACGTGGGCGGATTGGCGATTTACTTAGTCCTCAGTTCTTACGTTGTAGCCTTTCCAGCAGCGAACATCTTTCCGGTAAAATCCTTGTGCCTCTCAGCAAACGCTTTTACCTTCTCAATGTCATCCCTAATGTCTGAAGTCTGCTCCAAAAAGGTTAGCTCTTGAATATAGCGCCAGAAATATTCTCTCTCGCTCCGGTTAATATACATAGACGTCTGGAGTATCTTTGAACACCGTACAAGGTCTTCAGCGATCCGACTCCAATTTGACGTTACGCGGACTTGCATTTCGGTAGTGTAGTTAGCCAGTTGCACTTGCAAAAGAGTCGAAAGCAACTGTCTGAAATCAATCTGTAGCTGCATCAAGCAATCCAGTATTTGCACCTTCTCTGCTCTGATATCAACAGTCTTTTGAAATTCGAGTTGCTCCTCCATAATTTTGGTTTGATCGCCTAAAACCTTCCCTTGCTGCTCCAGTGCTTTTCCAATTGACTCCGCTGTCTTGGCTTGAGTATCAGCTATCTCGGTGTGCCGTTCCATTGTGTTGGCGTGCCTGCCAAGAATTTTGTATTGCAGGAACAGAATCACGGCCTGTATCAGCAAGGCCACGGCTGCAATCCACTCGGGTTTCCTAAGAGCATCGACAGCGGACTCGTACCACTGGTGGTGCATGGACGGGATACCTCGCCTGCGATTATTTCACCACTGTCAATAAAAGGAACACAACGGAAGGAAAAACAAATTGAAAGGTTCTAACGACTCCCTCTGTCAGCGAGAAGCTTAACGAGTACGCTGTGCTTGTTCTCTAAAGTCTCTGCCGTTGTTGTCATAATTTCAAAACTTGCCTGCACACGCATCTTCAGTGTAAACAGAATTAATCTGCGTGTGGGGGCTGCCGGGGTGGCTCCATACAATCTGGCAAGCGTGGCTAGTCGATCACACATTTCTTTGTGTCTTGGTAACAACGAGCTTAGGCGATCCACTATAGGATCAATTTTGACGTGCTCCTCAGCGGTTATGCGACTGTCGTCGCGAAGGAGGCTAATGGTCTCAGCTAACTTGGAGTGAGATGCCTCGACTTGTTTTACCTTCGTCAGCCAGTCTTCAACAATTTGTCTGTGCCGAGCAGCGATGGACATTTTCTCAGCGGCTACCAAAAAACCAATTGCCGCGAGCAGTTTCCCGATTATTCCGGGTACCTCGTTGACGTGACTTTGCCACTCCTCCTCGAAACGCGCCCGTTGATTATCAGTCAATCGCGCCACGGCGAGTTTGACAAGGCCGTGAATTATCGACGGTGTCCATGCACTTATTTCCTCTGCCATCATTCGTGAAAGGGCGGCGGCGAGTGTGCTAACCAACAATCCCAGACTCGTGATTATCGCCATGCGAACTCCTTGAGTGATAGGACAACTTCTCGGAAGGCTGCTCGTGCTTTTCTAATACCGACACCTGTGATCTGATACAGGCGCCGACGAGGTCTTCCGAGTTCGTGCGGGTCTTCGGTTTCCCATCGGCTTTCTACCCAGCCTGCCTCCTCAAGTCGTATGAGTATGGGGTAGAGCGTGCCAGAAGCAAGACCAGTTGCGCGCCCAGCTTCCGCCCCTGATATCTCGTCTTCGATGTGTGACATGAATAGCGCTAGTATTTTTAATGTTTGAGACGTTAAACGCGGTTGAGTGTTACCCATGGTAGTAAGTCTATATAGGGTACCGTCCGCTGTCAAGTTTTGAAAAAAGATTTTGTTGCCGACGGGTTCGCGGGTTCGCGACATTCGCACAGTTTTCAAGACGACATGGCGACATTTCGGCGACTAGGGGGTGTTGCAGCGGCCCCAAGCGTGCGCTGATACCCAAAATTTGCGATGTCCACACTCAGCCAACTGTATATCGTACAGTGCTTTTTCGCGTAGGAACCCAGCGACGATTTCCGGGGTATCGGAGTGCCAGATGCAAAAAGAAAACCCCTAGCAATCGTTGCTAGGGGCATCTGCGTTGAATCCTACGCTCCCGCGTGCTCAAGCACTCTCGCAACTTGCACGGCAGACCATTGCCCGTCACGCGGAGTCGTTATACCGCGTTGGTTCAATCCGTCTGCGATCTGGCGCAAGCTCACTGCACCTTCTGTCCTAATCGCATCAATCACTGGCAGTAGATCAGCCGCACGGCGTTCTGCGTTCTCGCTGCGTACCTTTGCCGATGCCTTCGCGCCTTTGCGATAGATCAAACCACAGTTACCACGATCACCGCCGAGTACCGTGCCTTTGCGTTTAGCTGCTGCCAGAGCTAGCTTTGTTCGTGTGCTAATCATTTCGGCTTCGTGTTCTGCGACTGCTGCCAATATATGAATCGTGAGTCTGTTGGCATCTGGGAAATCGCACGCTACGAAATCGACCTTGGACTCCATGAGATTCGACGTAAAGGCAACGTTCCTAGCTAGCCTGTCTAGCTTGGCAATGATGAGCGTAGCGCCGTGGACTCGGCATTGTGCCAGCGCTGCTGCTAGCTGTGGCCGATGGTTCCCTTTGCGT
>Ga0074045_10001276_pt1 | contig 24473 bp, 24 predicted proteins | sample BogForMeECP23OM2_FD_94442 | JGI IMG/M metagenome (GOLD analysis project Ga0074045, IMG submission 94442) | Bog forest soil microbial communities from Calvert Island, British Columbia, Canada - Bog Forest MetaG ECP23OM2 | ecosystem: Environmental > Terrestrial > Soil > Wetlands ... | reverse complement strand
GGATGGGGCACCTGGAAGAGAAGAGTTCACCACAGAGGACACAGAGAGCACAGAGGCCGGTGAAAAGAGTGCAAGGGGAAAGGCAAGAGCCCACCCTCAAAAAACGAGGATGGGGCACCCGGAAGAGAAGAGTTCACCACAGAGGTAGCAGAGGTGCCGCAGAGGGAACGGAGGGGATGGAGTTTTTGTTGGGTTGGCGGGTCTAAAGACCCGCGGCCACATGGTGGTGCCAAGGAGCGGACCAGGTGGGAATGGTCCTGGATTCCTGCATCCAAGGCATCGTTTGGGAGCCGGAGAAAGGGTATTCGGCAGGGTCACGGCAGAGTTTCTTGCGAACTGGATTCCACCAGATGTGGCGGGCGATTTCGATGATGTCGTCATACGATCGCAGGACATGATCGTAGTAGCTGGACTGCCACAGCAGTTGGCGGGCTGTTTGCTTGAAATGAAAAGCGGTTTGTTGTTTGAAGCGGCGGACGAATTCGAGCGCGTCGCAAGCTGGAAGCGTACCTTCGGCAAGGATGTGGATATGATCTGGCATGAGACAATAGGCATGAATCGAGAATGAGGCGGCGTTTGCGGATCGGAGGAGAGTTTGCAGGACGGATTCGGCCGTGGAGGAAACTGCGAGAAGCGGGCGACGCTGGGCGCAGCAGATAGTCAGGAAATACACGCCATGGCCGAGATAATCACGGTAGGGGAAGCGAGCAGGTTTGTTAGAGGACATAGCGATTAAACTTAAAAGTAATTATAACAATATTATATTGATTAATAAATATTTGCGTTCGCGGGTCTAAAGACCCGCGACCACATTTGGTAGGAGCTAGAAGGTTTTGACGGCTAGGCGCTGGGGGTGAGTGCCTACGGGGATTAGGGTGAGGAGGGAGTCGGTGCGAGTGCGGATTACGGCGAGGTCGCCGGAGGATTCGTCCACGACGAGGAGCATGGGGGATTTTGCGCCGGGGTCGGTGGGGGAGAAACGCATGAAGTTGGGGAAGGCGCCTACGGGGACAGGGCGAGCGAGGATGCGGCGATTGTAAATGTCGACAGCAATCACGCGGGAGGCAGCGCGATCGGCGACGTACATTTCGGAGGCGTCGTAATTGATGATGGCGGAGGCGGGGGCGGAGCCGAGAAGCATGGAGTCGGCGACTTCGTGGGTCCAAGTGTTGATGGCCTGGAGGCCGTGGGCGTCTGGGGAAATTACGAAAATTTCGCCGCCATCGGGCTTGAGCAGCATTTGCGTGGGAGTGCCGGCGAGTTGGAGATTGGTGAGGAGAACGGCGCGAGTGAGATCGACGACGGAGAGACGGTTTTGCGAGCGGCTGATGACGAAAGCGAGAGTGGAATCGGGGACAACGATGACTTCGTCGGGTTGCGGGATGACGGGGATGGAGTTGAGGAGTTGGAGGGTGCGCGCGTCGTGGATGGCAAGGGTGTTGGAGCCACGATTGACGACGACGATATTTTTTGTGTCAGGAGTGAGAAGCGCTTGCACGGGTTCGGAATTGGTGTGAGCGCGGCCGTAGACCTGGCGGGAGGCGGTGTCGATGGCGACGAGTTGATCGGAGCCGGAGGCAGTGGTGTACAGGCGATCGCCGTTGGGGGAAAAATCAAGAGAGTAGGGCGCGGGGCCGACGGAGATGCGCGTGAGTTGGTTGGAGTGCGTATCGAGCACGAAGACGAAGCCGCCGGTGGAGGAGACGCCCCAGATTTCGTCGCGGGTGGCGTGTTCGCGAAGGTCGGAAATGGTGGGGCCTGCCTGCGAAGGCTGGGCGACAGGAATTTTGGCGATGGCCTGGAGTTTGGCGAGATCAACGACGGTGAGAGAGCCGTCGGCGGTGGAGACGTAGGCGTACATGTGGAGATTGGGGCGGAGGAAGGAAGGACGGTGTTCATGGAGGAGGATAACGATGGCGGAGATGAGGAGGATGACGAGAGCAAAATAGAGGCGGAAGTTTTTGGGCGCGGACATGGAGTGAGAAAAGGATAGCAGAAGTGGCGAGTGATTAGTGGCGAGCGGCGAGAAGGGAAATTCGAAAATGGAAAATGGAAATTAGAAAAGAGGAAGAGAAAGGCAGGTGGCGTAAAGCCGTCCCTACCACTGAAGTTGTGGTTGGGAGCAAGACGCGGGGCTTGAGATCCTTCGCGTTGCTCAGGATGACAACGTTTCTGTCGTGGTGAGTTGGAGCGAAGTGGAATTTAAACCCGCACCCTTGAAAACCGAAGGGTGCGGCACCCGGCAGGGGTCGAGATCCTTCGCTACGGTTTGGATGACAGAACCGGAATCTTCAGGGGTTGAAGCCCAGAGCTTTGCAGTGATGAAATGTCGGAACTGAAGCTCCGACCCCCTAAAGAGAGAAGAAGAAAAAGAGATGGTTGGAAGACCGGCGTTCCCGGGAAACCCAAGACCCACCCTCAAAAAACGAGGATGGGGCACCCGGCTGCGGACGGCCTCAGAAGGCCGTCCCTACAAGAGAAACCCCAAGACGGAAAACCACGAGGGAAACGCAAGACGGAGGCGTAAAGCCTCCGCTACACGAGCGCCAGGTTGCGTTAGTTGATGGAGCGGTGGAGGACGGCGGCGATTTGTTGGACTTCGTGCATGAGGTTGGCGAATTCGGAGGGGAGGATGGATTGGATGCCGTCGGAGAGGGCTCTGTCGGGTTGGTGATGGACTTCGACGAGGAGGCCATCGGCACCGACGGCGACGGCGGCGCGGGAGAGAGGAAGGACTTTGTGGCGCTTGCCGGTGCCGTGGCTGGGATCGACGAGGATGGGAAGATGGCTGCGTTTTTTTACGGCGGGAACTACGGCTAGATCGAGAGTGTTGCGGGAAAAGTCGGAGAAGGTGCGGACGCCGCGTTCGCAGAGCATGACGTTGTAGTTGCCTTCGGAGAGGATGTATTCGGCGGCCATCAGGAATTCGTCGAGAGTGGCGGACATGCCGCGCTTGAGAAGGATGGGGAGTTTGGCGCGGCCGGCACGTTTGAGGAGCGAGAAATTCTGCATGTTGCGCGCGCCGATCTGGATGACGTCGGCGTATTCCTCGACGAGATCGAGAGATTCGTTGTCGATGGCTTCGGTGACGATGCCGAAGCCGTATTGCTTGCGGACATGGGAGAGAATCTTCAGGCCGGAGAGGCCGAGTCCCTGGAAGGAGTAGGGGCTGGTGCGAGGCTTGTAGGCGCCGCCGCGGAAGAGTCGGACGCCGGTGGATTGGAGTTGCTGGGCTACGGTGAAACATTGCTCTTCGGTTTCGACAGCGCAGGGGCCAGCGACCATAGCGATGTGCGGGCCACCAACGAGGACATCACCGGAAGGGGTGGGAATTTTGATGATGGAGTCCTCTTCTTTGACGTCGCGGGAGACGAGTTTGTAGGGCTTGGTGACGGGGATACATTCGATGACGCCGGGCATGGATTCGAGAACGCCGAGGTCGACGACACCGGAATTTCCGGTGATGCCGATGGCGGTGCGGCTGGCGCCGGGCATGGGATGAGCTTTGAGGCCGAGCGATTCGATGCGGTCGCAGACGGCGCGGACCTGGTCGTCGGTGGCGTGGGACTGCATGACAACGAGCATGGAAGGATCCTTTTTTCGTGCGTGGATTCAGTTTAGCGGAAGGAGAGAGTGGGGGGCAAATCAGGACTGAAGAAAGAAGAATTGATTCAGGAGAGGAAGGAAGTAAAGGAGAAGAAGTGATCGCTGGAGAGTTTATTGCTTGCGGGTCTAAAGACCCGCGGCCACATGATGGTGGTTGGGCCACATGAAAATGGAAAAGTGGGTAAGGGATTGACGCGTGGGGAATTACGGGAAAGCATTTAGCAACTTTGGGCGTGACGAGGGCATCTACCGGGATGAAAGCAGGAACGCCTCATCACGATGATCGAGCGGTATCCAGCCACTGCTTTCCGGGGTAACCAAACTTAGAAGCAGGAGAAAAGCAATGAAGAGAATTGCGTGGCTGGTGGTGTGTTTCGTGGCGGTGATTCCGTGCGCGCGGGCGCAGGAATCGAATCATGTGCAAGTGGGAGCGTTTGCGGACTATTTCCGGGTGAACGATACGGGAACGAACATGTTCGGAGTGGGCGGAAGGTTTGGCGTGTCGATATTGCCGCACACGCGGTTCGAGGCGGAAATGGCGTATGACTTCAACCGGGAGTTCAACGAGGGATTCACGGATACGACCGGGGGAACGGTGACGTTCACGAATACGGGCATGCGGGTGCTGCGTGGAATGTTCGGGCCAAAGGTGGAATTGGGTCATGGGCATATCCGGCCGTTTTTGGAAGCGAAAGGCGGATTTGTGAATTTCATGTTCGATTCACGGCCAGCGAGTTTCGACACGTTTACAAGCCAGGTGAACAACCTTCGCGCAAACAATTGGAACGGGGCGTTCATGCCAGGCGGTGGATTGGAAGGATCGCTGGGACCGATCGGGTTGCGGTTGGATGTAGGGGATGAAATGTATTTCAATCATGGAACGCATCACAATTTGACGGTGATGTTTGGGCCGTTCATACGGTTTTGAGAAAGGAAAGGAAGTTGAGGAGGTAGAGGAAAAAGAAACTCCGGAGAAACCCAAGGCACGCCGGAGAAATTCAAGACCCACCCTCACAAGACGAGGATGAGGCACCCGGCGCGCTTTTTTGTTGGAGAGGAGTTCACCACAGAGGGCACAGAGTGGGAAGAGGGACAGAGTGAAGGAGAACCCAAGACCCACCCTCAAAAAACGAGGATGGGGCACCCGGCAGAGAAAAGAAAAACCAAGAACCCAAAAGACCGTGGGATTTGCGGACATAGGGCGCAGCAATGCTGTGCCCCTACGAAGAAAAAAACGGTAGTGGCGCAGATGCAACGGGGACCTGGCTGGGAGTGGACCGGTTCGTTGGAGAAGGAGTAGAGTGTATAGGCCTGGCCGGGAGGATGCGAATGTTGGGGATGTGGCAAGCTACGAATTGGGCCACGGATCTGCCGTTATCGAGCTTTGAGCTGCTGGCGGCGGGAGGAGCGCTGCTGATTTGCGCGGCGATCCTTTTGGGTGTGCGGCGGAGACAACGGGTGGAGTTGGAAAGTTCGGTGGTGACGGAAGAGTTGATGGCGTATCTGGCGCGGATTGCGAATGCGCTGGAGGGATTGCAAGTGCCGAGCAGCGACGCGATCACCAAGGATGTGCTGCTGCGGTTGCAGGAAATGGCGAATGCGAAACCGGCGGGAAAGGTGCGGGAAATGCCGGTGACGACGTACGACCGGTAGGATGTGCAGGAAGTAGAGGACGTTTAGGAAGTGAAGGATGAAGCGCGCTCTGCGGGGCGCGCTTTTTTTGTTGGAGAGGAGTTCACCACAGAGGACACAGAGTGGGAGGAGGCACGGAGTGACGGAGAACCCAAGACCCACCCTCACAAAACGAGGATGGGGAACCCGAAGAGGTGGAGAGCGAAGAGGGATTTGTCGCTACGCGGACTTCGCTCGAAATGACGGGTGAGGCTCAGCACGTGGTGGAATTGCGGGAAGAATTTAGAAGGTGCGGGATGGCGGGAGAGGACTATACTTGGCGCAACTTCGGCCTGATAGACCGTTGATGAGATAAGTTGCGCAGGGGGAGGCGGGCATGAAATGGATCATTTTGTGTGCGGGGGTGGTGGTGTGGCAGTCGTTCTTGCAAGATGCGCCGAAGCCGGCGGAAGAGAAGCCGGCGGCAACCGAGGCCAAGGCCGCGGATGCGGTGAAATTGGTGAATCCGAGGAAGGCTACGCCGGAGTCGATTGCGTTGGGGAAGAAGGCGTATGGATCGGATTGCGCGATGTGTCATGGCAAGGCAGGAGCGGGGGATGGGGATTTGGCGGTGGATATGAAATTGAAGCTGCGGGATTACCGGGATCCGGAGTCGTTGAAGACGATGACGGATGGGGAGATCTTCACGATTATTGACAAGGGCAAAGGGCAGATGAGCGGGGAAGAGGGACGGATGAAGCCGGCACAGATTTGGGATGTGGTGAATTATGTGAGGAGCTTGGGGAAGAAGGGGTGAGGAGCGAGAAATAGATGTCAGGAAGCTGGATGGCGGAGAACGCGGGGGCGCGAGACGAAAATTGAATTCACTGGAGAATAGAAGAAGACGGACGGTTTGGGGGCACGACGCAGAGGTTGGGATCCCTTCGTCGCGAAAAGCGCTCCTCGGGTGACAAATCGTTTGCCTGATGGTTAGGGCTTGAGGTCGGAGAGTTTGGTTTCCTCGGGGACATCGGTGAGGGATTCGAAATGGAGATGGTAGCCGTCGGGGTCGGATAGGGCTACGTCCCACATGTGGTTGCCAACGAAGGGCTCTTTGGGATCGAGGCCGCGGGATTTGAATTCATGGTAGAGGGCGAGGGCGTCGTTGCATTGGAAACAGAGAGACGTACCGACGCCGCGTGTTTCCGAGGGGATGCGGCCGGGATTGTATTCCTGGAGCATGAGGGCGGCGGAGCCTAATTCCAGCCAACACCAGCGGATTTTGTCAGGAGCATCGGGCGTCCATTTATTTTTCAAGGCGAAGCCGAGGCCTTCGATGTAGAAGCGCAGGGAACGGGGCATGTCGGTGACCATGAAGAAGGGGACGACCTGGGTGACGTTTTGTTGCGGGATTGGTGCGGTGGACATGGGGGATATGGTACGGCGGAAATTGCAATCGGAAAATGGAAAAGCGGGAGGGAAGAGCAGAGTAAGAGAGCACCCAAGACCCAGCCTCAGAGGGTTCAGGTGGAGAGGCAAGGCGTGGGGGAGCGCAAAGAAGTGGGTGCCGCACCTACGGTGCTCGGGTTTTGTCTTGTCGGGTTCTCCAGCCCTTACGAGCTGGGCTAAGTTCTGCCGCGCCGCTGGCGTTGGAACAGGGCGCGGAAGCTGGCGTCTCGGGGGAGGAAGAGCAGATCCCTCGTGCTGCTAGGGATGAGCCGCTGGATTGAGTAGAGGTCGGCGGCCCCTCGAAGCTTGGGGCTGCCGCACACCAAAATAAGTGAAACCCAAGGGCCCACGCACTACAGCGGCACGTGGGCTGTGCTACAAACCCGTAAAGCTTGCCTGCGGCAGGCAGCAGGTGGAATTCGGAGGGGTTGAGATCCTTCGCGGGTCGAGCGTCGTCAGATCGAAAATCGTGAGTGAGTAGGGGCTGTAGAAGCGGCAGCTGGGCTGCCGCACTCCATAGGAAGAGAAGCCAAGAGCGCACGTTGCGGTTAGATAGGGAGGGAAAAGTGGGGAATTTGGCGGTGTGGTAGAATTGTAGGTTTAGGGACAGAGAGAAAGAGCAGGTAGAAAGTCAGTATGGCGGAATATCCATTGGTGGACAACACGATCTTTGAGGCGGATGAGGAGTACATTCCTCAGCCGGAGCCGGAGCCACAGGCTCCCGCGTGGATGGACGGAAGTGTGCGGATTGGGATCCACACTTCGATAGCGGGAAGCTATTTGAACGCGCTGGAATCGGCGAAGAAGCTGGGGGCGAATGCGCTGCAGATATTTTCGGCGAGCCCGCGGATGTGGCAAGGGGCGACGGTACGAATCCCGGCGTCGGACGCGAAAGCATTTCGGACAAGGCGGGAAGAGTTGGGGCTGGGGCCGCTGGTGATTCACGCGAATTATCTGGTGAATCTGGCGGCAACACAGCCGATGCTGCGGACGCGGTCGATTCAGGCGTTTCATGAGGAGTTGGTGAGAGGCGTGGCACTGGGCGCGGATTATCTGGTGGTGCATCCTGGGTCGCGTGGCGAGGCGTCACTGGAGAGCGCGATCGCGACGATTGTGGATAGCATCAAGCAGGCGGCGAAGCGGGTACCGCTGGGGAAGATGCGCATTTTGATTGAGAACACCGCGGGGATGGGGTTGTCGGTGGGATCGCGGCTGGAAGAAGTGGCGGCGATTGTTGGCGGATTGAATCGGGAGATCGGCGGCGTAAAGCCGCTGCTACATGTGGGGGCGTGCCTCGATACGGCGCATTTGCTGGCGGCGGGCTATGACATTCGCAGCGAAGAAGTGCTGGAGCAAACGATTGATGCGATTGACCGGACGATTGGGTTGGAGAATGTGCCGGTGATGCACGTGAATGACTCGAAGATCCCGTTGGGTGGACGAGTGGATCGTCACGCAAATATCGGAGAAGGGAAGATTGGGGCGCAGGCAATTGGGAGATTTTTGAAGCATCCAAGATTGGGGACGATGCCGCCGGAGGGATTGCCTGGGCGCGTTTTTTTGCTGGAGACGCCGATTGATGAGCCGGGAGACGACCGGAGGAATGTGGCGAAGTTGTGGGAATTGGCGGGAGTGGAAGGGCCGGAGGCGGAGAAGGGATTTTCGATGTTGACGCCCGCGCTGAAGAGGGCAATGGAGAAAGCGGGGAAGAAGGTTAGTTCGCGTCATTTGCCGGCGAAGGGGAAGAAGAGGAAGACGAAGTAAAGAAGTGAGATCGGTGAGATTTGGGTTGAGGGGAACATCATTAGATTTCAGAAAAGAGTGGAGAGATAAGAGAAGACCCACCCTCAAGATCAGCGGATTCGAGTGGGTGAGTTGAAATTGGTCTAGGCGTTTAGACCGTAAAAGCGGGGGCAAGGCTCCCGCACTCCAAAGGGGCGGGGAAACGTGGGGGATTACAAGCCGCAGGAGATTGAGGCGAAGTGGCAGAAGCGGTGGAACGACCACCGAGTGTTTGAATCGGAAGCGGAAATAGAGGAAGTGGCGAGTGGCGAGTGGCGGGTGGCGAGCGAAAGCCGAGACCCAGTTGGAAAAGGGTCACCGGAGGAAGAGAAAAGCAGGTCCCTCGCTTCGCTCGGGATGACAGGTTCTCTGCAGGACGGGGCACCCGGAAGCAAGAAAAAGCCAAAATATTATGTGCTGGAGATGCTGCCGTACCCGAGTGGGACGCTGCATATGGGGCACATGCGCAACTACACGATTGGAGATGTGGTTGCGCGGGTAAAGAGGATGAAGGGTTACAACGTGATCCATCCGATGGGATGGGACGCGTTTGGATTGCCTGCCGAAAACGCCGCGATCAAGAATCACACGCACCCGCGGATCTGGACGAACAACAATATTGCGGAATTTCAGAGGGTGCTGCGGCGCTTTGGGTTTTCGTATGACTGGCGGCGGGAAATTTCGACATGCGAGCCGGAATACTACGAGTGGAATCAATGGTTCTTCTTGCGGATGCTGGAACGCGGATTGGCGTATCGGAAAAAGAGCCGGGTGAACTGGTGTCCGAAATGTTGCACGGTGTTGGCGAATGAGCAGGTGGTGAACGGCGGATATTGCTGGCGTCATGAAGATACGTTGGTGGAGGCGCGAGAGATCGAGCAATGGTTCTTGAAGACCACGGCGTATGCGGAACAGTTGCTGGATGATCTGAAATTGTTGGAGGGTGGATGGCCGGAACGGGTCATCACCATGCAGAGGAATTGGATTGGGAAGTCGACAGGGGCGAAGGTGTGGTTTGAGGTGGAAGAGGGATGTCAGGAGACGAGAGCCGACGACCTCCAGTCGACAGTTGACAGCAAAGACAAAAAAACATCGGTGGAGTCCTCAGCCTCAATGTCGGAGCTGAAGCTCCGACCCCCTAAAGAGAAAACCCAAGAGCCACCTTCAAAAAACGAGGATGGGACACCCGGCGACAGTGTCCAGTCGACTGTTGACGCTGAGAAAGTGGCGAGTGGAGAGTGGCGAGTAGGGAGCGAAGCGAAGACTCCACTGGCAGGAACAGCAAGCGGGACAGGCGACCCGCAATCAGCGAACAGCGATCAGGAAACAAGGCAGAGGATTGAGGTTTTTACTACGCGGATCGATACGATTTATGGGGCGTCGGCGTTGATCTTGGCGCCGAATCATCCGTTGGTGGAAGGGTTGATTGACGGAGCGGGCGCTGGCATGAAAGCCAGCGCTACGGAAGAACGCAAGAAGAAATTGGCGCAGATGAAGCAGACGTCGGTGAAGATGGAAGATATTGCGACCGCGGAGAAAGACGGCTTCTTTACCGGAAGGTATGCGGTGAATCCTTTTAATGGGGAGAGGATTCCCATTTGGGTGGGGAATTTTGTACTGATGGAGTATGGGACCGGCGCGATTATGGCGGTGCCGGCGCATGATGAGAGGGATTTTGAGTTTTGCCGGAAATATGGGTTGCCGGTGCCGGTGGTGGTGGTGCCGAGTGTGAAGGGCGAGCAGCGAGCAGGGATCGGCGATGGAGGAAGATATCAGATATCGGATATCAGATATCAGGAGGCAGGAACAGAAGGGCAGGACCCGGAGTTGGAAAACGAGGGTGGGCCACGCGGCAGGCAAGTGGCAAGTGGCGAGTGGATAGTGGCGAGCGAAGAGACGAGAATCCAAAACCCGCCTTTCGAGGCTCAGGGTAAACCCTCGAAAGACGAGGATGTTGCAACAGGAGAAGAGGAAAGCAGATCCCTCGCGTCGTTCGGGATGACAAGAACGGGGGATGGGGTAACCGGAGAACAGAGAAGAGAGGACGCACCCTTCGCAGAAGACGCGAAGGGTAGGGCAAGCTCGTCGCAAAATATCGAGGCGTTTACGGAGTATGGAATCAGCGTGAATTCGGGGAAGTACTCGGGGCTGAAGACTGAGGAAGCCATTGAGAAGATGGCAGCGGATGCGGAGGCGGGAGGATTCGGGAAGAAGGAGACCGTTTTTCGTTTGCGGGATTGGGGGATTTCGCGGCAACGGTACTGGGGTACTCCGATTCCGGTGATTTATTGCGAGAAGGATGGAATGATACCGGTGCCGGACACGGATTTGCCGGTGGTGCTGCCAGCGAATCCTAAGCTGACGGGGGAGGGGCAATCACCGCTGGCGACGGATCCGGAGTTTGTGAATGTGAAGTGCCCGAAGTGTGGTGGGCCGGCGCGGCGCGAGACGGACACGATGGATACGTTCGTGGATTCGTCCTGGTATTTCTACCGGTACTGCGATCCCAAGAATGATCGCGCGCCGTACGATTCCGCGAAGGTGGAGTATTGGTTTCCCATTGATCAGTATATTGGCGGGATTACGCATGCGATTTTGCACCTGCTGTATTCACGGTTCTGGTGCAAGGTGATGCGGGATATTGGATTGATCTCGCATAGCGAGCCGGCGGCGCGGTTGTTTACGCAAGGAATGGTGTTGAAAGGCGGGGAAGCGATGTCCAAATCGCGCGGAAATGTGGTGGGCGCGATCGACATGGCGGAGAAGTTTGGGGCGGATACGGGGAGACTGTATACGTTGTTTGCGGCTCCGCCGGAGAAGGATCTGGAGTGGAGCGAGGAGAGCATTGAGGGAGCGTGGAGGTTTTTGAATCGGGTGTACCGGTTGGTGGAGAAGAGTGGGGTAGTGGCGAGTGGCGAGGGGCAAGCGGCGAGCGAAGGAAAGAAAAGAGAGGACCCACCCTTTGCAAAAGACGCAAAGGGTAGGGCACCCAGCGCCCACACCACCGGGGATCATAATGAGAGTGAGAAGGGGCTGCTGAGGAAGGCGCATCAGACGTTGCGCCGCGTGACGCAGGACTTTGAGACGCGGTGGCATTTCAATTCGTCGATTGCGCAGATTATGGAATTGACGAACGCGGTATATGCGGCGGATGGGAGTGTGCGGACGAAGGTGCGGAAGGAAGTGCTGGAGATTCTGGTGCTGATGCTAGCGCCGATTACGCCGCATCTGGCGGAGGAGTTGTGGGAGATGCTGGGGCATAGCGGAGGATTGTGGACGGTGAGCTGGCCGGCGTTTAATGCGGAATTGGCGAAGGATGAGGAAGTGGAAATTGTGGTGCAGGTGTCGGGGAAAGTGCGTGGGCGAGTGAAAGTGGCGGCGGGGACCTCGGAGGATGAGGTGATGAAGTTGGGTCAGGCGGATTCGGGAGTGGCGGCGCATTTGGCGGGGAAGAAAATTGTGAAGGTGATTTATGTGGCGGATAAGCTTTTGAATATTGTGGTGAGATGAGGAAGTTCGAGACGTCCGATCGAAAGAGCCCACCCTTCGCAAAACCGGCGAAGGATGGGGCACCCTCGGGTTTTTGGTTAGAGGGCGTCAGATCGATGGCGGACCGCCTCAGAAGGCGGTCCCTACAAGAGAACGCAAGGCGCGGGGATGGGGGCCCTTCGGAGGCAGACGGCGCGGGTCGAAATTGGAAAATGGAAATTAGAAATTAGGAAGAGAAGGGCAACCCCAAGATGGCGGTGTAAAACCGCCTCTACAAGAGGTGGAACGCATGGACGGAGCCGCACAGGTGAAATCGGAACGACAGGTGGGGAAGATGAAGGCGGAATTGGGCGGGGTGGTGGTGTTGGATTTTGGGGGACAGTACACGCAGTTGATTGCGCGGCGGGTGCGGGAGCAGCAGGTATTCAGCGCGATATTGCCATGCACTACGGCGCTAGAGGAGATTCGGAAGCTGGAGCCAGCGGGGATCATTTTGTCGGGCGGGCCGAGTTCGGTGTACGACAAAGATGCGCCGAAGTGCGATCCGGGGGTGCTGGCGATGGGCATTCCCGTTTTGGGAATTTGCTATGGGATGCAGTGGGTGGCGAAGAATCTGGGCGGGAGAGTGGAGCCGGTGGAGAGACGAGAGTATGGGCCGGCGGAGTTGAATCGGGAGAAGTGCGAGAGCCACCTGTTCAAGAGTTTCCCGAACAGTTTGAGGATATGGAATAGCCACGGGGATAACGTCCTGGAACTGCCGGAAGGTTTTTACAAGACGGGGATGACGGCAAACGCGATTGCTTCGGCGGAGGATCCGAAGCGGAAGATTTATACGGTGCAGTTCCACCCGGAAGTGAAGCATACCGAGCGGGGAACGGAGATCTTGCGGAACTTCCTATTTACGGTGTGCAAAGCGGAGCCAAAGTGGAGTGGGGCAGCGTTCATTGAAGAGACCGTAGAGGCAATACGGTCGAAGGTGGAGACGCACCACGCGATTTGCGGTTTGAGCGGGGGAGTGGATTCGACGGTGGCGGCGGTACTGGTACACCGTGCGATGGGCGCGCGGTTGACGAATATTTTCGTGAACACAGGGTTGCTGCGGAAGAACGAATTCGAACACACGCTGGAAATGTACCGGGAGCGGTTGGGATTGCACGTGATCGGCGTGGACGCGACGGACCGGTTTCTGGATAAGTTAACGGGGGTGAGCGACCCGGAGAAGAAGAGGAAGATCATCGGGAACGAGTTTATCAACGTGTTTGCGGCGGAGGCGGAGAAGCTGCAAAAGGGAGAAGCGGGCGGAGACATCAGGTTCCTGGTGCAGGGGACGCTATACCCAGATGTGATTGAGTCCGTGTCGGTTAAGGGGCCATCGGCAACAATCAAGACGCATCATAATGTGGGGGGATTACCAAAGAAGATGCCGTTTGGGCTGATCGAGCCGCTGAGAGATTTATTTAAGGATGAGGTCCGAAGTATCGGAAAAGACTTGGGTTTACCACAAGAAATACTAGTGAAACATCCGTTTCCGGGACCGGGATTGGCAGTTCGGTTATTAGGCGAAATAACCCGTCAAGATTTGAATACTCTTAGAGATGCGGATGCGATTGTGACGGAGGAGATCCGCCGGGCAGGATTGTATGAGAAGGTATGGCAGGCATTCGCAGTACTACTGCCGGTAAGAAGTGTGGGAGTAATGGGAGATGGTAGGACGTACGGACTGACGGTGGCGGTGAGGGTGGTGCAGTCCGAGGATGCCATGACGGCGGACTGGGTGAGGCTGCCGGGGGAAGTGCTGGAGAAGATGTCGACGAGGATCGTGAACGAGGTGCCGGGAGTGACGCGGGTGGTGTATGACATCAGCAGCAAACCGCCAAGCACGATCGAGTGGGAGTAAGAGAGAACGGCGAGAAGAGTCCGGGAAGTCCAGCGGGGATTAAAGAAATTCTAAGAAACCAAAAAGACGAAAAGGCCGCATGGCTAGCAGCTTTGCGGCCTCATCCTCCGTGCTAGATTGTGTTTCGGAGGGGCGCGCTCCGAAAGAAGCAGCTACCTATTGGCCACCTTCTGAGCCATATAGAGAAGCAGCTTGCGATCCTCCTCGTCGGCTTTGCTCAGCAAGCGGCGAAGCTTGTTGAGGTAGCGAGCCTCTTTACCCGAGGTACCCCAGGCGATATCGTCGGACGATCTGCGCTTGGGGAGGTTGGGTAGTTGGGGCGGCTCCTCGCCGTCGTAGAAGAGTTGATAAAGTGGGCACTCGAGAGCACGAGCCAGCTTTTCCAATGTTTCAATGGCCGGGACGGTATGGCCATTTTCGACACGGGAAATATAGCAACGGAGCAAGCCAGTACGTTTCTCGATATCACCCTGGGAGAGTTTCTTTTCTTCGCGCAGAGCGCGAAGTCTGTCACCGATAATCATGGGTTGAGTATTGTACAAATAGGAAACGAATGCAAGGGCAAATCCCCGGATAATTGAGGGACAGGGTAACGGGGCTGGACAGGAAAATTAAAATAGCGTAACCAAAGAGGGATGGGGAACGTCCCAAAATCAGAGGAGAGCAATGTGCCGGTGGCGACTGAGGCCAGGAAGGCCCCGGAGGGAACGGCAAGGCGTGGAGACGATCGCGAATTGGTGCGGAAAGCCCAACAGGGAGACAAGGAAGCATTTGAAGTGCTGGTGGGAAAGCATCAGGGAAGGGTCTTCGCGGTGGCCGGAGGAATTCTGAGGAACCGAGAAGACGTCGAAGATATTGCGCAGCAAGTATTTTTGAAGGCATATTTTTCGTTGAAACGGTTCGACCAGAGGTCGGCATTCAGCACGTGGTTGTACAAGATCACGGTGAATGAATGCTGGGACCTGTTGCGGAAGAAGAAGGTGAGGCCGCTGGTATTCGAATCGGAGTTGAGCGAAGAACAGGCGCACGCGTACCAGTCGACCGAGGAGAAGGCAGAATCCGCGCCGGACATCAGCGAGCAATTGGAGACGAGGCAGCAGTTGGAGCGGTGGCTGGACTGCTTGGAGGAACGGGACCGCGCCATGTTGGTGATGAAAGAAGTGCAAGGATTCACGGTGGAAGAGATCGCGGAGATGATGGGCATCAACGGGAACACGGTGAAAGTGAGATTGTTCCGGGTCAGGCAGCGGATTGCGGAAAAGATAAGACGGAAGCAACGGGCAGTGGGGGCTTGAGTTGGCAGGAATTGGAGAAAGAGACCAGGGGAGAAACGAGGTAAAAGCAGAATGAGGGAACGTCCCAAGGATGCGAATGTGAATTGCGAATGGTTTTTGAATGAACTAGAAGAACTGCCGAGTAACGGGGCAAAAAGCGTGACAGCGGAGGTGCTGTTGAGCGAACTGACGGAGAGGGCGCGGGAGCACGGGCTGCGATGTGCAGAGTGCGGAGCGGCGTTGCGTGACTTTGCGGAGACGCGACGAGCGCTGGAGGGAATGGCGGAGAGCATGCCGCAAGCAGGGCCGTGGTTTACCGGGCGGGTAATGCACGCGATTGCGGAGAAGGAAGAAGAGATGGAAGAAAGACAGAGCGGGTTTTGGAACGGCGTGCGGCGGCTGGCGCCGCGGTTGGTGGCGTTTGCTGCGCTGCTGTTGATGCTGGGCGGAACGTGGGCGTTCCAGGAGCGGCGCGCTTCGCAGACGCGTGGCCCGGAGATGGGGCCAACAGAGGGAATTTTTGAAACGATGCCGAGCGGACCGGTGAATGATGAAGTAATTGCCAGCGTGCACGAGGAGAAGTTGCCATGAACCCGGACTCGTTGCGGAAGGCACGCTTGTGGCTGGCAGTGGTTTTCCTGGTGGGAGCCGCGATTGGAGCAGTGTTTGGGTACAGCTTCGGGCACCGCAGTTATGCGGCGACGATGACGACGCCGGCACCGATGACTGAACCAGAGCGGCGGGCCAAACGCGTGGCGGAGATGACGAAAGAACTTGGGTTGAGCGCGGAGCAGAGCGCGAAGATGGATGAAATCATCCACGGGGCACATCAGGAGATGAAGGGAATTCGCGATCAGGCAGAGAAAGACGTGGATGTGGCGCGGGAAAAGGCGCGGAACGAGATGCGACTATTGTTGACAGAAGAGCAGAAGCCGAAGTTCGAGGCATTGGTAAAGAGGATGGATGAGGAGAGGAAGAAGCAGCAGCAACAGTATGCAACGGGGAAATAACTGGATTAGGAAATAGAGTGAGTGAGTTGAAATTGGTCCAGGCGTTTAGACCGTAAAAGCGGGAGCAGGGCGCCCGCACTCCAAAGTGGCGTCGGGGGTTAGTTTATCGACAGTCGGGGAAGGACTGTATTCCTGCAGTGTGCGCTAGGGACTAGTTTTTGGGCGTGGCCCAAGCTCCGCCAGATACGAAGCAATCGCTCGTTGGAGTGAGTTGGACAATCCTCCGAAGGCTCATTGGGAATGGGCGAGGCACAGCAGTTGGCGTGACGGTGTTACTAGTGTTGGGTTGTTCCTTTGGCGCGCGGGCGCAAGCACAGCAAGCGAATCCACTGAATCAACAAACGGATGTCAAGGGAACTGGCCAGAGCGTTGCGAATCGTGTCGCCCGCAGCGAACGGCTGAATGCACTTCCAGACAGCCCTGAGCCAAAGGCGGGAGAGCAGCCTTCGCTGTTCACGCCGCTGAAGCGCCAGGAACAAGACGGCAATTACGTTCCCATTGGCGCGCGACAGCGGCTGGAGTGGGCGATATCGGCTACCTTCGCGCCGCAAGGATTGCTTGCGGGCGTGATCACGTCGGGGGTGGGGACAGCGCGGAATAAGCCTCACGAGGACGGACCCGGGTGGTCTGGTTTTGGGCAGCGCTATGGGACGAGGCTCGGCGGAATTATCACGTCAAATGTGATGGAGGCGGGCGTCGGGGCGATGTGGGGGGAAGACCCACGGTATTTTGGCGTGCGAGACAAGCCGTTTGGCCAGCGCGTGAAAAACGTAATGTGGCAGACAGTCGTGGCGCGGCGCGCTGACGGGCAATTCGAGCCGGCGTACGCGCGGTACATTGCGATCAGCGGCAGCAATTTTCTTTCAAATACATGGCGGCCGAATAGCGAGGCGAACACTTCGAGCGCGCTGATTCGAACCGGCGAAGGGTTTGCGGGACGGATGTGCAGTAATGCGTTCGAGGAATTCTGGCCCGACGTGAGCCATTATCTGTTTCATCGCCACGATAGGAAGCAGTAGAGCGCGCCATGCGTGTTCTGAAGACATCCGTACGGCTGATGTGGTGATCAGTTTCCCATCCTCCAAGTTGTAATCGCGGTGAGTTCAATCACAACGGATCGTGTAACAGGGAATTGTGCTTGGAGTGGACGTTGAGGTTTTGTTTCGGGTGGATGGGTGATGGGAGAGCAAAACCAGGAAAGAGGCGGAGGAACCCAAGACCCACCCTCGAAAGACGAGGATGGGCACCCTCGAAAAGGAATGAGGTTGAAATGGACGTTGAGGTCCTTCGCCTCGCCTGCCTGCCGTAGGCAAGCTCAGGATGACAGGAATTCTATGGGGTGGATGGAGTGGAGTCATTGCGGAGCGTAGGACGGACTTACCCAGACCACAGGCAGGAGTGCCCGTGCCATGAAATCAAAGAGGCCGGTCGGGAGACCAGCGTTCCCGGGCAAACCTAGGATGGCGGCGTAGCCCTTCGAAGCTCAGCGCAAGAAGTGACTCGGTACAGGTGTAGGGGAATGGGAGATGGTGTAACGTCTGCGGGGTGGCAGGATCGTATGGGTGTGACGAAGAGGTGATGATCTACCTTTGCACGAGGCGCAAAACGTAGGCACCCTTCGAGGGTCAGGGTAAACGTTCCAGATTCGGGGTCGCCTACGGATATGTGGCGCAGCCTTCGAAGCTCAGGGTGAATAATGCTGCGCCCGTAGGAAGAAACGTGCAATGGTGCTGTTACTGGGAGGGACAGATGCGGGTTTACGTCAGGAGAGAGAGGCCGGAGAGTTGGGGGGAGCGGCGGAGGAAGATGCGACATGGGTGGGTGCTGCCGTTTGCGGGGCTGGAATACGGAATGGATTGGCTGGCGTATCTGCTGAGCAACTGGTCGTTCTTGGAGGTGCTGGAATATTTGGGGAGTTTTGGGGTGCTGATCGCGGTGATTTTTTATTTTGCGGAGTCGGGGGACCGGCTGAAGCAGAAACACTACCAGGCGTGGCAGGTGATCGATATGGCGGAGGGAAAAGGCGGGAATGGAGGACGGATCGAGGCGTTGGAGGAGTTGAATGCGGATGGGGTGTCGCTGGTGGGAGTGAATTTGTCCGCGGCGTTTCTGATGGGGGTGCGATTGCCGAAGGGGAAATTGGCGCGAGCGAATTTTGATGGAGCGGACGCGCGGAGTGCGGAGATGGCGGGAGCGAATGTGGAAGATGCGAGTTTGCGAAGCGCGAATTTTCGAGGGGCGCGAATGGAAGGCGTGTCGTTTGCGCGGAGTGTGTTAAATGACGCGGATTTTACGGGTGCGGATTTGAAGCGAGCGGATTTGACAGGAGCGAATCTGGAGAATGTGGATTTGCGGAATGCGGATCTGGATGGAGTGAAGTGGGGATCGTTGGTGAGTGTGAAGGGGGCGAATGTGCTGGGAGTGAAGAACGCGGCGTTTGTGGAGTGGGCCGTGGGGCATGGAGCGGTGCGGAGGGAGGAGGAGTGAGGAAGTGAAGGAGGTAAAGGAAGCAAAGGAGAAGACGCGGAGGTTTTTGTTTCGGGTGGATGGGAAAGCAAAACTGAAAGTGGGGACAGGAACCCAAGAGCCAGCCTCAAAAAACGAGGATGGGGCGCCCCAGGGAATCTTGGACGGGGATCGTGCGGGCATGGGGCGCAGGGTCCTGCGCCCCTACGAAGACTACGGAGCCCGGCAAGCGAGGATGGGGCACCCGTAGATGCAGGAGCGGACCGCCTCGGAAGGCGGTCCCTACAGACCCGCCACTACGACGATGGAGGTTGAGAGTTGGTAGGGATGGTGGCGCTGCCGGTGCTACTTCAGGTGGCGCATGAGGGCGGCGGCGGATTTGGCGGCTTTTTTGATTTCGAGCAGGGGACGGGATTCGGAGGCGGAGCCGTTGAGGGTGTCGGAGAGGATGTCGGCGTTGGCGGAGATCACGCAGAGAAGATTGTTGAGGGCGTGAGTGATGACTTGGTTCTTGGAAAAGGTGAGGGTGACGCCGTCGGAATCGTTGAGGGGGAGAATCATTTGGGGGCTCTTCTGGAGGATGAGGTGGGAATCGGTGTCCGCCAGGATGGAAACGACGGCACTGTGGAGGGAGTCGGCGGTAAGTTGATCGAGAGAGACGCAACGGGAAGCGCCGCAGGTGGTGGCCTTGGTGTCGAGTTCGGGGATGGACGAGGAGTGGAGAGCGATGATAGGGAAGGATGGGTATTCGGAGCGAACTTTCTCAACATAGTGAAGGCCTTGAAAATTCCAGGAGTGGACGTCGATGACCACGGCTTCCCAACGGCCGAGAGCGAGAGCGTGGAAGAGAGCGGCGAGGGAGTCCAGGCGATGGACCTGAAGCGGGGCGTCTGGAGCATCGAGGAGAGCGCGAGAAAGTTTGGACCAGGACGTGGGCTCGCCGAGGAAGAGGATTTGAAAGACGGAATCTTGCATCGGTCGTGCGGGTGTTAGAACGGGTCTCACAGACGAATACGGCGGAACAAAAGAGGTCTATGAGATATTTCTAATCCCTCCTTGCAGAAGATTGTCGTGAGGCGTCCCCATTCAGGCGAAGAGGGATTTCTCACTCCGCAGACTCCGTTCGAAATGACGGACGCGCGGGTGTACAGCATCTAGTGAACGAACGCGAGCGGCTGGGCGTTCGGCAAACGCAAACAGCTAATTCGTGCTGGGCCTGGGACGGCTACGCTCACCGGGAGTGAAGAGACGCTCGATTTCCGGGAGGAGGCGGTCCGGGAGATGACTCTTATGGACGAAACTGTCGGCACCGTGGCGGCGACATTCGTCGGCAATGGACAGGCCATTGAGTTCGGAAAAGATGATCACCCGCAGGTGCGGACTGGAGAGGCGGATTTGCTCTGCAGCCTCCAGCCCGTTAACCCGCGGCATGCTGAGATCGAGGAGAACCAGGTCAGGCTTGTGGACGGATGCAAGTTGAACAGCATTCAAGCCGTCACTGGCGGTTCCCACGATCTCAAACCCGCCGGCGAATTCAAGGTAATCACACACAGAACGAAGCGCTGTGGGGGAATCGTCGGCAATCAACACACGAATGGACTTAGGCATCTCTTTCGAACCAGACCTGATGAAGCTGCATTCATGTTGACGGAAAGGAGGAGGGGAGGAAATGGAGGGGAATACCTAGTGAGTTTGTACTAGGAATGGGAGGAAAAGTGCTTTTCGTGGAAGGAAAGGGAAATAAAGGAAGGCGGAGGAAACGGGATGGCCGGGGCAGTGACGCCAGAAGGTACAAGAGTGTCGCACCTCCGGCGCTTTCTGTGAGTCTGAGCTGCGTTCCCAGTCCTTACGGACTGGGCTAACATCTTCCGCGCCTACGGTGCTGGCCCCCAGAAGCGAGTACGAGGTGTAGGACTTGAGAGACGACGTGTGGGCACCCAGGAAGGTCAACCCAAGACCCACCCTCAAAAAACGAGGATGGGGCACCCGGAATACACCTTAAGAACAGAGGCTGAAGACTGTGCTACAGGTTAGGGTTTGATGATTTGGTTGCGGATGGCGTAGTGGACCAGTTCGGCGAGGGAGTGGAGGCCGAGCTTGAGCATGATATTGGCGCGGTGGGCTTCGGCGGTGTTGACGCTGATGGTGAGAAGGTTGGCCACTTCTTTATTGGATTTGCCTTCGGCGAGGAGTTGGAGAATTTCGCGTTCACGGGGAGTGAGCCGAGCACGTGGAGGCTTGGAGCCATCCGCGAGCGTGATGGGGGAGTCGTCAGCGGAGGCGGAGAGTCGCGTGGAGAAGTAGGGCTTGTGCTGGCGGGCAGCATCGACAGCGGCGAGGAGGACGCGGTCGGCTTCGTCTTTGAGGATGTAGCCGCGAGCGCCAGCTTGGACGACTTGCTGAACGAGGTCGTCGGATTCGTGCATGGTGAGGATGAGAATTTCGGTATTGGGGGAGGCGGCACGAATGCGGCGAGTGGCTTCGACGCCGTTGAGGAGAGGCATGCCGATGTCGAGGACGGCGACGTCGGGCTGGAGTTTGGTGGCTTTTTCGACGGCGTCGCGGCCGTCGGAGGATTCGGCGCAGACTTCCCAGCCGGGGCGGGATTCGAGGAGAGTGCGAAGGCCCGCGCGGACGACGGAGTGATCATCCGCGATCAGGATGCGCAGAGAGGGCATCGAGGAACTCCGTCTGGGCGGAAATGGGTAGGGAGATAGTAGCGCGAACGGTGGTGCCGGTGGGGCCAGAAATGATGTCGAGCTGGCCGCCGAGTTGGGCCATGCGTTCGCGCATGCCAGGGATGCCGACACCCAGAGTGGTGATGCGTCGGCCGTGACTCGTGTTTTGTGACTCGTGTGTGGTGGAAGAGGGGGATTCGTCAGGAGAGTGTGGGTTCGAAGTGACGGTGGAAAAGATTGTTCTTGCAGCATCCTTGCGGATGCCCTCAGGGGCTAAAGCCCCGGAAAGGTCTGAGTTGTACGGCACGGCTGAAGCCGTGCCCTGACGAAGATCTGAAGTGCGCGAAGCAGTTGAAGCTGCGCTTGACGTGCCCTGACGAAGATCTGCTCCGAGTCGGCCCTCGCCAAGGCCCGTGATTGCAGAGCCCTGACGAGGCGTGCCATCCAGTGACGAGGGTGGAGCACCGAGAATGCCGTGGCCATGGTCGATGACTTCGAGGGTGATTTGGGAATCTTGTTGGCTCAGGCGAATTTGGGCGGTGGCGCTGCCGGAGTGGCGCTGGATGTTGGCGAGACTTTCCTGAACGATGCGGAAGAGCGCGATTTCCACGGGTTGGGGAAGGCGTTCGAAGGGAGTGAGGGCAAGCAACTGAGTTTCAATGCCGCTGCGCTCGCTGAAGCCGTGGACGTATTCCTTGAGGGTGGAGAGCAGGCCAAGGTCGTCGAGAAGCGGGGGATGGAGGAGATAAGAAAGAGTACGGATTTCGCGGGACATTTGCTGGGTGAGGTTGCGAGCTTTTTCGAGGGAGCGGGCGGCGGGCTCTTCCTGGGAGGAGAGCGACTGGCGAACCTGGGCGAGGCTGAGGTTGATGGCCAAGACGGTTTGTGCGAGGCCGTCGTGGAGTTCGCGGCCAATGCGGCGGCGTTCGTCATCTTGAAGCTGGAGGAGCCGGTTGGAAAGATCGTGGATGGCGCGCTCGGCGTTCTTCATTTCGGTAATGTCGGCGAAGGAACTGATGAGGCGAATGACTTCACCGTTGGGACCGAGTTGAGGAGCGATGTTGCCGAAGGCCCAGAGGATATCGGCTGAGCCCGGATGACGAAACCCGATGAGGACGTCGTGAAGAGGCTGGCCGGTGCGTAGCACGGAGAGAACAGGGCGGTTGGATTGAGGAATGTCGTGGCCGTTTTGGTCGACGGAGGAGATGCCAAGTTCGGGCATGCTTTTGCCGATGGCGAAGCCGTCGGGCAGGCCAAACATGGCGTGAGCGGCGCGGTTGGCAAATTCGATGCGAGCGTCGGGAGAGTGAAGAACGACAGCAATGTGAAGATCGCGAACGAGAGAGCGGAAGCGCTCTTCGCTGGAGCGGAGGATGTCTTCGGCTTGCTTGCGCTCGGTGACATCGCGGACGATGACGAGAGAACACGGCTGGCCGTGAAGTTCGATAACGGAAGCGCTCATCTGGCCGACGCGGACCTGGCCGGATTTGGTGCGGAAACGAAATTCAAAGTCGCGGACGTGGCCGGATTCGCGGAGGCCCGCAAGAACCAGGTCGCGCCGGTCGAAATCCACCCAGAGATTCATCTGCGCGGGGGTTTTGCCGAGGGCTTCCTCGCGGGTGAAGCCGGTGAGACGGGTGTAGCCCTCGTTGAGTTCGAGATACGGGCCGTTGGGGAAAGGGTTGATGCTGAAGGCGTCCGGGCTATTGCGGAAAGCGGTGGAAAGAATTTCTTCGGAGCTGCGGAGAGCGCGTTCGGTGTTGAGAAGATTTTCGGAAATGCGGCGCTGACGACGATTGGTGAGGATGAGACGGACGGAAGAGCAGACGACGGAGGCGGCGACGACGAGCCAGGCGAGCACGACCTGTTCGCGGGCAATGGCGCGACCCATGAAGATTACAAGGAGGGGGATGGCGACGGGCAGGATTTGGGCATTGAGAAGAGTGCTAACGCGAGAGTCGGAGGAGGGCAGGGCAAGCGCAGAGGGCTGCTTCCAGTGGATGGCGAGGATGATGATGAAGAGGCTGGGAAGCATCCAGATGAGGTCACCCCATCCGGCGGAGATGCGGGTGTTGACCAGAGCAAAGAGATATTCGGTGTCGGCGAGAACGAGAGCGAAGAATACCGCGGCCAGGACGAGGCAAAAGGAGCGCAGCCAAGGAGGAAGCGAGGCGCGGGACCGGAAGAAGAAGGCGAGAGAGAGGAGCGCGTCGCGAGAAAGGTAAACGAGGAGAATCTGGCGGAGAAGAGCGGGTTGGTTGGATTGCCAACGCGAGGGGGAGTAGAAGAAATAGAGATAGAAAGTGACAGCGAGGATAGCGACTTGCAGAAAATCGAGAAGACGAAGGGAATCGATGGTGGAAGAATCTTCTTCGGAACGAGGAAGGAAGATCATGAAGACGGGAGCAGCCCAGACGAAGAAGAGGACGTCGGAGGGCCACGGGCTTTGCGCGGAGCCGGGGACGAAACTCTGGTAATAGGTGCTGATGGCTTGGCCCAGGGTTTCCAGGGCAAAGGCGACAGCGAGAAGGAGCCAAAGCTGGCGAGGATAACCGGAAGAGCGGCGGGCGGCGTAGAAGCAGCAAACGGCGGCGAGGAGAACTATGGCGGTGTCGAGGGAGTTGGTAGCGAGGAGACTGGTGGAGGCGGAGCGAACGAATTCGAGATCAAGGAAAAGCAGCAGCACGAAGAGAAGAGCGGCCGCGAGAGCGAAACGAGGAAATCGACCCGAGGGGAACAAGGAAAACCTCACAGTGAAGTTGAAAAAGTGAGTGTACAACAGAAGGGAGGGAGGTTGAGGAGGTTGAGGAAGGGAAGGAGGCAAAGGATAAAGAGGCGGCAGGGGAAGGGTTGAGGCCTTGGGAAGAGGCACGGGCCTAAAGACCCTCAGCCACAAGGAGAATGGGAAAACGCGGGCAAGACGGGATGGTTGAGATCCTTCGGTGTCGGGAGAGGCACGAGGCCTCAGAATGATTTGCGACTTTTATTTGAGAAGGCACCCCCGTGGGTATCTTTGGTCCGGGAAGATATTCAGCGGCGGCAAAGAGAACCCCAAGACCCACCCTCAAAAAACGAGGATGGGGCACCCGCTAGTAGGGTTGAGGCCTTGGGAAGAGGCACGGGTCTAAAGACCCTCAGCCACAAGGAGAATGGGAAGATGCGGGCAATGAGGGCCGGGCCGGTCGTTAAAAGTACGGGTCTGAAGACCCTC
>Ga0074045_10001275_pt1 | contig 24485 bp, 19 predicted proteins | sample BogForMeECP23OM2_FD_94442 | JGI IMG/M metagenome (GOLD analysis project Ga0074045, IMG submission 94442) | Bog forest soil microbial communities from Calvert Island, British Columbia, Canada - Bog Forest MetaG ECP23OM2 | ecosystem: Environmental > Terrestrial > Soil > Wetlands ... | reverse complement strand
CCTCGTAAACCTTGCGGTGGTTCCCCTGCACCGGGCTCACATCGCGGATGTCGCCCGAATCCAGGGCCACTAATTCACCAGATCCGCCGACCTGGACTTCTACCGTGGTGTTGGCCAGGTAGACGCGGTGGCCTTCGGCATCCACCACCTGAATGGTGACGTGCGACAGGTCCTGTCCGCCAGACGCCAGCGCGCCTCTGTCGGCGGTCAACTGGAGGTGGTGCGGCGCACCGGCCGTCGCCAGCTCGAAGCGCGCGGCCTCTTTGGAATCCCGCTTGCCGATGGCACGCAGGACGCCGGGTTCATTGGGGACGTCCCAGTGCAGCACCGGGTCCAGACGGTCGGCGACGGGCTTCTCGCCTAGCGAGCGGCCGTTCAGGAACAGCTCGACCGAAGCGCAGTTGGTGTAGACCTCGACGGGGATGGCCGTCCGCGCGTCGCCGGCCCAGTTCCAATGTTCCACCGGCGGCGCGGGCCGGCCGCTGGGCGAGTCCACGGCTCCGGCTTCGCGCGCGGCCACATAGACCATCGGCCGATCGCTCCACAGCGCTTGGCGGAAATACGCGAGCGGCTTGCGGAAGCCGCACAGATCCAGTAGCCCGTCCGCGCTGCCGCGCGAGGGGTAGCGGGCGGCCTCGCCGAGATAGTCGACGCCGGTCCACAGGAACTGGCCAGCCACGTAGTCGTTTTCAGCCACCGCGCGCCACGCCGCCAGACTGTGTGAGTTCTCGCTGCCAAAGATGACGCGATTCGGGTAAGTCAGATGGTCGCGCGCGTAGTATTGCTCGAGATAGTTATAGCCGGCGGCGTCCAACAGGCTGGCGAGGCCAGTCGCGTTGGACGCAAGCGTGTCGGCCAGCGCCTGCGTCACGGGGCGTGTGCCATCGAGCCGCTTCACGTCGGCGACCAGGCGGCGCGCGGTGAGAACCAACTCCGCGGCATCGCGCATTCCCGGCTGGAGCCCGTCGCGGCCTAGCGGGTGTCCGAAGGGATCGCCGGGGTAATCGATCTCGTTGCCGATGCTCCAGAGCACGATAGACGGGTGGTTGCGGTCGCGCAGGACCATGTCGGCGAGGTCGCGGTCGGCCCATTCGTCGAACACCTCGTGATAGCCGCGCGTGCCGGGCGTGCCGGCGTTCCAGCCCTGGATCCACTTGTGCTTGCCGCCGGTCCATTCGTCGAAGGCTTCGTCCATCACCAGCAGGCCCAGCCGATCGCACAAATCGTACTCCTCCGGCGCCATCGGATTGTGCGAGCAGCGTATGGCGTTGACGCCGAGCTCCTTGAGCAGACGCAGCCGGCGCTCCAGGGCGGCTTCGGAAAAGGCCGCGCCCAACGCGCCGAGGTCGTGGTGGAGACAGACGCCCTCGAGCTTGAGCGGCACACCGTTGAGGAAGAAGCCACGGTCGCGGTCGAAGCGAATCGAGCGGATACCGAACGGCGTGCGGACTTCGTCAGTCAGCGTTCCGGAGACGAAGACGCGCGTAACGGCAGTGTACAAATTGGGCTCGTCGAGCCGCCAGAGCATGGGTGACGGCGTGGCGGTCTGCTGCGGGAACACGTGGCTGGCGCCCGCGGTCAGTCTGCCGTCGGTTGAAACCGTTGCCACGCCATGGCCGGTGCGATCCTCGATGGATGTGGTCAACTGCACCTCCGCCTCGGCCACGGACTGGTTGATCACGGTGGTCTCGATCGAAACCAGCGCCTGGTTCTCACCGATTACTGGCGTGTAAACATAGGTTCCCCAATGCGCCACATGCACCGGCGCGGTGAAGGTGAGCCAGACATGGCGGTAGATGCCGCTGCCGGCGTAGAATCGCGAATCCGCGGCCACGGAGTGGTCCACACGCACGGCCACAACATTCGGAGCCGCACCGAAGTGGAGGTGGGGCGTCAACTCGTATTCGAACGACGAGTAACCGTATGGCCTATGCCCCAGCAAGTGTCCGTTAATCCACACATCGCTGTCGCGGTAGACGCCATCGAAGGCGAGGAAGACGCGGCGTCCGCGCAGCGATTCGCCAAGTTGAAACGTCTTCCGATACCAGCCGATGCCGCCGGGCAGGAAGCCGGTCCCGCTGCCGTTGGCGGCGCTGTAGGCGCCTTCGATGGACCAATCGTGCGGCAGACGCAGCTTACGCCAGGCGGTGTCGTCCACCGCAGGCTGTTCGGCACCGCGCACGTCACCCAAGTGAAACTTCCAGCCGTCGTCGAAATTGCGCCGCTCCCGAACGGGTTCGGCGCTCTTCACCGCTGTCGCGGCGGCGAGCAGGGATATCAGAAGGAACGATTTGTAGATCAACGGGGATCTCCTTGTTACAGTTCACCACGAATCGAAAATCGGTGGCGCGCTGGAGAAGCACTTATTCCTCGATTCGGCAACCATGTTCAGCGCTTGTCCCCGATGCCTGGCTCACTCGGCCAGATACCAAGGGATGTTGACCACCGTAATCCGCCGCTCGCCTTGAAACAGGAGCAGCGCTTTCAGCACCTCGGAGCGATGGTTATGCAGCAGATTCAGATACCAGCGGCGTTCCACCAATTCGGGGATGAACACCGCGATCTGCCGCTTGGGATGGGCCTTTTCGAGAGCGAGGACATAATCCAGGATGGGCCGGACTACGAACCGATATGGGGATTTCAGAACCACCAGGTCTGGCCGAGCCAACCCAGCCTGCCGCGCGGGTTCCTCCACCAGATCGTCCCACTGGCTCGACAGCGTATCGGACCCCTGGTCGGTCACTACGTGCACTGCCACGACGTCGGTTGAGATCGCCATCGCGAAGCGCAGAGCTTTCTGCGTAATGCGGCTCCAACGGTCGACGGTGATGACAACCATCGGCGGGGCGAGATCGGCGATGTTCAACCGCGCATCGATGTTGACCTGCTCGGCCACCTGATCGTAATGGCGCTTCACTAGCCGCATCATAATGATGAGCCCGGGAATCAGCAGGAGCGTAATCCAAGCTCCTTCGGTGAACTTGGCGATCAGTACGACGATCACCGTGAGCCCGGTCGCGACGGCTCCTAATCCGTTCACGAACATGCTTCTGGACGAGCCGGGGCCTCGCACGCGCTTCCAATGCATCACCATGCCGGCCTGGGAGAGAGTGAAAGCCAAGAATGCGCCCACGGCAAAAAGGGGAATCAGGTGGTCGGTAACCCCGCCGAATACAATGAGCAGCGCGCCGGCCAACACGGCCAGCGCGTAGACTCCCTGGGTGTAAACCAGCCGGCGGCCGCGTATCGCCAGGCCATGCGGCAGGAAACCGTTCTGCGAAATGGCCCGGGCAAGGCGCGGAAAATCGGCGAAGGCCGTGTTCGCCGACAACGCCAGAACCACTAGAATTGACCCAATGCTCACGCCATAGAAGATGCCATTGCCGGTGATGGCGGCGAGCAACTGCGAGAGCACACTCTGATATCCCGCCTCGCCGGGAGGTGTGGCGGCAATGCCATAAGCCTTCGCAAGAAATGCGATGCCGGCCAGCATCGCCATGAGAATTCCGATTACCAGGGTAAGGGTGCGGCGCGCGGTGACGGAGGCCGGCTCCTTGAAGGCCATCACGCCATTGCTTACGGCCTCCACACCGGTCATGGCCGTGCAGCCGCTCGCAAACGCTCGCAGCAACAGCCATATTCCCAGAGCTTCGGTTGCGGCACGCAAGTGGGGTGGTGCGACCACCGGGATGGGATGCCCACTGGCCAAGAGCGTTTTGACGACGCCCAGTGCAATCATCGCCAGCAGGCAGAAGATGAACAGATACGTTGGGAATAGGAAGATGCCGCCGGTCGCGCTGACACCACGAAGATTCACCAGCGTGATTACAATCAGAATCGCCAGGCACAGAGTCAGCGTGTGCTTCTCCAGCGAGGGCACGGCGGAAATCAGGGCACCCACCCCAGCCGAAATGCCGACGGCTGCAGTCAGAACGTAATCCACCATCAGCGAGGCGGCGGCCAGCAGTCCGGCCCATACTCCCAGGTTTTCGCTGGCAACCGTGTATGACCCGCCGCCCTGCGGATACGCCATGATGGTCTGGCGGTAAGAGAAATACACGATCGAGAGCAGGATAATGATACTGACGCTGATGGGAACTATATAAGCCACCCCAGCCAATCCCAGAGGAATCAAGAGTGTCAGTGCAGCTTCCGGCCCGTAAGCGGCGGAACTGAGCGCATCCAGGCCGAAAATGGGAATGCCCTTACCGGGTGTGATCCGTTCGGCCTTCTCTTCCTCGGTCGCCAACGGGCGGCCCAGCAACAAATTCGTGAGATGCATGAGTCTATTCTCCCCCAGCGCAGACGGCGGCATCTCCGACGGCGACGCTGGTGGCCGGACATCAAAACCCGGCCGGATCGCCCGCTAACGGTCTGGCTGTGTGCACAGCCACAAGAAAGCTTCGCGAATCCGCGCGCGCTGCTCATCGTTAACCGACAGCACGCGATGCTGGCCAGCGTCCTCGGGCGTGAAGGTGGTCTTGCCATGCGCGTCCACTGCGACCCGGCCCGGCACCGAGACGGTGAAGTAGCCATCGGCGGGCCGCACGGCATAGAGAGCGGCAGTTAGATCCCAGGTTTCGCGATCATAGGGCATGGTGAGGTAATTGCGATAGGCGTCGGCCACCGGGTTCGCGCCCGGCGGGCCGAAGTCGCGCTCGATGCTGCGCGCCGGGTATTTGATGGTGCTGCCCACCTCAAACCCGCTCCAATAGACGGGGCCGGGCCACTCGGCCACCAATTTCTGTGCCGCGGGAATATCGGTCTTGACGTTGTATTCGGGTCCATCGCCGGCAAAGTCACCCGCCATCAAAACCAGGCGATTCACCTTTCGCGCAGCCAGCGCGCGGCCTCCGGGCGAATCGAGCAGACGCGCCAGGTTAGTACTGAAGCCCACCTGGACGATCACAACGCTCGAATCCATTTCCGACTCGAGCACCCGGCGCAGCACAGTGACCGCGTCTTCCGGATGGTCGCTGTAAGGATAGTGTCCGGCATCGAGCGCCTTCTTGAGGTATCCGTCATCCTTGGTCTGACCGTCATGGACCACGCCGATGGGCACATCTGGACGGCCGTAAAAGATGTCGATGGCCGAGGCCAGCCGAGCCGCCCACGGATTGTCTTTCGTGATGGTGACGGCGGCCAGGCGGATTTCGCCGCGGGAAGCGAAGGCGTGTAGCATGGCAAGCGCCAGGCAGTCGTCCACATCGTTGCCGATGTCGGTATCGAAGATCACCGGGGTGGCGGGCGGCGGCGCGGCCGCGAGGGCGAGTGCACTGGCGAGTAACGGCACAACGAGCAGCGATAGCTTCATGGTTCGGAATTTTAACCGGATTGCAGCCGGGTGTACAGCCCCTTGATGGGCCACCACTTCGTTCATCGGCAGCCGACGGCCCCACAATTGTCGCAGCCTACCAGGCGCGGATGGACCGTCGGCTCGTCCATGCCGCGGACGTCAAGTTTCATCCGGACGGGATCAAGTGCGCGCGTACGGCCGCACAGGCTGGAGCGGAGACCAAGGCCCGCTTACGGGTCACCAAGACGAGGCAGGGCCAGCCTGATTCGATCATCCAGAAGCCGCGCATACGAAGGCTGGTCGCCATTCCGGGTTACGTTAGCGCGGATATGGCAGAGTTGTGCCAGCCCCTTTTGATTCTTCTCGATTGCCGCACCCCCTCAATCTGCATATGCCGCGACACAGCCTCATTTGCAGCCCGCTCGCCGTTGCCGCTGTGCTATAGTGTGCCTGGAACGAGCTTTTGGAGAGCAGGACGGGCAGCATGGGAATCACACAGTCCGAAATTCTCGAGGCTGCCGTGCTGTCAGGTTTGCCTTCCAGGTCCGCATCTAAGCGGGTAGAGTTGGATAGGCGGCACGGATGGAATAGCTGGGCCGAGGCTCAGCCAGTCCAATTGACTCAGCGAACTGGCTGGTTTGACAAAGGGCGGGAGTAATTCAGTGGTAGAATGCCAGCTTCCCAAGCTGGACGTCGCGGGTTCGAGCCCCGTCTCCCGCTCCATGTTTTCAATAAGTTACGAGCCTCACCCAAAATCATCTACCTCGATTAACCTCGTTTGTGTAGCACACCGCTAAAATCAGCGTACAGTTTTGCCGCCTCCGCCTTCCGTTCGGCGACCCCGCTTTGGACGTACTTGTCCAGGTGCGTCCGCATTCCGTGGCCCTGCTGATCCGCAATAATCTTCAGGTCCGAGTTGCGCTGCTTGTGCAGCGTCGAATGCGACCGCCGGAGGACGGCGAAATTGATCCATCCCAGTTCCGCAGGGCGGAGTTTCGGACGAACGTAGTTGCGTAGGACGCTCTCTGGCCAAATCGGCGTAACCAACGTCGTGGACGGAAAAACGCAGTCCGTTGGCCCATGGACGGGCAGCTTGGCAATCCACAACTTCAGCCGCTCCATGATCTCGTCGGGCACCCCGACGGTCCTCTGGCTCTTCTCGGTTTTCGGCGGTTCGTAACGGCCCTTGTACCAGGACCGCTCGATCTCGATCCCCTCCTCTCCGATGTTGCCGCACCACAGCGCGAAAACCTCCGACTCGCGCATTCCGGCGAACATCACCAAGTCGAAACACAGCCGCTCGCGCTCATCGAGCCGGTTCCATGCTGCGGCGTACTGCTCCAGGCCGGCAGTCAGTTTCGCTGCCGATGGTCTCGCCAGTTTCACCGGCGCCTTCAGGCCCTCGCTGATATTGTTCTGCAGGTAACCTTCGGCGACGGCGCGCTTGCTGATTTCCGTCAGGTACCCCTTCAGGTGATTGAGCGTCTCTCGGCGGAGGCCCTGTTCGGCTTTCTTCTTGAGCAGCGCCCGAAGAAGCGCCGGCGTCAGTTCGCAGAACTGCACATCGCCCAATTCTGGGATGAGATGAAGGCGGATCTCACGGCTGCTTTCTTTCTCCGTGTTCTCGCGCCATTCCCCGGACTCCCGTTTCATCGGCAAGAACACGTCCTCGACAAAACTCTGGAACGTGTCGTCTCCCAAGCTCCGGAAGGGACTCTGGTTCAGCGGCTTCACCAACTCTTCCCGCATCATTTCAGCTTGCTTGCGGTTGATCTGCGATTTCGATCCGAGCGTCTTCGTGGTCTGTTTACCGGGAGCGTAGTAGAACTTGACGATCCACCGCTTCCCGTCTGGCGACTCGCATAACGAGCCATGTTGAAACCTCCGTGATCTTCGTTTTCTGCCCATTGGCGCACTCCTGTGGTGCGCCTCTGGTGCGCTTTCTCGACTCAACTCGAAGATAGCATTAGGCGGCCGATGCTTGCTCATTCTCGTGTTGCCAGCGCTCAAGAGATTCCTTCAACACAACCCACTTCCGCTTTCCGACCTGTACGGCCGGCAGCCGAGGAACGCCGTCTATCTCCCCCTTCCGCAATCTGCGAATGGTGGCCGGGCTGCATCCAATTCGTATCGCCGCTTCCACGAGCAACAGCCAGGAACGTTGCTCGGGTGGTGGGAGAGGTTTGCGGGGTCGCTTTGTTCTCATGCATTCGCTCCAAATCGGTACGGATAATCAGCTTGGCTCGGACGGCGTCAGTGCGCGGCCCGCAACGGCGCATAGGGCGCATCGAACAGGATGTCGCGATTCACGCGGACATTGAACTTGTAGCCGACCGGAATCTTGATGGTGGGCTGCGTGTTGAGATTGCGGCGGGTGATCTGCTCGCCGAGTTGCGAGACTTCCTGGCCGACGGCGCTACCGGCGACCTGGCCGACGCTAGGGTACTGGAGCGTCGATTGGCCGCGGCTTTGCGATAGTTCAAACGCGGCGGAGAAGATGCTGGTGAGTACGGCGAACCCGACCAGCCGCTTGTAGTGGTGATCGACGTCATACCGCAGCCCGGCGTTGCCGTGAGAATCGAGGCCCATCATGCCGTTGAGGTCGAGTGAAGAGCCGTCGGGGTAGATGATGCGATTCCACACGACCTGCACACCGTCCTGTGCGTATCCGACGTGGGAATCATAGAGGCCGATCAAACGCGACCCTTGCGGGATCAGCAGGAATCTCCCGGTCGGAGTGTCGTAGACGTTTGACATGACCAGAGCCTTCAGTTCTCCGGGCAGGTCCGAGTTGATTGCCTGTTCGAGCACTGCCGGGATTTCCCAGCCCGCTTGGATTGCGTATTGCGTGAGTGGAGCAGTTCGGGTGGACGGCAGGTAGTCGCCCGATTGGGAGCCGCGGGCGCTCGACAAGAAAGACTCCTTGTGGGCTTGCATGTTTTGTTCGTCGAATTCCGACTGCGGCCTGCCGGTGTTCTGGGCCGGGGCGGCAGAGTTGTGGCCGGCGACGGAGTTCGCGAGGGAGGCCAGGCTGGCTGCAGCAGCCGAACCGGTGCCAGGTGCGGCGGCTTGGGCGTCTGGAGTCCAGCCTGATGCGGAATTCTGCCGCGTGCCGGTCGGAGCAACCAGCGCCTGTTGTTCTTTCGCATCGGCGGCGGCGCGCTCCTGCTCCGCCGGCGATGGCGTGCGGGGCGGTTCATACTGCGCACCGTACGCGGGAGCGCCATAGGGCATGGCCGGTTGACGAACGATCACGCGCTCACTAGTCGGGGGAACGGGCATGTTCGCGAGGGCCTTTACCTCCTCGGGCGGCACGAGATTGTTTCCCGGCGTGGGAGGCGGAGCCGCGGTACTGCGGGACAAAGGCACGCTACCCGAGGGGATCTCTTTCGCAATTTCGGCACCGGCGGAAGTGGCGGGAGCGACGCTCTTCGACCCGAAGTCGGCCACGGCGGCCCGCTGGAGGTTCTGCCGCCGGTAAGCGCCGTACGCAAACAAGCCCAGTATCACGGCCCCGATAATGAACACCAGCGTGCCAGCCCGCTTGCTGACGCGGACCGAGTTTGGTGGCTTCGGATGCAGATCGACGCCGGAAGGCGACTCGATTGGGGTAGCGGTCTTACTTTCGCTCACGGGTGATCTCGACTTTCTGGGCCTTCTTTCCGGCACCGAGAATGAGCTGCGCGCGATCGAACAGCCGGTCCACAACATACAACCGATCCTTCACGCGGTAATTGACCATCTCGCCCTTGCCATCCTGTCCGATGACAACGAGCGCGGGCGCCTGGCGATTCTGCACACCGGGCGGCATTTGGATATACGTCTTGGCGCCATCGTCGAAGACGCGCACAGGGCGGAGGTTTTCGTCCCCGCCTTTCACGGAATACTCAAAACAGAGGTTCCCAACCGCGACGGCGGCAGGCGTCAGTTCGCGGTTGCGGTTGGCTTCCTTCTCCTCCGCTTGCCGTTGGGCGAGATGGACCTGCCATTTTCGCTCATCACCGTCCGGATAAGCGAAGGCAGCGCGCGCCACGTAGTCTTCGGGCTTGGAGATCAAGCGGAGATAGTATGCGCGGCGATCCGTGGTGATGAGAAGGTTCGTATCGAGCCCGGCTGCCTGCGGCTTCAACACGATGACCGAGGTTGCCTCATCGCCCTTGCCGTACAGGGCAGGCGCGAGGTTCCATCGGACGGAATCGCCGATTTGCGGCTCTCCGATGATCTTCTCGCCCGACTGCAACTCGATGATGCAGACGCGCAGCGGCGCGCACACCACCGTCGGAAGCCCGGCGCCGTAGGAGAAAACGACCTTGCCGTCGGGACCGGCAGCGGGTGCGTTCTTCGAGGCCATCCACTGCTCACTGACCCGGACGGCTTCCTCCGCATTGGGCGTCAGAGGCACGTCGGCTTTGCCCTGAGAGGTCTTCGGCCCGCCTTGCGAATCGCTCTCGGAGTCGGATTGCTTTTGCGCACCGAGCTTCGCTGGTGCGGAGCCGCGAGTGACCGCCGCCTTTGGTTTGGCCTGACTTTGGCCATCTTGTGCGAACGCCGCCCCGGCCAGCGCCAGGGCCACTACTAAGAATCGATGATGTGTCATTGTCTCTCTCCTGTCTTCAAAGCACTCTTGTCCAACTCGCGTTCGTGATGTAGACGCCGAGCGGGTTCATTCGCGCCAAGCGTTCGTCACTCGGCGGGCTCACGGTGATGGTGAAGGCGCCCTTCCATCGTTCCTGACCTTGGACGGCACCGTAGAGGTCGCGCGTGGTTTCGATCCACTCGACTTCGACCGTTCGGTCACTGGTGGGAAGGACGGACTTAACGTCCACGCTTGTGGTTCCAGTCTCCGCGCGTTTCTGTGGCGGATCGTTGCGATAGAACTCGCTCACAAACGGCTGGGCTTCGCTGCCATTGGCGATGTGCGCATACACGCGGTCGATGGCGCGGCGTTGTGCGATACCGTCGGAAGTTACCGTTCTCAGGTCCTCGATCCAACTGAGGACGGTGGCCCGCCGCAGACGGTCATCAGCCGACGTTGCCTGTTCCGCGAGCCCCGTGGCGACCGGCCGACCGAGGGAATCGATGGCAACGACGAAAGGTATGATCCGGGAGCGGCTGGCCAGGAACGCCATGCCAGCTACCGCGGCGAGCGCCACGAGCGAACTTGTGAGCGCGATCAGCCGCCAGTTTCGGGCGCGAGTAATCAGGTCGCCGTATCTCTCATCCCATTCGCGGCGGGCAGCCAGATATGGATTGTACGGCTTCGAATCGGGTACAGGTGTGGCTTGTGAAATATCGACAGAACTCAAGTTGGTTTCCTCCTATTCGTGGTGATCGAGATTCATGCGCGGCGGCGGCGTGTGCGGAGCCGCATCGGACGGGATTGCGCCGCCAAGGCGACGCCCCATACTCTTGAGGCTTCGGGCGGCGTCCATAACTGGCGCTACCGCGCTTTGGCTGGGCGGATCGGGCTGGTTTGCGGCACCAACTCCGCTTCCGCCGCTGGCGGAAGACGGAGGCGGCACGCTCGCACCAGCGCCCGTTGACATCGTGGTCATGCCAGAACCGCCACCAGCACCCGCTCCGGCGCTAGCACCTCCGCCCCCGCCCGCACCAGCGCCCGCACCGCCTCCAGCGGCGCCGGCAATCGCGCCCGCTCCGGCGGCGGCGGCCGAGCCCAGCATCAATGCCCCAGCGGCGACCGTGCCTCCGGCCGCAACTAGATCGCCGCCCGAAAGCGCTGGAGAACCGCCGAGGACCGCAGCGAACAGCTTCGGAATCTGCCAGCACAGCATCATGAAAATCAGCGACGCGCCCATGATTTCGAATGCGGACATGGCGGGCTTGGAAGAGGTGCCGACGGCCTGGGCGGCATCCATCCAATCAAGAGACAGACTCATCCCACTCCCGATCAGCAGATACAGCAGCATGATCTTTACGCCGATGGAGACGCCGAGCCCGATGTATCGCTCCACGTATGGCGCCGTCCAACGCGATCCCCCGAAACCGACGAAAATGATGCCGGCCGCGACGATGATGTAGCTCTCGACCATCGCGACGACGAACTGAATTGTGATCGCGGTAAAAGACAGGACCGTCAATGCCGCGGCAAAGACGAGCGCCAGGCAGACTCCGGTATTCGTGAAGAACGCCGAGGAACTGGCGGAATCCATCAACGCGCCGCCGATGTTGAGACCACGTACGAAGACGTCGCTCGGAGCGAGTGGCCCAGTACCGGACGCGGTCTGGCCGATCTGCTCAAAGCTACTGACAATGGCCGGAATCCACCAGCGGCCATAGACCAGCAGCGCATAGAACGCGCCGAGCCACATGATCTTGCGAATGAGCGCAGCCGTCCAGGACTGCATGTCCGCCTTTTCGAGCAGCATCACGGCCGCACTCCAGGCGAACTCGATAATGGCGAGAAGACCGAAGAGCGTATTGGCGAACGGCCAGACGTTGGTGAACCAGTAGGTGCGCTGATTGCGGTACTGATCCAGGATCTTGCTGGGCGCGCTCGCCGTCTGCGCGAACGCCACACAGGCCAGACACAGCAAGATGACGCCAATCTTCAGCGCCCGCGTTCGTTTCGCCATGCTATCTCCACCCCGATTCGTAGGTATTGTGGTCGCTCTCCACCGGTTTGAAAGTGGACATCACGACATTTCGCGCCGCTGTGCAGAGCCGGCCTTCGGTCGAGTCTGCCCACGGTGCGGGCGCCTTCGCGCGGACGGACGTGCACATCCGATCGACATCGGCGGCAACGTCGCGGTGCGATTCGAGCCACGATTGCATGGCCAAGGCCGAGGCCGTGGAGAGATCACCGGCACCGGCCGCCTCGGCCTTCTTGACGATGGCCGTGGGCCGCTCGGAAACCGAGCAGCCCGCCATCGCGATCAACAGCACGACAAGCAGAGTTCGCATCGGGTGTCTCAATTCCACCCCGCCAGGTAGGTCTTCCCGTCGGACGCCTCGGGCGTCCATCTGAAGAACCACTGGGTAGCCGCTTCGCTGTTCGCGTCACGCTGAATCACGTAGCCCTGATAAGCGGCCTTGCTCGTCATGTCTTCGAGCTGGAGTTCGCGCAACTTCTGGAGTTGGGCGACCTGCTCGCCTGCAAGCTGACTGTCAAGGTTGATGGCATCGTTCCGGTTCAGGAGGTTGGATGCGCTGATCGTTCGCAGTATTCCCAGCACCCCCTGTTCGGTGGCCAGCAGCTTCCCCTGGACGCCAGCGCCCCGTAGGATGCCCTGTGTCGTAGCAAGGCTTGTTTGAGCCCACAAGGCGTACTTGCTGGCATACGAGCCAGCCGCGGGCGCATAACCACCGGGTCCGAGAGACTGATATCCGGGATAGGTCTGGTGAAAAAGGGCGTCCTGGTTTCCCAGCGAATACGCCAGTGCCTGGCCGCCCTGAACCACGTTGGCAAGCATGCCAAGATCGGCGGCGACGTTGGTCAGCGTAGCCGGTCCGCCGTGCGTCGTGTTCTTGACCGCATCGGCAAGTTGCTCGACCTGGATGGCGTACTGCAGGAGCTGCTTGGCGTATTCCAGATCGTGCATGAGCTTGATCGTCCACTGCGTCGGCTCTGTTGAACAGTTCGAACATATGACCACGCTGGCTCCAATCTGCGCGGTGGCCGGAGCCGCCCCGATGCCCGCGGCCAAGACGGTGGCCGCGATTCCGCAAAACCAGTTCAAACGCATGGTTATTCTCCCTTCGGTTGTTCCAACGACTTTTCCATGCGGTCGAGGAAGTCTGCCCACTTGGGTAGCCCTCGCAGCCGCAACCATTCCGAGCGCCACTCACTCGGAAACTCCTCGATGACGCTCTCGACAAGCTGCCGCTCCTCGCGGCCGTTGACGCCGACCCACGACAGGGCGACTCTGCCGATGCCCAGATCCACGAGCCGGCGACCGAGCGAACTGACAACGTAGTAATGCTGCTTCGGCACGCTGACCTGCAGGATCTCGAGTTCCCGCTCGTTCAGGCCGACCCGCTGATAGAACTCCCGTGAGCCCGGACTCCGGGACTCCGCGTTGGGAAGCAGGATCTTCGTCGGGCAGTTCTCGATGACGACGTCGGCTATTTCCGAATTGCAGATGTCGCTCAACTGCTGCGTCGCCATGACCACCACGCCGTTCATGCGGCGGAGTGTCTTCAGCCAATCACGCATCCGCTCGCGGAACAGTCCGTGACGGAGATAAACCCACGCTTCGTCGAGCAACACCAGCGTCGGCGAGCCATCGAGACGCTTTTCGATGCGGCGGAACAGATAGAGCAGCACCGGCAGCACGCTCTTGTCGTCGAGTTGGAGAAGGTTCTCGGTCTCGAAGGTAAGGAACCGTCCCGAGCCGAGCACGTCTGCATCGGCATCGAGCAAAGAGCCGAGTGGACCGGCGAGGGTGAAGTGCTGGAGCGCGTCTCGCACATCCATGTCCTGGACGTTTGCGCTCAATTCGGTCAGGGTCCGTGACGGCGAAAGTCGGAGGTGCTGCACGGCCTCCGTAAGCGCGTTGCGGTGCTTCGGCGTCACCTTCAGGTTGTTCAGCACGCAGAGCGCTTCGAGCCACCCAACCGCCCAGGTGACATCGGCGTCGGTATCGAGTTCCCGCAAGGGGCAGAATGCGAGCCGCGTCTTCGGGCCGGCCAGATCGTAGAACTCTCCGCCGGCGGCCTTGTTGAGGACGTAGAGCGAATAGCCCTTGTCGAACGCGAATACCTGGGCGCGCTCGTAGCGAAACCATTGAGCCGCGATCAGCCCAAGCAGCGTCGATTTGCCAGCGCCGGACGGTCCGCAAACCAGGGTGTGCCCGAGATCGGAGACGTGCAGATTGAAGCGGAACGGCGTGGCGCCAGTAGTCGCAGCGTAAAGCAGCGGCGGGCTGTGCTTCGGCATCAGGCTGGAGGGGTTCTCCCGCTCTCCAGCCCAAACCGAACTGACCGGCAGCAGGTCGGCGACATTCAGCGTGTGCACCAGCGTCCGGCGCACGTTGCGGTATCCGTCGCCAGGGAGACTGCCGCGCCAGGCCTCGATCGCATTGATCGTCTCCAGACGGCACGCAAACCCGAGATGCTGGATCGTCTTCATCACGAGCCGTGTGCTTTCGCGCAGGCGCTCCGCATCTTCATCGAGCAGCACAACGTTAGATGAGTACTGCGCGAACTGCACGTCACCGGCGCTGGCGATGCCCATCGCCGCCTCGGCATCCGCTGCCATCTCGTGGGCGAACAGATTCACCGGACCGGTCTGAGTGCGGAAGACCTGGTCCTTCCATCCGCGGATCTTGGAGCGCCATTTCCGCCGGGCGTTGTCCAGCAGAGCACGCGCTTCCTCGGGATCGATCAACAGCGCCCGAGTGTTCCAGCGATACTCGATGGGGATCGAATCCAGATCGCGGAGCAGGCCCGGAGAGCTGGTTCGCGGCAGCCCGTCGATGGCAACGACGTGGATGCGCTTGCCGCCAATGCGAGGGGCGATGCCGCCGCAGAAGTCCTCGGATGACAGGAGGTCGTTCAGGTGGACCGGGATCTCGGGTGCCGCAATAGGGTGATCATTGCCGGTCAGGCAGCGGTGAATGTACCGGAGTAGACGATCTTGCGCGCGACTGGAACCACCATCCTCCTCCGTTGTCAGGCGCAGCCGCTCGATTTTGAAGAGTTGCCCGAAGATGTTTTCGAAGGCTTCGAGACGGGACTTGAAACGGTCGAGTATCAACTGAGCGGGTTCCGAGCGATGCGCGTGGCCATCGAACATCCAGCCCTTGACCTTCTCTTCCGCTTCAACCGGCGGCAGGTAGGTGAGCGTGAGAAAGTACTCGCTTTCGTAGTGGGCGCCTTCCGCAGTGAACTGCTGCCGGCGCTCGTCGTCGATGACGCGTGTAACCGTATCGGGAAATGCCCCGGCTGTCGGATAGCCGGGCGCCTGCGAGCGAATGGCGTCACATTGGACCATCCAGCCGCTTCCCAGCCGCAGCACGCTGTTCAGGCGAGCGCTCAGCGCGGCCATTTCGGCGTCCGATGCGGACATGGTGTCCGGCCCCCGATAGGACCATGCCGCCAGCAGCGAGCCATCCTGCTGAAGCAGGATGCCGTCGTCAACCAGGGCGTGGTAGAGCAGCAGATCGGCGAGGCCGCGGGCGTGAGTGCGATGTTCGGTGACTTGCATGCTTATCTCCAATTGAGCGGCGTCGAGAGCGTCCGCGAGTGCAGACCGCTCTTCGCCGGGTAGAAGTTGCGGTAGCGGATGTGGCAGAGATACGCGTGACGGAGCAGCGGGTCGGCCTTGCCCATCCGCTGCAAGGCCGCCATCGCCGCCACCCAGAACGCCACGCTCAAGCCAATCCCCCACCAGGAAGCCAGACTGAAACCCAGGCTGAAGCTCACCATGATGGTGACCAGGACCAATTCGCGGTCGCCGCCCAGCACCAGGTTCGGCCGGTTGACCGACTGGTGAATGGCGACCTCTCGCGGCTTGTTCGCGTTCTCCATCGTCTACACCACCGCCGCGGAAACGCCGAAGGCGCTGGACAACATCGGCGCCGCAAACACGAGCACCGAGACGACCAGGCCGATCATGCAGGCGCGGCGCCCGAACTCCGTGAGTTCGCCGCCCCAGAGCATGGTGCCGCCGGCAATCGCGATGCCGATGAGTCCGACTGCATACGCGACCGGGCCGGTTAGCGAGGTAGCAATCGTTGTCATGGGCCGCTCCCATGGCAGGGTGCCCGAGGATGCAGCGTGCGCCTGGGTGCAGCACGCCACGGCGAGCGTGCCCAGTGCAAGTGCGTAATGAGTGAGTCCGCGCGTGGCGCGGAGAGTAGTTCGTTTCGATTTCATGAATGACCTCCAACGGTTTGGTTTAGACATACTGGACCTCGTACCGCCCATCGCGGTATCCGGTGACCAGCACTAACTCCCGAACCTTGCGGCCAGCGGCCAGGTCCGGTTCTTCATCGACGAAGATGACTAAGTCCACGGCTTCGGCGATAAGACTCTGTTGCGGAGCGGCTGTGGCCTCGGCGACCAGGCTTTCGAGCCGGATCAAACCGCTCAACGCGTCGTTGGCGTGGACAGTTGCGGCGCCGCCCGGATGCCCCGTATTCCACGCCTTCAGCATCGTGTGGGCTTCGCCGCCGCGCACTTCGCCGACGACGATCCGGGTGGGCTTCAACCGCATACACGCGCGAAGGCAATCCATCATGGTGACCGTTCCCACGGCGCGCAGGTCAACGCAGTTCTTCACCGCGCATTGCAGCTCCGTCGTGTCCTCAATCGAGATCACGCGGTCGTTGGGCGCGATCTGCACCTGCGCGTCGAGGATGGCGTTGACCAGCGTCGTCTTGCCCGAGCCAGTCGATCCGACCACGAGGATGTTCTTTTTCGCACCCACAGCGGCGCGGATGATCTCGGCGTGGCTCAGCCCTTTGATGGCCTCGTGGAACTGATCCTTGCCGCGCTGGCGGTTGAGCGGGTCGCCTTTATCCGTCAGTATTCCCCGCTGCTCGTACTCGTCGAGGGTGAAAATGCGGCGCGGGCGCAGGCGAATGGCAAAGATCGGTTGACGGACCACGGGAGAAATGATTCCTTCGAAGCGGCTCCCGTCGAGCGGCAATTCCGTTTCGAGGATCGGCCGGTCGTGGTTCATCACCGTGCCCTTCCACGCGGCAATGGTGTTCATCGCGCTGGCCGCCTGAGGGGGAAGAATCTGGCCGACTGCCACGAAGTCTTCCCCCATTCGCTTGGCCCACAGCACGGAATCGGGGTTCAGAAGGATGTCTTCGGTACCGGGATCGTTCAGCAATCCCAGCACAACGTCGCCCAGTTCGCGGCGAAGCTTTGCCTCGAATCGCTGTCGTTGCTCGTCTTGAATACTCACTCTTGAAAGCTCACTAAGGTTGGTATTGGTTGTCTTACCGGTTGTGATAACATTTCAGAAAAACGTGGAGGCCAAACCGGCCCTCTACATCCAAGGGCGCGCGATCGGCAAGTTGAGACAGTCGCGGCCAAACATAATTCGCTTTCGAAGGCAAACATGGCAATCGTCACCATCCCTTTCGACTACGACAAGCTGCCGGATCCCAGCGGCATCATCCCGATTTGCATCGACGACACGGACCGCTATGGTTGCCCGATCAATCCAGGCTGGTTCACGGCGGTTGAGCCAATCGCGGATCGACTGCGGCGTCTGTCCAGGCGAACCCTTGATGACGTTTGGTATGTGTCGGAACTCACAGAGGCATCGGTCCACGCGCTGTGGGGCAAGCACCGCCACAATCTGGGGCGCAGCCCCAGCGCCCGGATCTACAAACACGCCAGGTGGAAGGCCCAGGACTTGCGCGCTGGTGGCCGCAACGCCCGCCGCGGGGTCGACGTCGAACTTCTCGACAGCATCCTCCGCAAGCTGCGTTCGGCCCATGACGTCCACGGCGAGGTGGAGTATGACGAGATCAGGGGCTTACTGGCGCGCCATTTCGAAGCGAACGGCGTGCCGCACATCGACGAGATGATGCGCATGTGGGTATCAGGCTACGAGTGGAACGAAATCGCCGAGCACATTGGGAAGAAACCCAAGGCCGCAACCCAGGACTTTTGGCGGTGGGTCAGGCGCGGGCTGCGCGATTTGAACTTGCGGTAACGCGGGCGTGCGGGTTCCGAGCGGAGCAGCATCGAGCAGGCCCTGCTGTCCGGAGCAGGATGTCCGCGATGTCGGCGCTGCCCGTCGTTTAGCGTTCATCCAGGACCACTGGCTGCAAAAGGTGGCGATGTCTCGGAAACGGTCCACTGCTCGATGCTGCCGGTCATCCGCAATCATGGTCTCGTAGGGTCGAAGCGGACTTCTCGATCCTTCTTTCTGTGATGGGCGCGTGGGAGCGGCCCGGGGCCTGCTCGCCTCTTGCCAGTCAGCGGTTTTCTTGGGCCTCGTAGAGCTTCCCTTGTCGACCGCCTTTGAATGTCCTCGGCAGACAGGCCAGCCCAGTATGGGTCGCGCATCGGGATGCTATTATCTTCGGGAAGGAGAATCTAAGTGGCGTGCCTACGAAATCACTCATCGGTATTAAGCATTCTGGTGTTGTTGGTTTGGGCTCTGACGGGACCAGAAGCCAACGCCCAAGCGGACGGCATCGTCAATGCCGCTCTCAAGGGTGATTTAGCGCGTGTCAAGGCGTTGCTCGACGCCAAGGCCGATGTGAACGCCAAGGTGGCTGGCGGCTTCACGGCGTTAATGCTCGCGTCCCAGAACGGCCACATCGAGGTCGTGCGAGCGTTGCTCGACGCCAAGGCCGATGTGAACGCCAAGGCCGATGTGAACGCCAAGATGCTCGAAGGCTTCACTGCATTGATGATGGCGTCGCAGAATGGTCGCCAGGATGTCGTGCGGGCGCTGCTCGACGCGAAGGCGGATGTGAACGCCAAGACTGGGGAGGGCTCGACGGCGCTGATGTTGGCGTCTGGCGCTGGCCACCAGGAGGCAGTGCGGGCGCTCCTCGCCGGCAACGCCCGCGTGAACGCGGAGACGAACACCGGCGTCACAGCGTTGATGGCGGCGTCGCAGAACGGCCACCCGGAGGTGGTGCAGGCGTTGCTCGCCGCCAAGGCCGACGTGGACGCGAAGGCAAACAACAGTGCAACGGCATTGATAGTGGCGGCGCAGAATGGCCACTTGGAGGTCGTGCGGGCCTTGCTCGCCGCCAAGGCCGACAGTGCAACGGCATTGATAGTGGCGGCGCAGAATGGCCACCTGGAGGTCGTGCGGGCCTTGCTCGCCGCCAAGGCCGACGTGGACGCGAAGGCAAACAACAGTGCAACGGCATTGATAGTGGCGGCGCAGAATGGCCACCTGGAGGTCGTGCGGGCCTTGCTCGCCGCCAAGGCCGATATGAGCGCAAAGCTGGGCGATGGCACTACGGCGCTGGCATCGGCATCGGAGGGTGGTCACCTGGAGGTGGTGCGAGCGTTGCTCGCCGCCAAGGCCGATGTGAACGTCAAGAATGGGGAGGGCGGCACGGCGTTGATAATGGCGTCGCAGAAGGGCCGCCTGGATGTCGTGCGGGCGCTGCTCGACTCCAAGGCCGACGTGGACGCGAGGGCAAACAACGGCGCCACGGCATTGATAGTGGCGTCGGTGACTGGCCACCTGGAGGTCGTGCGAGTTCTGCTCGACGCTAAGGCCGATCCAAACGCCAAGTACGGCGATGGCGTCACGGCGCTGATGTTGGGTTCGGAATCTGGCTACCTGGACCTCGCGCGAGCGCTGCTCGCCGCCGGGTCTAGCGTAAACGCCAAGACGAACGGTGGGGGCACGGCGCTGATGGTGGCATCGCAAAATGGTCACCTGGAGGTCGTGCGGGCTCTGCTCGACGCCAAGGCCGATGTGAACGCTAAGGCGAACAATGGTGATACGGCGATGATGTTGGCGGCGCAGAATGGCCACTATGACATAGCGAAACTCCTGAAGCGGGCTCTGCGCCGCGCCGGAAAATGAGGGCGTGTCGCGTCTCGCTGGGGCGAGACCTGTCCCGTTCGCGGACCCCACGACCGCCGCCGGGATGAAGTGTCTCAGGCGTCAGAGTTGAGGCGAGCGGGATGAACGACGGCTAGCGGGCAGGCGTGTATCTGATGCGGTAAAGATCGCCTTCTCTAGCCGCAAGGTACTCAAGATCTCCGTCGGGGCTGAAGATCGGGGAGCCTTTTCCGGCTGCCTCGTTGGGCACGTACACTACACGTTTGCCGTCGGGGCCAAAGATCATATCGGCTACTCCGCTGTACTCCGCGCCCGCTGGCCCGGAGACCACGACCAACCGCCTCTCGGCAAGAAACCCGAGGCCGCCATCGGGACTTAGGATTGGGGAGCCCTTGTTCACTCCGTCGTAAGCCACGTACACCACGTGCCTGCCATCGGGGCTGAACATCAGACCGGTTATGCCGTCGTGCTCCGCGCCCGCCTGTCCGTCCACCACCACTAACCGCTTCTCGCCATTCCTAGCCGAATACGCTATGTGTTTGCCGTTGGGGCCGAAGATCAGGCCACTGATCTCGTCGAACTCCGAACCCGGCTTTCCGTCGGCCACCACCAACCATTTCGCGCCCTTCTTGGCCGCATATGCTATGCGTCTGCCGTCCGGGCCGAACATCAGACCAGCAACTGCATCGTGCTCCAGGCCGGGTTGGCCATCCACCACGACCAATTGCTTATTGTCCTTCTTCGCCACGTACGCCACGCGTTTGCCGTCGGGGCTGAATGTCAGATTATCGATGCGGTCGTACTCCGGGCCGCGCTGTCCGTCCACCACGGCGAACCGTCTGTTGCCCATCCTTGCGACGTACGCCACGCGTCCGCCGTCAAGGCCGAAGAGCAGGCCGAAGGCCAGGTCGTATTCCGGGCCACGCCGGCCGTCCACCACAGCAAACTCTCTATTGCCCTTCCTCGCCACGTACCCCATGCGTTTGCCGTCGGGGCTGAAGATGAGACCAGCGACTCCGTCGTACTCCGAGCCTGGTTGCCCGTCCACCACGACGAACCACTTCGCGCCCATTTTTGCCGAGTACGCCACGCGTTTGCCATCGGAACTGAAGATCAGAGTGCCCATGCCGATTCCGTCGTACTGTGCGCCGGGCTTGCCGTCCACCACCACCAACTCCCTCCCGCCTTCCCCGGCTACATACGCCACGCGTTGGCCGTCGGGGCTGAAGATCAAAGAGCTTTGAGCGATTCCGTCGTACTCCCCACCCGCGCTGCCATCCACCACCATCAGACGCTTCCGGCCCTTCACGGCCGCATACGCCACGTGTTTGCCATCGGGGCCGAAAATCGGAGAGAAACTCTTCGGGATTCCGTCGTACTGCGCGCCGGGCTGGCCGTCCACCACCACCAACTGCTTACCGCCATTCAAGGCCGCATACGCCACCCGTTTGCCGTCGGGGCTGAAGATCAGAGTGCCCATGCCGATTCCGTCGTACTGCCCGCCGGGCTGGCCGTCCACCACCACCAGCTGCTTACCGCCGTCCAAGGCCACATACGCCACGCGTCTGCCGTCGGGACTGAAGATCAGAGAGTTTTGAGCGATTCCGTCGTACTCCGCGCCCGCCTGGCCGTCCGCGACTACGCATGATCTCTGTCCCCTGTGTGTGACGTAAGCGAGATGGCGCGCGTCCCGGCTGAAAACAGGAAACAGCATCTCCGCATCCATCGGCCCCAGGCGAGTCTGTTCGATCTTGTACGCATCCGTCGCCGCAGTGGTCGGTTGGGCTAGCGCCCAGGTCAAACCGATCACAGTCGTGAGTAAGAGAAAGCTATTGACACGTGTCATTTCGCCTCGATCGAGAGCGGTGCTCAGCGCTTACTGCCGCGCTAAACTCGGTTTGAGTTGGATGGCTTTGGCGAGGTCCGCTTTTGCCCCTTCCTCGTCGCCTTTCTTGTGCTTCGCGAAGGCGCGGTTGCTGTAGGCTTCCGCGAAACCGGGTTTGAGCTGGATCGCTGTGGTGTAGTCCGTGATAGCGCTGTCCCAGTCTTTCTTATCCAGCTTCGCCCCACCCCGCTTCCAGTAAGCAGACGCTAAGGTTGAGCCCGGAGTCATGCTCGCGATGCCGAATTGGTCGTTTTCCGGGAATCGTAAGGCTGCTGGCATGAGTTCGCAGACTCTGGTGAGGTCCGCGATGGCTCCGTCCCAGTCTTCCTTGCCCTCCTTCGCCAAGCCGCGATTGGCATAAGCGAGCACTTCGTAAACGGCGGCCCGGTCGAGTGCATGCTGGTTGGCACTCGGATCAACACTGTAGCCTTGGCTGGCTTCGGCCCATCGTCGGATCGCTTCGGTGCAGTCCGCGATGGCGCCGTCAAAGTCCTTTTTCTCCCTCTTCGCGTCCCCCCGGTTGGCGTAACACGCTTCGCAGTCCGGTTCGAGTTGGATGGCTCTCGTGTAGTCCGCGATAGCGCCGTCAAAATCGCCCTTGATCACCTTGTCGTGCCCGCGATCCGCGAACTGCTTCGCTTTCTTCTCGTTGCTTGCACCAAAGGCGCCGGGGGCCAGTGTCATAGACAACGTCATGAGCACCAGCAACCTAAGGGTATGGTTCATGGCCTTCCTTTCAAGTTCAAAGCGCCGCACCCCGACGATTTGCCCGGAACTTCCCGGCGCTATCTATCAATTCCAAAGCAATGGAATCGCCATTTGGCGGGAGCGCCGGTGTGTTTGGAGCCCCGATACAACACTTGATGGTCAGCGAACACACCAGCGCCAAACGCATGGCTGAACCAGTCGTCAGTTTCTAAGGTCACGAAGGCGTACTCCCCAGCCGGTAAGGGGGACTTGGGCTCGATCCGTATAGCCTGCACAAAGTCTGCGCCCGAATGCGGGAGGTATCGCACCACCTTGAACGGAATTCCCTCGTTATAATCGATGCTCTTGCTCTTCCCCCATATCCATTCACGGTGGTGCTTTCTGACGTCGAGCCTGTAGACCTGTACCACGACAGGATCAGCATCGCCGAAAAACGTGGGAACAACAAAGAGCATGGTGTTCGGTTGTGAGATGCGTTGCGCGATCACCTGCCAGCCAGCAGGCTGAGTTCCCTGCGCACCGGCGGCGCCAACCGGAAGTGCGCCAAACAGGGAACGATAGCCGACCTCCGCGGCGACCGTAATTCCGGGCAAAGAGCTGCTGGGGCTGGCGGGATCTGCCTGAGAGCCGGCGGGGCGAACGGAGGCGAGATGCGCCATAGAGCCAACAGCCATGCAAGCAAGCTTGGCCGCAGGCCAATCCAGCAATATCGGGCTATCCATTCTGTGATGTACTGTCAAGACCAAGGCCTGTGCGTCGTTCGCCCTCAGCCTAACGGACGCCGACTCTCCGGCGATCTCATCGACCCTTTTCACCTTTGCTTCGCTCAAAACAGACGGCAATTGGGTCAGCGTCCGATCTGCCCGGACTAAAGAAAAAGAGTAGTCAAACCCGATAGGAGAGACGTAGCTATTATCGAGGCCCTGCTGTCCTTGAGCCGCGGATAATAGCGCCAGAAGCAGCGCGGCGCCCACAATTACGGTCGCCGCGATGGAAGTTGGGGCCGCAACCGGTCGTACCAGTTGAATGCGCATTTCAGCCTTTCTGCGTCGGAGACATCGTGGTCGCTGTCGGTGTTAGAGCCAACCACTCACACTGTAATAGAAGCACTTCAGCGATGTCAATCTCGAAGAGGATTATAGCACCTCAATATTCCTATATCGTAGGCCGTGAGTTTGTCCCGAAAAGAACCCTTTTGAAAGGCTCGGTTCAACCACTTGGCTGCGTCACCGACGCACCGAAGTGAATCCGCGTGGTGGCGTCGCCGACAAGGCCATTTCGATGCCATAATGACTTGAGCAGATGCCCGAATCGCCGGAACAGATCTCGCACGAAATCCAGGACCTCCTTCAGCAGTCGGTCCTGAACAACTTTCCCAATCCCGACAGGCGGGGGTGCCTGGGCGAACAGACGGTTCGGGAGGTCGCGGGGCGCCCGCTGCCGGTTCAGGACGCCGCCTGGGAGCACATCACGCATTGTTCGCCGTGCTTTCGGGAGTTCCTTGGCTTCCGGTGCGAGCTGACCGACGCCCGGAAGCGGCTTGTCCGGCGAAACCGGATCGTGCTGGTTTCGGTGCTAGCCGCGGCCGGGATTGCGGGTGTGGCGATCTGGACGGGCGGGCTCCACGGCACTCGAACGCCGACGACAGTCGCGGCGGTTGTCAGAGTGGACCTCCGGCCTTTCGCTCCCGTGCGTAGCGAAGTCCAGAACCCGCCGCAGAGCGCACCGATTGCGGCCACGTTGAGCCGCCAAGCCACCCGGTTGGAGATCTCGTTGCCAGTTGGTTCGGATGAGGGCAGGTACGATGTGCGGCTCATGGACAGCGAACTCCGATCCCTCATGTCGAGCAGTGCGGCGACGGCGTTCACGGACCATGTCGTGAGCATCTCGGTGGCCTTTGACCTGTCCCGTCTGGCTCCCGGCGCGTATGTGCTGGGGGTCCACGGGCCGGACGGCAACTGGCGCACCTACCCCGTCGCCATCCGGTAGTTCTCGCTGCCCGACAGGGCGGCCACCGCGGCCTTCAACTGTTCGTGTCCTTTCGGCAAGGGTGCGTAGGTGCGGAAGAGCCGCGGAGTTTCGGAATGTGGCGATAGATCCCGCGCTATGCCGGGCTGGCAGCCTTCGCCGACTTT
>Ga0074045_10001273_pt1 | contig 24488 bp, 27 predicted proteins | sample BogForMeECP23OM2_FD_94442 | JGI IMG/M metagenome (GOLD analysis project Ga0074045, IMG submission 94442) | Bog forest soil microbial communities from Calvert Island, British Columbia, Canada - Bog Forest MetaG ECP23OM2 | ecosystem: Environmental > Terrestrial > Soil > Wetlands ... | reverse complement strand
TGCAGGCGACGATCGACCGGGAAAAAGGCTGCAAGACCATGTCCCGAGGCATCATGCCGCGTCTGGTGAAGCATCCCCCGCGGCAGGCGGAGATGCGGCGCCCCGACCACGACGAGCGGACCGGCAAAGCGATCTGAACGCGGCCGTCGCTCAACTCGGCGAAACTGCACGCCGTGCGGGGAAGGGGCGTTGGCGGCCCGGTTGTGCCCTTGTTCAATTTGATATATGGTCCTGTCCATACCTCTATCGGGCGGGAGTTCACCACATGATGACATATCGCACAATGGGTGCAACCGGAGTGCAGCTTTCCTCACTCGGGTTCGGCTGCATGCGCCTTCCCATGAAGGACGAACGGACCGTGGATCGGGCCAAGGCAATTCCGATGCTGATGCGCGGATATGAGCTCGGCGTCAACTACTTCGACACCGGCAAGTGGTACTGTGCCCAGGACTCGGAGAGGACGCTCGGAGAAGCCCTCAAGGGCATGGACAGAAGCAAGGTATTCGTTTCCACGAAATACGCCCAGGAGAAGCCGACCGCCGCGGATATCCGCCAGAAGTTCGAGACAAGCCTCGCCCTTCTCGGCGTGGAGTACGTGGACTTCTACCATCTCTGGGGTATTTCGTGGGAGTTCTTCCAGACCAAGATAGACATCAAGGGCGGACCGCTGAAAGAGTTCCTTGCATTGAAAGAGCAGGGACTTGCGAAGCATCTCTGTTTCTCTTTTCACTCGGACTCCGCTGAAATCCCGCGGCTGGTGGACACGGGGATCTTCGAGAGCATGCTCTGCCAGTACAACCTCCTCGACCGACGGTGCGAAGAGGGCATTGCGTACGCCGCCTCCCGCGGTCTCGGTGTGGTCATCATGGGACCTGTCGGAGGGGGCAGGCTCGACAGTCCGAGCGACGTGATTGCCCGCATGCTTCCCGGCAGCGACAATGTCAGCACACCCGAGCTTGCCCTGCGCTTCGTGCTCTCCAACCCCGCGGTCACGGTTGCCCTGAGCGGGATGTCCGCGATGGAGCAGGTGGAACAGAACGTGGCCACCGCGTCGCGCGGATCCTGGCTCAGCACGGACGAGGAGCAGAGGATCCGTCTGACTGCGGAGCAGAACCAGAAGTTCATGGACCTTTACTGCACCGGCTGCAAGTACTGCATGCCCTGCCCGCAGGAAGTGAACATTCCCCGCATATTCGAGGCGATGAATCACGCCCGGATATGGGGGCTGCAGGATACTGCGAAGAAGATGTATCGCGAGATCGGCACCAACCAGTGGGTCAAGGGAAAAAAGGCGGACGCCTGCATCGAGTGCGGTGAGTGCGAAGAGAAGTGCCCGCAGAAGATTCCCATCATCGACCAGCTCAAGGAGTCCCGCAAATCCCTCGAGTAGGGGGCACGCCGGCGCAGGTCACCGGAAAAACGCGACCGCGGCCGCGCTCAACATCAGGAGCACGAAGCCCGTGATGCCGATGAGGTTCAGGGCGCGCGGCACAGCGGGACTCCGCGGATTTGGCTGACGGCGGGCACTTCCCCGCACGTATCGAACAATCCCCACAATGCAGAATCCTATTGCGACGACGTACGCCGGCGCCATCTGCCAGCGGGCCCGTTCGAGCGCAAGGTGCGCCGCCAGGGGCGCCAGGAGGACGAGGGGGAGGAGGCTCGCGCGCTTCGGGCTGCGTCCGCCCATGACAGCCACCGCCAGCGCCAGCTGCCCTGCGAGCACGATGAGTATGGCTTCGAAGAGACGCATCCCTGCTCCTTGAGGGATGCATATCACAACGGGGCATTGCTTGACAGTGGCGTGACCCGGGCATAGAATGAGAATGAAAATCAGTCACACAATGAATCAGGCGGATCACTTTCGCAGCTACTTGAGGGAGAATGGTCTCACTTTCACCTCGGCGAGGAACGCGATTCTCATGGGGATAATCGCTGCGGAGGGCCATTTTGACGCGGACGAGCTGCTCGACTCGCTGAAGAGAAAAGGGGAAAAGCTCTCCGCGGCCACTATCTACCGGACACTCCCCCTGTTCGTAAAGAGCGGGATCATCAAGGAGACGCTGCGCTCCGGCAGGCGGGCGCACTACGAACATGTGTGGGGCCACGAGCACCACGATCACCTGGAATGCATGGTCTGCGGCTCCATCATCGAGTTCAAGGACGACGAGCTGGAGACCCTTCAAAACAAGGTGTGCAGGAAGCACGGCTTCCAGCCGATCGAACACCGCCTGGGGATACGGGGCATCTGCGCCGCGTGCAGGAAGAAGTAGGGCATGTCGAACAGGGAGAAGCGTACTCGCGATTTGAGAATGAATCTCATTCGTAAACCCATGGACGCTCATGCAGGCCCGCGGGAGGCGGCAAGCCTCCGGCCAAAACGCATCGATATCGTCGGGCTGCCGAACAGCGGCAAGAGCCAGCTTTTCAACAGCCTGACCGGCGCGTACAAGCTGGTTTCCAACTATCCGTTGACCACGGTTGAGGTGGCAAAACAGGTCTGTTTCGAGCAGGACGAATGCTGGGAGGTGGCGGACACACCCGGACTGCACGGTCTTTACATACAGTCGGAAGAGGAGATGGTGGTGCGCTCCCTGATTTTCGAGGAGGCTCCTGACCTCCTTGTCCAGTGCGTGGACGCAAACCGATTCAAGGAATCCCTGCTCCTGACCGCAGACCTGATGGGTCTCGGTATTCCGCTGGTCCTCGTTCTGACCGCCGTGGGAGAAAGCGCGCAGAGAGGCCTGGAGCTGGATGCGGAGAAGCTGTCCCGCCTTCTGGGGATGCCCGTGGTGCAGTCCCCCGAGCCGGGAAGGGGCATCGCCGAGCTCACGCGGATCCTGCTAGGGCCCGTCTCTGCACCGCTGCCCCTGCGATATGGCAAGTCCCTGGATGCGGCAATCAGCAGGGTGGCCGGCCTGCTTTCCCCGCGCTGTCCCCACCCCCACGAGGCCGCGGTCCTCCTCCTGGAAAACGATCCCTCGTTCCGTGACTTCCTTTCGAGCTCTTTTGGCAACCCGGTGCGCGAAGGCAGGGAAAGCGAGCTGGAGGGGATCAGGTCTGGTTTTGCCGGCAAGGCGGGAATGACGCTGAGCGCGCGCAGAAACCGGTGGGTGGACGAGGTGTCGGCCGCTGTCTCGACCTCCATGGACGCGCCGCGGCCCCGGTTCTCCGAAACCTTTGCGCAGATGTGTCGCCATCCGGTGTACGGGCTGCCCATTCTGGGATTTTTCCTTGGTGTCGTTTACTTTATGGTTGTCGGAGTGGCGGGCGTGCTCTCCCTGTTCCTCACCACAACGCTCTCGGACCCCGTGGTGCGCGGCGTGAGCGCGCTTCTTCCCCCCGGGCTGTGGAAGGACCTCCTCATCGGGCCGCATGGGCTTCTCACCCTGGGCCTCTTCAACTCGCTGACGACGGTCCTCCCGATTCTTTCGGTCTTCTTCCTGGTGTTCGGGCTCCTGGAAGATATCGGGTATCTGCCCAACCTGGCCATCCTCACCCGGCGGCTGGGGGCAAAGATCGGAATAACCGGCAACGCAATCATCCCTCTCGTCCTCGGATTCGGCTGCAAGACCATGGCAACAATGACTGCGCGCAACCTGCAGTCCCGCAAGGAAAAGGTCATCGTCATCGCCCTCATTGCCTTTGCAATTCCCTGCTCCGCGCAGATGGGATTGTCCATCGCCATTCTGGGCCAGCACGGGCTCGCCTATTTTGCCGTTGCGTTTACATTCCTCGTGCTCGCGGAGGTCGGCGTCGGCCTGGTCCTCAACAGGGTGCTGCCGGCTGAAAAGGGGAGCCAGTTCATCCAGGAGCTTCCCCCCATCAGGATGCCGCGCATCAGCGCGGTTGCCAGGAAGACGGGGTACCGGCTGCTCTGGTTCCTTCGGGAGGCCATCCCCATCTTCCTGATCGCATCACTGGCCATGTTCGTCATCGACAAGATCGGGCTCCTTGCGCTCCTCAAACAGGCGCTGAAGCCGCTCATGACCGGATGGCTGGGGCTGCCCCTGGACATGGTGGATGCCCTGCTTCTCACGCTGGCCCGCAGCGAGGCCGCGGCCGGCCTGATCCTCAGGATGTCGCGGGAAGGCACGCTCAACGGCGTCCAGAGCATCGTGGCGGTCGTGCTCCTCGTCACGTTTGCGCAATGCTTCGCAAACATCGCGGCGGTGTTCAAGGAGCTGGGCGCCCGGACCGCCATCATCATCGTGGTCGGCATCTACCTGATGTCCTTTGTCCTTACCGGGGCCGTGCACGAGTTCCTCGTGCTCACGGCAGGGGTGCTCGGTCTATGAACAGCGGGAACGAGCGGGATGAGATGCTCGAGCGCCTCTGGCAGCTGCGGGAACGGGGCTGCTCCACTGTGCCGGCGCTGCGGGGGGAGCTGGCAGACCGGTATCGGGAAGTGGACCTTGCCGAGCTCTCCCGGGACAGTCTCGTGGTCCTGGCCGGTGAGGAGATCTCCCTTACCGCGGCAGGCTCCGCGCACGCCGAGCGGCTCATCCGGGCTCACCGGATAGGCGAGCGGCTCATCCATGACGTGCTGGGCAGGGAGTTCGAGTCCGGCGCGTGCGAGTTCGAGCACATTCTCAACACTGAAATCGTGGAAGGGATCTGCACGCTCCTCGGGCACCCCCGTGAATGCCCGCACGGGTTCCCGATCCCCGAAGGGGAGTGCTGCCGCGTCTCCGCGCGCTATGTCCGGAAGCTGATCGTGCCGCTCACCGAGCTGAAGATCGGGCAGTCGGCCCGGGTGGCATACGTGTACACAAAAAGCGACCAGCAGCTCCACCGGCTCACCTCGCTGCAGATACGCCCGGGGAGGCTCGTGAGGCTCCACCAGGCCTACCCTTCCTACGTGATCGAATGCGAAGGGGCCAGCATTGCGCTGGACGACGAAGTGGCCCGCAGCATCAATGTCTGGGTCGAGGGGGCATCTGCCGTGGCGGCTGACCCGGCGCCGACGGATAGCCCGGGCAGGCCGAACTTCACCCGGCCGCACTGGAGATGGCGGTGGGGACCGCGGGATCGGCAGTAAGCGAGGGCGCCGGGACAAAATGCCCCGGCTTTCACCGGGGCGTCGCTGCACTGTCCCGCGTCAGAATGCCGATATGTTCGGCCTTATTGAGAGGAGGGCGGTGTCGGTGTTGTCTTGATCAATAACAGCGAAAAAAAGCCGGCTCTTGCGGCTTCCGGCAGGTTCCTGTACATTGCCCGACAGAAAGAAAGTGTGTCCGTCATGGTCAAGGTGCTCTTCATCGACGACGATCCCCAGGCACACCGGACCCTCGACATGGCGCTCCCCGAGCCGTATGTGCTGATCTCCGCCTATACGGCCCGCCAGGGTATCGACGCCGCCGCGCGCGAATCAGCGGATGTCGTTCTCCTGGATATCAATCTGCCCGATCTGGACGGCATCGCTGCGCTTAAGGCAATTGTTGCCCGGCCCCTGCCGCCTCCGGTCGTGATGCTGACAGCGCTCACCGACCCCCGCCTGGTGAAGGAGGCGATACTGGCAGGCGCGTGCGACTATATCGTGAAGCCCTATGAGCTGAAGGAGCTCCTGGGCACGCTGCGAAACGCTGTGAGCGGCGCGGATGCGCGCCGGGCAGCGGCGTCCGCGGCAGGCGGGGCGCTTCTGGAATCGCTGATCGGGGAGAGCGCGTGCATACGCGAAGTGAAGCAGCTTATCCTTCGCTACGCGCCGTCGGACTCACCGGTCCTGATCCTCGGTGAAAGCGGAACAGGCAAGGAACTGGTTGCCAGGTCCATCCACGAAGCCTCGCGGCGGCGCGGCGGGCCCTGCGTTGCTTTGAACTGCGGCGCGCTGCCGGAGACGCTCCTGGAGACGGAGCTGTTCGGCGCGGAGAAAGGGGCATTCACTGATGCGGTGTGCCGCCCGGGCAGCTTCGAGCAGGCCAACGGGGGGACGCTCTTCATGGACGAAATTGGAGAAATGTCTCCGGCAGCGCAGACCCGGCTTCTTCGGGTCATCGAAGAGAAGGAGCTGACGCGCGTAGGCGGCAGCCGTCCAATCCCCCTGGACGTGCGCGTGGTGTCCGCGACGAACAAAGAGCTCAAAGGACGCGCAACGGACGGCAGGTTCCGCGCCGATCTCTTCTACAGGCTCGGCGTCCTGCCCATCCGGATCCCCCCGCTGCGCGAGCGCAGGGAGGACATCCCGATTCTCGCGGCGCACTTTCTCCTTCTCCTGAAACGGCCGGGGGCCATCAGCGTGGATGCGCGGGAGAAACTCTGCACCCATGACTGGCCGGGAAACATACGTGAGCTTCGCAATGTGATGGAAAGGGCCGCCTTGTCCGCGGAGGCTGGAACGATCAGCGCCCGTGACGTGACGTTCGACTGAAACTGTGAGCTGACCAGGACCTGGGGAGCCGACTATTCGATGGCCCTGATGTAGACGCCTGCCGCGCGCACGTGCTTTTCCCCCTGGGGGGTGTCCACGATATCCAGCGGGCTGCAGACCACGACGACCCGCGAGTTGAGGGTGATCACATCCGGTGTGGCCGTGAGCGGCGCCCGCGCGGGAAAGATCTTGAAGAACTCGGGGCCGCTGAACTCCACGTAGCACGCGTACGCTTTGACGTCTTCCAGCCCGATCCATTCCCCGGTAATCAGCTCGATCCTGACCTTGAAGGTCTGCGGATCCTTGTTGAGAATGTTGACGTCGGAGACCGTGCCGGAGAGCAGGAGCATCCTGCCGGTGGGGAGGGGCGTCCTGCCCTCCGCGGCCGCGGCGAGTGTTTTCAGTGTGACGGAGAAGTCCACGATCCTGTCGAAGTCCCCCCGGGAAAGGGCGGGGAGCATGACGGCGCCCAGGAGGAAAATCACGCATGCCAGGAGCGGAACTGATCTGCGCATCGAGCGACTCCTTGCGCCCATACTATGGAGGATCTGCCCCCGGGTCAATTCCCTTCGCCGACGAACGCGAAGAAGGATGGCTCTTCGTCACGAGCCCCGCAATCTTGCGAAAGACGACCCCGAGCCGTTTTGCTTCGCTCACAGAAAGACCGGCGCGTCCAAGGATGTCCTTGAAGAATATGCCCATCTGCTCGGGTCCCACGATCGTAAAAAAGCCGATCTTCGAAAGAGACGCAGTGATGACCGACACCAGCGCGTCCACCGACTGCGCGCTGATCGGGGAAAACGGGGTGAGGTGATCAGCGCTCTGCGCGCGGAGAATCTCGTAGCAGATCACCTGCACCGCGTGGGAGAGATTGAGCGAAGGAAAATCCGGCGAGGCAGGAATGGTGACTGCCACATTGCACAGGGCAAGCTCGTCATCCGTCAGTCCCGTCTCTTCGTTTCCGAACAGCACGGCCACTGTTCCCTTCCCCATGGTGGCGATGCGCTGGCCGAGCTGCTCGGGAAACAGGGTGAAGTACTTCCTGTTTCTTCCCCTGCGGCGCGTGGTCCCGGCCACGAGCACAGCGTCCCGGATGACGTCCTTCGGGTCCGTGCAGATCAGGGCGTTTTCCAGCACGTCAGAGGCGTAGTGCGAGACCGTCCGCGCCTGCCGTGGATCGATGGGCTCGTCCATGACGATCGCCAGGGAGGTGAATCCCATGCTCTTCATTGCGCGGCAGGCTGCCCCGACGTTGCGGGAATCCCGCGGTCTCACCAACACGATCCTTACATCCATGAAAGCCCGCTCATATGCCCTCAGAGTAGCGAAACGACAACGGGTTGCCCACGGCCCGGTTGGGTGGGAGATCATGAGCGCACCCGCCCCCCGCTGACCCACTTGTGTCGACGCGGGAGACGTCCGATAATGAACTGCGTCGAAGGTCGCACACATGAAAAAAAGTATGGTCCTCCTCCTTCTGTTCGCCTGTCTGCCCGGATGGTCCCTGGACTGGAACCTGCCCGTCGTGACGCTGAAATACGAGGCGGCGGAGGGCGCAAGCGAAGACCCTGACGACGAAACCCTCGAGCCTTCTTCATCGCGCAACACGGTGAGCTTGCGCGTGAAGGAGGACGTGGAGTCGGCATCCTTCGGCCTGACGCTCAGAGGCTCGGCAAAGAACTATTACCTGCAGGCAGGAGACTATTCATATCTCGATCTCGAGCAGGACGGGACCTTCCACGTCGGGGCGGCCTGGAAGCTCGGCTACCTCCTGGGTGTGAAGGGCATGAGCTTTCCCGAGCTCGATTCGCACGGGTTTTCGAAGGATGCCACAGCCTTGAGAGCCGCAGCCAACGCGGCGTTCACTGTCGTGAAGGGCACGACCCTGGAGGCAGGAACCGCCGGCCGTTGGGAGTTTGCCGAGAATACGCCGGACTCCCTGCAGGCGTATGTCTTTACGGCGGGCTTCTCCAGCCGGCTGGGGGAATGGCTCTTGGGCGCGCACTATCGAGGCGAGTTCCGGCTGCCCATGGGCTCTGCGAGCGGGGTGTGGTCCAGCGCGTACCACGTCGGCAGCTTCTCCCTTCAGTGGGACCCGAACAGGTAGGCGGCGATCCATGAGCTCGCGCAGGGAGGGGTCATATTTGACAAAAAAAACGAAAACCCGTAAAATAAGTGATTATCACCAGGGGATTTCCGTCGATGGGAGCCCTTGCGGCGTGTGCCCGTGAGGACTATACTATAATGGGCCAAATGGAATTATTGCAGGCAAAGGGGCGCCATGAGTAACAACGAGATTGTTCCAGGGTTCGACGACGAAAAGGACGACAGCCTCAAAATACGCCTCCAGAAGATCGAAGACACGGACGGGTGCCTGGTGCTTTATCTCACCGGGTACATCGACACTTACAATTCCAACTACTTCCAGAAGCGCGTTGCCAAGGCCATCGAGGCCTCCTTCATCAAGCTGATTTTCCACTGCAGCGGCCTGAACTATGTCTCCAGTACGGGCATTGGCTCCTTTACTGCCTTCCTCAAGGCCGTCAAACCACGCGGAGGCGACCTTGTGCTGCTGGAGATCCAGCCCAAGGTGTACGAGGTCTTCCAGCTCCTCGGATTCTCCCAGTTCTTCAATATCAAGGAAAATCTCGACGAGGCGGTGTCCTTCTTCGCCGCGCGCGGTGAGGAAGGAAAGGGCGCCACGTTCCCCCGCATATTCAAATGTCCCATCTGCAGCAAGAAACTGAAAGCCTCCAAGCCGGGGCGGTTCCGCTGCTCGGAGTGCAAGACCATTCTCGCCATCGACAACGCGGGTCAGGTATTCCTCGGTTGAGGAATTGCGGATGAGCCCGCGGGACAAGATCGAAAGCTTCCTCGTCAAGCTCACCCTCTCCTTCCAGTCCTCTGCGCCCAACACGTGGCTCGTGCGGGACGCCCAGAAGGGACTGGAAAACCTCCTGATTGTTCTTACCGAGCCGCTGGTCATCATGCGTATCCACGTCATGGAAATCCCGGCTGTAGGCAAGGAGAAACTCTTCGAGGAGCTGCTACGGCTGAACGCCACGGACATGGTGCACGGGGCGTACGCCGTGGACGGAAAGAACATTGTGATTATCGACACGCTGGAAGCAGAGCCCATGGACCTGGAAGAGTTCGAGGCTTCGATCGACGCCATCGGGCTCGCCCTTGCCCAGCACTATCGGCCCCTCTCGAAGTATCGAGTCAAGGCATAGCAGGAGGAATCCATGGGGATTCTTGATCGGATACGCACGGTCCTCAAGGCCAACATCAACGCCCTCATCAGCAAGGCTGAAGATCCGGAGAGGATGCTCAACCAGCTCATCATGGACATGAACGAGCAGCTCCTGGAGGCCAAGAAACAGGTGGCCATGGCCATTGCGGATGAGAAAAAGCTCGAACGGCAGGCGCTGGAGAACAAGACACAGGGAGAGGACTGGGAAAAGAAAGCCATGCTCGCCGTGAAAGCGGGCAAGGATGATCTTGCAAAGGAAGCCCTGGTCCGCAAGCAGGAATACGACGGCTATGCGGCATCCTTCCAGAAGGAGTTCGAAAGCCAGCACGCCGCCGTCGAACAGCTCAAAGACGCCCTGCGGCAGCTCCAGGCCAAGATCGAAGAGGCCAGCCGAAAGAAGAACCTGCTCATTGCCCGCGCCAAGAGGGCGGAGGCGCAGAAGCAGATCCAGCAGACCATGGGCTCGCTGTCGGCCAATTCCTCGTTCGACACGTTCGACCGCATGGCGCAGAAAGTGGACCAGGTCGAAGCGGAAGCGGAGGCCATGAAAGAGCTGGGAGAGGTGACGGCGGACCAGAAGCTGGAAGACAAGTTCAAAGAGCTGGAGTCCTCCGACCAGAGCTCCGACAAGCTCCTGGAGGAACTCAAGGCCAAGATGAACCAGATTGAAGACAAAGACAAGAAATGAGAGAGAGCGGACGATCAACATCGTCGGCTGCAGCCCCATCGTATGCGAGCGCATCAGGGCTTCTCTGCGGAGAAGCCCTTTTCATGTCCTGACCACTGAAGAGCCGGTCCCGGCGGACGAGGCGGAGCTCTACGTGGTACCTGCCGCGGCGTGGTGGCAGGGGCTTCCCGGCCGCGGCGTACCGGTGATTGCGTGGGGCCCCGCGGAGCTCATGCGCGGCGCGTTTCTTGCAGGCTGCGACGACTTCCTCAAGGAGCCGTGGACTCCTGAAGAGCTGGACCTGCGCGCGCACGCCGCGCTTTCCCGAGCGGAGAGACAGTACAGCTTTCCCTGGGGAGAGGTTTCCTTCGAAGGCAAGGACCTGCGGGCGCCGGGCGGGCTCGCGGTCCTCACGCTCCACGAATCACGCATTCTCCGGGCGCTTCTGCGCAACCGGGGGCGCCCGGTGCCCCGCGAGGCCCTGGCATATTCCATTGTGAACGCGGCCCCCTTATCCGCCAGCCGGGCAGTGGACGTGCATATCGTCGCGCTCCGAAAGAAGGTCCGCTGCGTCATGCCCGAGGCGGGCCGGTTCATCCTGTGCGTGCGCGGCCAGGGGTACATGGTGCCGTAAGGTCATTTATGCTACGATCAGCGCCTGTGAACGAGCCCCTGAAAGCGCCATTCATCCTCCTCTTTATCATTCTGTGCGCCACCGTCCTCCTTTCCGCTTTGAACGTGCTGTACACCTGGGGCATGTATGACTCGGCAAACGGGGCTTTCAGCCTTGCCTATGTCGTGCAGAGGTTCCCCCGCAGCATGTCCGAAACGCTCATCCCTTCCGTCGTCCTCTCCATCATGCTCCTGGGTCTGCGCATGGCCAGGAGGCCGTTCTCCCGTTTTCTCGGGCTGATGATCGTTCTTATCGTAAGCTATGCGGCGCTCGTGAACGGCATGATCTGGATTCGCGCGCTGAGTGAAAAATCTCAAGCGCCAGCGGAGGTGCCGCGCCAGTACATCCAGCCTTCCGCGTTCATCAGGATCGGAGACTCCGTGCTTTCCGCGCGCACGCTCACGGGCGGCACACTGCGGGGGATCGTGGTGTACGATCCGGCGCGGGCGGAGAATCGGTTGTCGGTCTATCCCGCCGGCAGCGCCTCCACACGCGGGGGCGTGCTCACCGTGACGACCACCGGACCGCAGGTCACGCTTTCCGGCAGCCCTGCCCCGTCGTGGACCAGCGTCTTTGCCGCTGACGGCTTTACCGATCTTTTCCTCAGGGACATCCACACCCTCTCCACGGATTTCGAGAAGCTGCGTGACGGCTCACTGGGCGAGTTCTTCGCCGCCTGCCTGGCGCTTCTTTTTCTCTGCGCCGCTTCCCTGGCGCTGCTCCGCCTCACCCGCTGGCCCCTTGCGAACATCATGCTGCTCGTCATCGCCGTGCGCGGCTACTTCTCCCTTTATCACCTGCTTGCCACCACGGCGGCGCCGCAGGTGGCGGCGGCGGTCACGGACCCGTTCCTGGTCCGCTTGTTCCCGTCCGCGGCGCTGGCTGCGCTGGGCGTGGTCCTGGTCCTCGTGGACATCCTCTTCATTCCCGCGGACCGTTGGACGGCGGGGGAAACCTCATGAACAGGTCGCTTCTCGGCCGCATCGCGTCATTTCTATTCGCGTTCTACTCCCTGAGCCTGCTCGCCTTCTTCGCGTACGCGCTCCTCACGTTCTCCGCTACCCAGTTCCTGCCCTCGATGCGGTGGGAATACGCGCTGAAACGCGGATTCGTGCTGTTCATGGACTACCTGATCCCTGTCCACGCGGCGGCCGTTGCCGTGGGCGCATCCCTGGCCGGCGTGGCCCGGGCCCGCCGCGCGCCCGGCGCCGCCGCGGAGCCGTTCAACAAGCTGGTGTCCTCCACGCTCGTCACGTTCCTGGTGCTGACCGCGGGCTACACCGTGCTCTACGAGGGGCTGTACCCGGGCGCGCGGCGGGGACTCTCCGACATGCAGTACCGCAGCAGCCTGGCCCGCCAGTACATGAGCCAGGCGGACGCCGCGTTGAAGAACGGCGACTATCGGGCCAGCCTCGACGCGGTGGACCGCTACCTTGCCATCGATCCGTCGAACAAGGAGACGGCGGACAAGCGGCTGGAGCTCTTGGCAAGGGCGGCGCGGCAGTCAGCCCCGGCCCCGGGGCCTCAGGTGGCCGGGCTTGAAACAATGTCACCGGATGCAAGCGCACAGGCACTTGTTGACAAGGCAAAGTATTACACCGACCGCCAGGACTGGTTTTCCGCCCACTACTACGCACAGGCAGCCTCGGCGCTGGACCCCCGCCGGACCGACGCTCTCCGCCTTGCCGCACAGGCCGCGGAGAAGCTGGGAGCTATCCTCGAGTCTGAAAAAGACGCCAAGAGCGCACTGCTGTTCCGACAGAAAAAAGATGCGTACGATCTGTTGATCGGCGGCAATGTCGTGGCCGCCTACTATCGCTTCCTCGAGCTTCAGAAGGAGAATCCCGGGGATTCGGACATCGCCACCTATCTCGGGATCGCGAGCGACAAGGTGGCGAAGACCACCTTCTTCCTCGACGATGCGCGCAAGATGGAAACCCTGCCGGGAACGCAGAACATCCTGTTCCTCAACGGAGCGGAAAAGGACGCCACGGAGGCTGTCTACATCGGCAAGATGGTGGAGCAGGCCCAGGGGGACGCCTGGTTCTACGACATCGAGGCTGTCCGCTACGACTCGGCGGGCGCCGTGACGTGGCATTTTGGCGCGCCGTACGGCAGGAGAGAGGGAGGCTCGATCCTGATGAACTGCGTGGACAGGACGGACACACGGGTCCGGTTCCTTCCCCGTTATGCTGCGCAGGGAACACGCTCGCCTGCCGAGATGAATCTCCTCGCCCTGCGGCCCACGGTGGAGCAGATGCGCTCCCTGTCCCTCGGACGTGACGCGCTCGCCGTCCTGGGCCTGGCGGAGCTGTGGAGGATGCGCGCGGACCTTGGCTCATTCGGGTTGTCCCGGGAGACGCTGACCGTGGACATGGCCATGAAGATGCTGATGCCATGCGTCTTCCTGATCCTTTCCATCTTTTCCCTCTCCCTGGGCTGGGCGTTTCGGGCGCGCTATTTCGGGAGGCTGTCTTTCATCGCCATCATCATGATGCCGCTGGTGCCGCTCGTGCTGTCCGTGCTGTCACTCCTGTACGTGCACGCGCACCGGGTCATCATCGGTTTCACCGTCCTTGCATTCGGGTTCACTGCCGCGCTGGCCGTGCTCGCGGCCCTTCAAGTGGTCCTGCTCGTGGTCGCGCTCATCATGCTCGCCGGGCAGTCGACGCGTTAGGCGTCAGATATGGCGATCACCGGCAAGCTCATTGGAGCCCTCATTGGCTCCATTGCGGGGCCGTTCGGCACCCTCTTCGGCGGCCTCATCGGGCACCTTTTTGACCGGGCCTCGGAGGAACGGCGGTTTCTCGGTGCCGCGTCCCGCTCCCGGATCCCGCAGAGCGACCCGGTGTCCAGCGCGCAGGTCAATTTCCTCACCTGTCTCATCGGGCTCTCCATCTCCGTCGCGGATGCGGACGGAAACGTGAAAGTCTCCCACATCGATGCAATGAGGGAATTCTTCCGCCGGAACTTCAGCTTCCCTTCCGTTGACCAGGATGTCATCCAGCGGCTCATCGACGAGATGTACCGAAACCGAACGCGGATCGATATCCAGGGGTTGTGCGCCTACTATGCGGCGGTATCCTCACTCGAAGGCCGTGTGCTGCTCCTGCGCCTCTTGTTCCAGATTGCACGGGCGGACGCGCGGGGTATCTCGGGGACCGAAGAGGTCCTCATCCGCCGGATCACCTCGCTCCTGGGACTGGGAGAGCAGATCTACCACCAGGTGCGCGCTGAGTTTCTGCAGGAGTCAGGAAGGGCGTGGAAAATCCTCGGCCTCACCCCCGAGGCGGACGTGGAGAGAATCAAGAGCGCGTACCGTCAGCTCTCCTTGCAGAATCATCCGGACAAAGTGGCCAACCTCGGCCCCGAGTTCGTCAGGGTGGCCGAGGAAAAGTTCAAGGCAATCCAGGAAGCCTACGAAGAGATCAGGCGGGAGCGGGGATTCTAGCGCGTGGAGGGCGATGGCAAGCAAAAGACAGTCGGGCCCGCGCGTGGGCTCCCGGCGCGCCTTCCGCTCCTGGCGGAGTTGCGCGCCTGCCGCCCTACGGATACCGCCCTGCGGGCGGTGCGGGCTATAGCAGTCAGTCTGTCGGCGCTCTGCGCCGGGCAAAGAGCAGCCCGGACCACGTTTCATCTATTGCGCACACCTTGTAGTCCACAAGGCCTGCTTCAAGACCGGCATTCCGCACGGCGTTTTCATCGGGCCCGGACGCAGGGGCGGATCGGGCCGTCTTCTTGCGCCACGCAATCCACACAGGACCCTCACTGGCCAGGCGCGCGACCCTCGCGATGCCGGCGGCAAGCTCGACTTCCCGCCGTACAAACCAGATGCGAAGCCCTGCATGCCCTCCGGCGCCCGCGCTCAGCCTGGCCCCGTCAGGAAGCTCGCCCAGCACCTCGGGGAACTCCTGCGGGGCGCCGATCAATCCCACTGTCATTCCCGGCTTGATGCCGAGCTTTTTTGCAAGCGGCGTCCCGGAATAGCCGGCAGGGCGATTCACACCTCGATCTCTCCCGCAAGGTACAGGACGGCACGGCCGCCGATCTTCACCCGGTCCCCCGCGTCCTCGCAGGTGAGCTCTCCGCCTCGCGCGGAGACCTGGCGCGCGCGCAGCAGGGGTTTCCCGAGCCTTCGCGCCCAGTACGGAATGAGGGTGCAGTGCGCGGAGCCGGTAACGGGATCCTCCGGAATGCCCACGCCGGGCGCGAAGAATCGCGACACGAAATCCGCCTCACGGGGATCGCGCGCCGGGGCAGTGGCAATGACGCCCATGCGGTCGATGCGGGCGAGGAGGGCCATGTCCGGCGCAAGAGATCGCACGTCCTCTTCCGACGCATAGATGGCAAGGTAGTCCCGCGCGCCGCGCACGTCGACCGGCTCTTTTCCCAGCCCGCGCAGCAGGACCGTGGACGGCTGGCAGGGCAACGCCGGACGCGACGGGAAGTCCATGACCAGCAGGTCATCCTTCCGCTCGACCACCAGCGGCCCGCTTTGGGTGTTGAACCGTATTGAAGCGCCGGGCCAGCCCCGGCGGGAGAAGAGCACATACGCGGCGGCAAGGGTGGCGTGGCCGCAGAGGTCAATTTCCACGGCAGGGGTGAACCACCGCAGGTCGCAGACCTCTCCGCGGCACGCGACAAAAGCCGTTTCAGCGAAATTGTTTTCAGCGGCGATCTTCTGCATGACGCCCGCCGTCGGCCACTGTTCGAGGATGCAGACACCTGCCGGATTGCCGCCGAAAAGGACGTCGGTGAACGCGTCCACGTGCCAGAAGGGGATCTTCACGGGCAGTCCCCCGTCCGCGTGATCCGCGCGCCGAGCAACTGCAGGCGCTGAACGAGGTTCTCGTAGCCCCTCTCGATCTGGTAGACATTCTGGATCGTGCTTCGCCCTTGTGCGCACATTGCCGCAATGAGCATGGCCATTCCCGCGCGCACGTCGGGAGAGACGAGCTCCGAGCCTCCCAGGCGGGACGGGCCGTTCACCACGGCGCGGTGCGGGTCACAGAGGATGATCCTGGCTCCCATGCCGATCAGCTTGTCCACGTAGAACATCCGCGATTCGAACATCTTCTCGTGAATCAGCACGGTGCCTTCCGCCTGCGTGGCCACCACGAGGGCGATGCTGATGAGGTCCGCGGGAAAGCCGGGCCAGGGAGCGTCGTCGATCTTGGGGATCTGGCCGCCCATGGTCGGCACCACTTTCAGGCTCTGGGGCGCGGGAACGCGGATGGTGGAGCCGGAGGTGTCCCACGAAATGCCCAGCTTGGCCAACCCGAGCCTCATCATGCGGAGGTTCTGCGGCGCCGCGTCCTCGATTTCGACTTCTCCCCGGGTGGCAGCCGCCAGCCCGATCAGGGACCCCACTTCCATGAAGTCACTGCCGATCCTGAAGGTGGCGCCGGAGAGCTTCTGCACGCCCTGAATCGTCAGGATGTTCGACCCGATGCCCTCGATTCGCGCCCCCATCAAGACCAGCATCCGGCAGAGGTCCTGCACGTGGGGCTCCGAGGCCGCGTTTTCGATGACAGTGGTCCCTTCCGCCAGCACAGCCGCCATGAGGGTGTTCTCAGTCGCGGTGACGGAGGTCTCATCCAGAAAAATCGCCGCGCCTTTGAGCTTGTTGGCGGTCAGGGCGAAGAATGTGCCTGATTCCACGCGGGTCCCCAGCTCCATGAGCGCGAGAAAGTGCGTGTCCAGGGGCCTGCGTCCGATCACGTCGCCGCCCGGGGGCGGCAGGAGCACGCGGCCTCTGCGCGCCAGCATGGGCCCTGCAAAGAGGATGGAGGCGCGGATCTTCTGAGACAGATGCGGGGGGATTTCCTCCCTCTTGATGTCCAGCGTCTGCAGGCGGTACTCGTTGTGCCCGATCTTCTCGACCGAACAGCCCAGCACCTTGAGAATCTCGATCATCACGTGCACGTCCTCGATCTCGGGCAGATTGGAGAGGACGACGGGCTGGTCGGTGAGGAGGGCGGCGGCAAGACAGGGCAGCGCGGCGTTTTTGTTCCCGCTTGCCTTTATGCGCCCTTTCAGGGGAAAACCGCCCTCTATCCCATACTCATACATGGGCTGATTATAGTGTCCGGAGAAGGGAGATCAAGTGAGCAGCTGCCCGAGCTTGGGACCGGGGTACGCCCGGTCCGCTTTACTTCGCGATTGATTTTCGCTAACTTGATATCGCGCCTGCGGGCGCGAAAATCCCCATGCTGAGGCGCCAGATCCGGAAGGAGCGCGAAAATGTTGAAAGAACAGGTTGAGATCGCACTGGATGAGATCAGGCCTTCACTCGAGGCTGACGGCGGCAATGTGGAGCTGGTCGATGTGTCGGACCAGGGAGTCGTGAAAGTCAGGCTCACCGGCGCATGCAGAGGTTGTCCCATGGGCATGCAGACATTGAAGCTGGGGATCGAGAAGCATCTCATGCAGAAGGTTCCCGAGGTGAGCGAAGTAGTCGGGGTCATCGAGTAGATTGAGAATCGGAGGAAAACATGCAGGGAATGAAGGATCTTTACCAGGCCGCGGATTGGAAAAAGGAAAAGCACGTACCCGTCATCGAGGCGCCGTCAGCCGTGAAAAAAGGGGAGACGGTCCAGATCGCGGTAAGCGTCGGCAAGGAGATCGCCCACCCCAACACCACTCCGCACCACATCAGGTGGATCGAGGTGTACTTTCAGCCCGAAGGGGCGAAGTTCCCGTTCCAGGTGGCGCGCTGTGACTTCACCGCTCACGGTGAGTCGCCCGATGGTCCTGACACAAGCACGGTGTATGCCAATCCCAGCGTCGTATGCTCCTTCAAAACCGACAGGCCGGGAACGATCATGGCCTCCTCCTACTGCAATATTCATGGTTTGTGGGAAAACTCGCAAGTCTTGACACTCGTCTAGGCAGGGCAAAAGGAGATCCAGCATGGACAAACAGCTCGAGAAGCTTATCCAGGACCAGATAAAGAACGAATGGTACTCCGCGTACCTCTACACGTCCATGGCGGCGTGGTTTGACTCAGAGAACCTCGAGGGGTTCGCCCATTGGATGTACAAACAGGCGTCGGAAGAGACCGTGCATGGCAAGAAGATGTTCGAGTTTCTCATCGACCGGGGAGTGAGGATAGTCCTGCAGACCATCCCCCAGCCGCCGGCGGATTTCCCTTCGCCCATGGGCATATTCGAGCAGAGCCTCGAGCATGAGAAGAAGGTCACGGCCCTGATCAACGGCATTGCCGACCAGGCGGACAAGGTGAACGACCATCCCACCAAGGTGTTCATCCAGTGGTTCATCAGCGAGCAGGTTGAAGAAGAAAAGAACGCTTCGCAGATCCTCGACCTTCTCAAGAAGATTCCACCAAACTCGGCCGGTATTTTCCAGCTCGACCACAGGCTGATGAAGAGGGAGTAGGGCCCGGGCCCTCTGTTCCGGCCTGCTCACGCTTGACACCTGTCAGTGGCCCCCGTATTCTTTTTCATATCAATACGGGAAAGGAGACCACTATGAGGAGACTGTTCGTTTTATTCTTCGTGGCCTGTCTGGCCCTCTCCGTGTCCTCCCTGGGAGCGCAGACGCTCGTCTACGGCACCACGGACAAGGTCACGGACATGGACCCGGCAAGCGCATACGACTTTCATACCTGGGAGATCTTCCAGAATGTGAGCTCAGGGCTTCTGGCCTACACCCCGGGGACCACGAACCTGGTGCCCGCGCTGGCAACGGGCTACACGGTCAACGCCGCCGGGGACGAGTACACATTCAAGCTCCGCAAGGGTGTGAAGTTTTCAAACGGCACCCCGTTCACCGCAGCCGCGGTGAAGTGGAGCATTGACAGGGTCGCGAAGCTCAATGGCGACCCCGCAGCCCTCGTGACCCAGTACGTGAAATCCGTGGACGTGGTGGACGACTACACGGTGAAGTTCGTGCTGAACGGGCCCCTGTCCTACCTGCCCGCCCTTGTCGCCACGCCGACCTATTTCCCGATGGACCCGAGCGTCTATCCCGTGGACAAGATCGTGAAGGACGTGGGTGAGCTGAACGGTGGAGAGATCGTTGCTCTCGGGCCTTACCGCCTGACCTCCTTCAAACGGGATGAGGAAGCGGTGTTCGAAGCCAACCCCAACTACTGGGGCAAGGAACCCGGCGTCAAGAAGATCATCATCCGCTACTTTGCGGATGCCACCACCATGCGCCTGGCATTCGAGAAGGGCGAGATCGACCTCGCCTTCAAGTCCATGAACCCCTCGGACGTCAGTGACCTGATGAAAAACCCCAAATACAACGCGTTCAAGATCCCCGGCCCGCAGATCCGCTATCTCTGCTTCGAGACGTCGGAGAGCGTATTCAAGGACAAGAAGCTGCGCCAGGCAGTGGCGGCGCTGATCAACCGACCCGAGATCAACCAGAAAGTGTACCTCGGCCACAACGCTCCGCTGTATTCCATGGTTCCCATGGGCATGAGCTACCACACCGAGGATTTCCAGAAGGTCTGGGGGGATGGGAATATTGCCGCGGCGGAGAAGATTCTCACGGCCCTCGGGTACACAAAGGACAAACCCTTCACGTTCGACCTCTGGTATACACCGAGCCACTACGGGGATCCCGAGGTGAACATGGCGGAAGTCATGAAGGCCCAGTTCGAGAAGACCCCGCTCATCAACGTCACGATAAAGTCCGCCGAATGGGCCACGTACAAGCAGCAGTGGAACAACAAGCAGATGCCGGCTTTCCTGCTCGGTTGGTATCCCGACTATATCGATCCAGACGACTACACCTCGCCCTTTGCCCAGACAGAAGGCTCAAAAGGCATGGGCATCTATTTCAGCAGCAAGCCCTGGGATGACCTGTTCATCCAGGAGCAGCAGACGACCAAGGACGCGGTGCGCAACGCGACCTTTGCGAAGATGCAGAAGATGTGGACGGACGAAGTCCCCACCGCGCCGATCTACCAGGGCAACCTGTACGTATTCACGAAGAAGAACGTCACAGGCGTGAAAATCGGGCCGACGCTGATTTTCAACTACGATCAGCTCAAGCTGACGAAATAAGGAGTCACGGGATATTCTTCCGGGTCCCCTCTGGGGGGGACCCGGTTTTTTTCCCTTTCGGATGAGACATCTCCTCAGCTACATTATCAGCCGTGTCGTCATGGCCATCCCGATGGTCTTCATCATGTTGACCATCGTATTCGTCGTTCTCCGCGTCATGCCCGGTGACCCGGTCTCCGCCATGCTCGGCGCCCACGCTCCGCAAAGGGTGATCGACCAGAAAAAAGAGGAGCTGGGGCTGAACAAACCCATTGCCGTTCAATACGTGGAATACCTGGGCAAGCTGGCGCGGCTGGATCTCGGCGACTCGATGATCTTCAAGCAGAAAGTGAGCCAACCTATCATCGAGAAGCTGCCTGCCACTATTGAGCTCACATTGTTCGGCATGCTGATGAGCCTGGGACTCGGCATCCCAATGGGCGTGTATGCCGCCCGCAGGCGCCGGTCCGGCGGTGACTTTGCAGTCCGCCTGTACGCGAACGTCGTCTACTGCATCCCCGTTTTCTGGATGGGCCTCATGCTGCAGCTCATTTTCGGCGTCTGGCTGGGATGGTTTCCAGTGGCCGGACGCACGAGCGCGCGTCTGGAGGTGTCCAGTTTCTCGAAGACGGGATTTTACATCATCGACACCCTCCGCCTGGGAAACATCGCTGCGTTCGGCGACGTGATGTGGCACCTCGTGCTCCCCTCCCTGACACTCGGTGTCGTCCTGTCGGGCATTTTCGTGCGCCTGACCCGGGCGAACATGCTAGACGTCCTGAAGAGCGACTACATCCTGGCCGCGCGCGCCCGCGGGATACCCGAGCAGAAGGTCGTCTACAACCATGGGCTGCGCAATGCCCTTATCCCTATCGTGACGATGCTCGGCCTTCAATTCAGCCTGCTCCTTGCCGGGGCCATCCTCACGGAGAGCACTTTCTCCTGGCCGGGCATGGGACGCCTGCTCCTGGAGCGGATCTATCTCCGCGATTATCCGACGATTCAGGGGGTGATCGTGGTCTACACGCTTTTTGTGAGCGCCGTGTCGCTCCTGGTTGACCTCCTGTATGCGCTCATCGACCCGCGGGTGAAATACTAGTGAGCAATCAGTCCGCGCGCCCGAATGTCCCGGCTGCCCGTTTCTCCCCTGCCGCGGGCGTGGCCTCCCTGTTTCGCTGGTTTTCCCAGGCGCGGAGGAAATATCGAACCGAGTGGTGGATCATGATTGCCGGCGTGGTGGTGATCGGATTCATCGTCACCATGACCCTTGCGCCGCATCTCTTCACGCGCTACAGCCCGACGGACCAGGAGGCCGGCGGTCAGATGACGCCGCCCAGCCGTGCGCATATCATGGGTACGGACAACCTGAGCCGGGACGTCTGGGCCCGGATGGTATACGGAGCCCAGACAATACTCGGGGTGGCCATTGCAGCGGCGCTTCTTTCGGCCATTATCGGCATCCCCTTGGGACTGCTCTCCGGGTTCGTGGGGGGGGTATTCGACCGGATCCTTTCACTGGTCATGGATTCCGTCTATTCGTTCCCCGGTCTGATCCTGGCCATCGCGTTTGCCGCGATGCTGGGCCCGGGTATCATCAACATAACCCTGGCGGTGGCGGTAGTGTATATTCCCACGCACTTCCGTCTCGTGCGCGGCCAGACTCTCTCCATCAAGGAAGAGGTGTACGTGGAAGCGGCCCGCGCCATCGGCGCGCGGCGCGGCACGATCCTCAGCCGCTACATATTCCCCAACGTGATTGCCACAGTCGTCGTAATCCTCTCCCTGAATATCGCGGACGCCATCATGACGGAGGCCGCCCTCTCCTACATCGGGCTCGGTCTTCCCGCCGGCATCCCTGACTGGGGAATGGACCTTTCAATGGGAAAGAAGTTCCTGCCCTCCGGAACCTGGTGGATGATCACGTTCCCCGGCGCCATGATCGTGCTGCTCGCCCTGGGCTTCACCATGCTTGGTGAAGGGCTGGCGGAGATCCTCAACCCCCGGCTGCTGGAGAGATGATGCCCGCGGAAAAGACCATCCTCGAGGTCCAGCATCTTTCCATTGCCTACCCGATATCCATCGGCGTGGTGCGCGCCGTGGAGGATGTCTCCTTCACCCTGGCGGACGGTGAGGCACTCGGCCTGGTGGGAGAATCAGGCTGCGGGAAATCCACCCTGGGCCTGTCCATTCTCAATCTGCTGAGGCCACCCGGGAAAGTGACAGAGGGGAAGATCCTGTACCGCGGCAAGGACGTCCTCACCCTCGACAGTCATTCCCTCCTGAAGCTGCGCGGCCAGAATATCTCGATGATCTTTCAGAACCCGCTCACGTCGCTTAACCCGCTCATCACCGTGGAAGGGCATTTCCTCGAGACAATCCACTACCACGATCCTGCGATGGAAAAGCACGCGGCGCTGGCGGCCGTGCGGAAGATGCTGCAGACCCTGGGAATCGAGGAGAAGAGGCTGAAGGAATATCCCCATCAGCTCTCCGGGGGGATGCGGCAGAGGATCATGATCGGCCTGGCGTTGATCATGAACCCCGACATCCTCATTGCAGACGAGCCCACGACCTCTCTGGACGTGATCGTGGAGGCCGGTTTCACCGAGCTGCTGGCCGCCCTGCGCAAGCTCTACAAGCTGTCCATCATCCTCATCACGCACAACCTCGGCCTCGTGGCGGAAATCGCTGACAGGATCGCCGTCATGTATGCCGGGCGCATGATGGAGGTTGCTTCCAGCGCGGAGATATTCGCGCGGCCGCTCCACCCCTACACGCAGGGTCTCATCGACTGCGTGCCGAATATCCTGCTCGACCAGAAGGAGCTGGTGACCATGCAGGGCAGCCCGCCCGACCTGGTCGATCCTCCGAAAGGCTGCAGGTTCGCCCCGCGCTGCCCGAAGGTCATGCCCATCTGCCGGGAAGAGACGCCGCTCCTTCGCGAGCACGCCCCCGCGCACGCCGCTGCCTGCTGGCTCTATGGCGCGCAGGACGCAGTGGCGTCTCAAGGGGACGCCGCAGCGTCTCCCAGGAAGGACTGATCCATGGCGACCCTCGTAAGGGCACGCGATCTGGTCAAGGAGTTCCCCCTTCGACGGAGCCTCTTCGACTTTCTCTCGCCGAAGAACAGCGTGCACGCAGTGGACAAGGTGAGCTTCGCGATCGAGGAAGGGGAAGTCCTCGGGCTCGCAGGAGAGAGTGGGTCCGGCAAGTCCACCACCGGAAGGCTGCTCCTTCGCCTGATCGAGCCGACATCAGGGCACGTGGAGTACCGCGGCAGGGAGATCACGAGCTATTCACGACGCGAGCTGGAACAGCTCCGCGCCAAGGCCCAGATTGTGTTTCAGGACCCCAACTCTTCACTGAGCCCGCGGATGAGCGTGGGCCAGGCCATCACGCATCCGCTGCAGATCCATCATCTCTACACCCCTTCAGAGCGGAAAGAGAGGGTGCTCGACCTCATGGAGAAAGTGGGATTGTCCCCAGCGGATTTCCTCTACCGCAAGTATCCGCACCAGCTTTCCGGCGGCCAGAGCCAGAGAGTGGTCCTGGCCCGGGCGCTCATCACGCGGCCCGATTTCCTCGTGGCAGACGAGCCCATTGCGATGGCGGATGTCTCCGTGCGCGCGCTGATCCTCCAGCTCATGCGCCAGCTCAAGAGGGACATGGGCCTCACGTACCTCTTCATCACGCACGACCTGGCAACGGCGAAATACCTGTGTGACCGGATCGCGGTGATGTACTTGGGAAGGATCGTGGAGCTTGCGTCCCGCGACGAGCTCTTCGGCAGCCCGCACCACCCCTACACGAAGGCCCTCCTGGCCGCCGTGCCGGTTCCCGACCCGGCCGCGCGCCGTGACAAGAACCTTCCCAAGGGAGAAATCCCCAGCGCCATCAACCCGCCTGCCGGCTGTCACTTCCACCCCCGCTGCCCGTATGCCATGCCGAAATGCAGTGAAGCCCGCCCGCCGCTGCGCGAGATTTCTGCCGGCCATCTCTCCGCCTGTATATTGGACTGAAGGGGTAGCCCAGAGAGCTTTCACGGGGATGCCGTGGTGGCGATCCCCAGTGCCACGAAGGCCGCGCGGGCGGAACAGAGCGCAGGTTCCATGGCCGTCCGTCTTACGGAGAAGGAGCTTGCGCGGATCGACGAGTTGTCCCGCGCCGCGGAAAAGAAGCAGCAAATTTGATAAACACCCTCAAGACGGCTATCATTGGAGGTTGAAGGAGCTGAATATGAAAAGAGCGTTCCTTGTCATCATTGTCTTCCTCTCGGCCACAGCCGTTTTTGCTGCCGTCAACTATTCGACTTTCCAATCCGGCTTCAACGAGTTTGCGCAGGACCTCGCCAATGGCGTGCCTTTCAATTCGTCCATCGGTCTCGGGTGGTCGCAGGCATACATCGGTCAATTCCCGCACTTCGGCCTGGGGGTTACGGCAGGCGTCACCACGATTTCCGCCGGGGCCATGCAAACCCTTGCGAATGCAATGGGGGTGACGCTTCCCCCGTC
>Ga0074045_10001272_pt1 | contig 24505 bp, 25 predicted proteins | sample BogForMeECP23OM2_FD_94442 | JGI IMG/M metagenome (GOLD analysis project Ga0074045, IMG submission 94442) | Bog forest soil microbial communities from Calvert Island, British Columbia, Canada - Bog Forest MetaG ECP23OM2 | ecosystem: Environmental > Terrestrial > Soil > Wetlands ... | reverse complement strand
TCGCCTGCGTCGGGGCCGCTCGGCGGCCGCGGTGACAGCCCTGGTGCGGAAGGCAGCGGTGACGCCGGGGGTGCGATCGCCGGCGCAGGACGCTCGGCACGCGGCAGCGGCACTTCGGCGGGCGGCAGTTGGCGCTCAATCGTAGGCGGCGCCAGGCGCTCGATGGGCGCCGCCGGTACGGTCGGTGCGACCCGCGGTGGCAATTCAACCGGGGGGGCGACCGGCTGCTCCAGCGGAGCAGGAGCCAGGCGCTCGATGGGCGCCGCCGGCACGGTCGGCGCGGCTCGCGGCGGTAATTCGACTGGCGGGGCGACCGGCCGCTCGATCGGAGCAGGAGCCAAGCCCTCGAGCGGCGCCGACGGGGTTACCGGCGCTTCGCGCGGTGGCAACTCAGGGGCCGGAGCGAGTTCGCGCTCGAGAGGGGGCGGCACCGCAGGCTCGAGCGGCGCGGCAGGGGCTGCGGGAACTGCGCGCGGGGCGAGTTCGACCGGGGGTGCAAGCTGGGGTTCGCTGCTCGGCGCAACCGCTTTCTCGATCGGTAGCGCCGGAAGTTCCAGAGGCGAGCGCGAAGGCGGTTCCGCAGGTATGGTGAGGGCACGCGCTCGAACCGGCGGGGCAATCTTTTCGACGGTCGTTGGCGATATTTCCGCGGGCGCCAGTGACTTGTCGACCTCTTCGGGCGCGCTCGGGTTCAAGCGCGGCAGCGTCTCGCCGGGCGCCGGCGCCGTCGGGCGCGGTTCGAGAGCGCGACGGGGTGACTCCGGCGGAGGCTTGGGCGCTGCGCCGGAGCGCTCCAAGAGAGCGGCGCCAGGCGAATTCGGTTCCAGCCCGGGTGCTACGCGAAATTCGGACCCCGGCTCCTGCGCGGCCGGCCGCAACGTCACGTCCAGCGGGCCCCACCAGGCTTCGCTGCGGCGCGTTCCGCCGACCGGGTTGCCGAAAAGCACGATCAGCAAGATGTGCAGCAACATCGACAGCACCACGAACTCGAGCAGCGGCGGCGGATTGACCGCGGCGAGATATCGACGGCGCTGTCGAGGTCGGTCTGCGTTGCTACTGCCGTTCACGAGCGATGGAGCTGCCTAAGGGGCCGGAGGTGCATGAGTTCCTGCAAGCATACCGCGTTCGCGGCCGCGAGGAAGGCCGGATGAACCGGGTTAACCGCGCCGCCGCATAGGCCCAATAGGCTCGACGCATGCAACGCTTCGATACGATCGTCGTCGGACTGGGGGCGACCGGCAGCGCAGCCGTCTGCCAACTTGCACGCAAGGGCAAGAGCGTTCTCGGCATCGATCGTTACGCTCCGCCACATGACCGCGGCTCGACGCATGGGGATACGCGTGTCACCCGGCTCGCGATCGGCGAGGGGGAAGAATACACGCCGCTTGCGCTGCGCTCGCACGAACTGTGGCGCGAACTGGAAGAGCAGACCGGGAGGACGCTGCTGACCACGAACGGCTGCCTGATTGTTTCCAGCCGTGCCAGGAACTCGGTTACCCACGTCGAGGATTTCTTCGCGACCACGCTATCGGCGGCGCGTCGCTATGGCATCGCGCACGAGGTCCTCAATGCGGAGCAGGTCCGGCGCCGGTTCCCCCAGTTCAGGCTCGCCGATGACGAGATCGGGTATCTGGAGCGCGACGGCGGGTTCCTGCACCCGGAAGCGTGCATTCGGGCGCAATTGACCGTCGCCAAACAGCACGGAGCAGCGATCCACACGCAGGAGAAGGTCGCCGGCTTCGAGGCCACGGCCGGCGGCGTGACAGTGGCCACCGACCACGGCCGATACGCCGCGGACAAGCTCATCGTAGCCGCCGGCCCATGGCTGCCGGAGCTCGTCGGGGTGCGACTTGCGCAGCATTTCAAGGTCTACCGGCAGGTAATGTTCTGGTTCGACATCGACGGCCCGCTCGACGCTTTTCTTCCGCCGCGCTGCCCGGTTTTCATCTGGGAGCTGCAGGGACGCGCGCAGCCGATTTACGGCTTCCCGGCGGTCGACGGGCGCGGTGGCGGGATGAAGATCGCAACCGAGCAGTTTGACGCCGCCACAACCCCCGACGCGGCCGTGCGGACGGTGAGCGCCGAGGAAGAACGCCTGATGTATGAGCACTATGTGGCTCCCTACGTATCCGGCGTAAGCGAGCGCTGCATCAAGGCCCGTTGCTGCCTGTATACGGTCACGCCGGACTTCGCCTTTGTCATCGACGCTCATCCGGATAGCGAGCGCGTGATTCTAGCCTCGCCGTGCTCGGGGCACGGCTTCAAGCACTCCGCGGCGCTCGGGGAGGCGCTCTCCGAACTGGTCAGCGACGGGGCGAGTCGGATCGACCTTGGCGCCTTCTCGCTGCGTCGATTCCCGGCGGCACCGGGAGGAAGCGACTTCGCTCGCAGCTGAGCGGCTCCAATCCCGCCGCAGTCCTGCACCGGGCCCGCAGCGGCAAGCGCAAACCGCTCGTGAGGGCGGCCGGGCCAACAGGCGTAAGATTGAAGCGGTATCGATCCGGCGACACACCCGATGGCCGAACTGCTCGATTGGGCCTTTCCCGCGGAGTTGCAGCCCTCGGCGAGCGAGCTCCGCTTCGATCTGCAGCGCGCGCTCGATGCAGTTGTCATGCTGCGTTCCGAAATCCCCGAGGACGCGTTCACGGCGTCGATTCTCGGCACCGAGCGGACAGGCAGCGCTGTCGTCATCCGAGACGACGGCCTCCTGCTCACGATTGGCTACCTGATCACCGAGGCGCAATCGATCTGGCTCACGGCCAACGACGGTACCGTCGTGGCTGGCCATCCGCTGGCATACGATGCGGTGACCGGATTTGGCCTGGTGCAGCCCTTGGGCCGCCTTGCTGCGCCGGCGCTCGTGCGTGGGGGCGCGGCGAGGGCGAGGGTCGGCGATGAGGTGACCGTTATCGCCCATGGCGGTCGAGCGCACGCGCTTAAGGCCCGGATCATCGCCAAGCGCGAGTTCGCCGGCTATTGGGAATACGTACTCGACGAGGCGCTGTTCACGTCGCCGCCGCACCCGGAATGGGGCGGCGCAGCGCTCGTCGACGGCGACGGCCAGTTGCTTGGCATCGGGTCGCTGCTGGTGCAGGAGGCGCTCGACGGCGAGCTGGTGCAGGGCAACATGTTCGTGCCGGTCGATCTGCTCGCGCCGATTCTCGACGACATGCTTAGATTCGCCGGACCGGCGCGGCCGCCGCGGCCGTGGCTGGGCATGTACACCGCCGAAATGGAGCAACGGCTGGTAGTCAGCGCGCTCGCCCCGGGCGGGCCGGCGGAGGGCGCCGGGGTTCGCGTTGGCGACGTCGTCGTCGAGGTCGCCGGCGAGCGTGTAACCAGCCTTGCAGACCTGTTCCGCAAAGTCTGGCAGCTCGGTTCCGCCGGCGTCGAAGTTCCGCTCATGGTCCTGCGCGACCGCGAGCTATCGCGCTTGCGCATTCATTCGGCAGACCGCCGGGATTTTCTCAAAAAGCCCCTGCTGCAGTGAGCGCTGCATGGACCTTGCCAGAGGCGGGGCCGCATGGCCAAGACGCGCCTATCATTCCTGGAAAGCTGACCGCCGATCCGCCGCGAGGCAGCCGCCGCGTTCGAGCCCGCGTGCATCGGCGCGCCAATATGGTGTAATTCCGCCTGGCGCGCCAGACCCTTGCACTGGCCGCGCGGACTATGGGGCACACCGTGCGCATACTTCGTTTCGCCTTGGCATTCTTAGCAAGCCTGGTTGCCCTCGCCGCGCAGGCGCAAACGCCCTTGCGCCTCGTCGCCTTCGATGGCGGCTGGAACCTGCCGGTGTGGGCGGCTCAGCGCCAGGGCTTCTTCGAGGCCAACGGCGTCACGGTCACGCTTTCATATACCCCGACGTCGGTATACCTGGTCACCGCCCTGCTCGACGCGAAATTCGATATCGCGCTTGCGCTTATGGACAACGTTGTCGCCTATCAGGAGGGGCAGGGCGAGGCGCGCCTCGCAGGTAATCCCGACCTGTTCGCCTTTCTTGGCGGCGATGGCGGGTTTGCCTCGCTCGTGGCCGCGCCTACGGTTACACGCTTCGGCGATCTCAAGGGCAAGAGCGTGGCCGTCGATGCGATGACTACCGGGCTGGCGTTCGTCGCCCGGGACTTGCTGGAGCGCAACGGCGTCGCCGAAACCGAGGTAACGTGGGTTCGGGCCGGCGGCACAGCGACCCGGTACCGCGACCTGATTGCCGGCAAGGAGGACGCGACCGTGCTGCGCACGCCATTCGAACTGCTGGCCGGAAAGCACGGCTGCCGCGAACTTGCGGGCACCGGGTCGCTCGGCCCGTACCAGGGCACGGTCGGCGTCGCTCGTCGATCCTGGGCAACCGGCCACGAAAAGGAACTCATTGGTTTCCTGCGCGGCTATCGCGCCGGCGTCGAATGGCTCTACGACCGCGCCAATCGGGATGTCGTCGAAGCGATGCTCGTCGCCAGCAACCGCGATATGACGCCCGCGCTGGCGAAGCAATCGTATGATCTGCTCCTCGCCGATCAAGGCGGGATCCGGCGCGATGCTTCTCTCGACCTCGACGGCATACGTACCGTGCTACGGTTGCGCAGCCAGTACGGCTTGCCTCGAAAGCAATTGACCGACCCCGCGCCATACATTGACCTGTCCTATTACGACAAGGCGTTCGGGAAGCGCTGAACGGAGGAGCCCGCGCGATGCCAAGAAAGAAAACCAAAGAGCCGACGATTGTTCGCCCCGACGATATCGCGCCCCATCACCGCTGGGATCGTCCGCTGGCGGCCCCGGGCCATTCCCAGGTCGATTTTGAGGAGAGGGTCAACTTCCGCCGCCTGCACGACTACCGGCTCGCGCGCACGCGCGCCGCGCTCAGCCAGTCCGGATTGGGGGCGCTGCTTTGCTTCGACCAACATAACATCCGGTACATGACCAGCACCGTGATCGGCGAGTGGGCACGCGACAAGCTCACCCGCTACGCGCTGCTCACTGGCAACGGCGATCCCTATATCTGGGACTTCGGGTCGGCAGCCAAGCACCATCGCCTGCATGCTCCCTGGCTGCGGCACGACCACTGTCGGGCCGGATTGCTCGGCTTGCGCGGAGCTGTCGGCGGCGACGGCGTCTTGTTCCGCGACGCCGCGCGGGAGATCAAGGCGCTGCTCGACGCCGAGGGTGTCGGGGAGATGCCGCTCGGACTCGACGTCGTCGAGCCACCGATGCTCTTCGAGTTGCAGAAGCTCGGGATCACGGTGCGCGACGGGCAGCAGACATTGCTGCACGCCCGCGAAGTGAAGAGCATCGACGAATTGACGCTGCTCAACATGGCCGCGGCCATGGTCGATGGGGTGTACCAGGACATCGCCGAGGCTCTCAAACCCGGCGTCAAGGAGAGCGAGATCGTTGCCCTCGCAACATCGCGCCTCTACCAGATGGGGAGCGACTGCGTCGAAGCCATCAATTCGATCTCGGGCGAGCGCTGCAGCCCGCATCCGCACAATTTCACCGACCGCTTGATCCGGCCCGGCGACCAGGCGTTTTTCGACGTCATCCAGTCATTCATGGGCTACCGGACCTGCTACTACCGAACCTTCAACGTCGGCCTGGCAACGCCTGCGCAGCGCACCGCCTATCGCTATGCGCGCGAGTGGATGGACCGGGCAATCAGCCTGCTGAAACCCGGGGTTGGCAGCGACCGGATCGCCCGCGCTTTCCCGAAGGCGCAGGACATCGGCTTCAGCAGCGAAATGGAAGCCTTCGGCCTTAATTTCTGCCATGGGCTCGGACTTGGCCTGCACGAACGGCCGCTGATCTCGCGCCTGAACTCCCTCAAGGAGCCGATTGAACTCAAGACCGGCATGGTCTTCGCAGTCGAGACTTATTGTCCGGCGAGTGACGGCATCTCCGCGGCACGGATCGAAGAAGAGGTCATACTCACCCCAAGCGGGGCGAAGGTGATTTCGCTCTATCCGGCGCAGGAGTTGCCAATCGCCAATCCATACTGAAGCGGCGAGAAGCGCGATGACCTCACGACGATGCCACCAAGGCGAACGGATGACACGATGAGCACGAATAGGGCGCAGCCGCGCATTGGCTGGATCGGCACCGGGAGGATGGGCTACGCGATGGCGGAGCGCCTGGCGCGAGGCGGCGCCGATCTGACGGTATGGAACCGCACCCGAGCAAAGGCCGAGCCGTTGACCGCGAGCGGCGCGAAGGTCGCATCGGCGCTCGCCGATCTCGCCGCATGCTCCATCGTCTTCTGCATGGTATCAACCTGGGATGACGTTCGGGAGGTGATCGCCGGCCCGGGTGGCCTGCTCTCTGCGCCGGGGCAGGCACCGCGCCTGGTCGTCGAGTGCTCGTCGATTTCGCTTGAAGGATCGGCGGAGTTGCGGCGGTTGCTCGGGGCTCGCGGCATCGAAATGCTCGCGGCCCCGGTTTCGGGCAACGCCAAGGTGATCAGGGCGGGCCGCCTGTCGTTCGTCTGCTCCGGCCCGAAGGCTGCGTTCGATGCGGCGTTGCCGTATCTCATGATAATCGGGCCCGCGGCGAGCTATGTCGGCGAGGGCGAGCTTGCCCGCATCGTCAAGATCTGCCACAACGTCTTCCTCGGCGTGGTCACGCAGTCGCTGGCCGAGATTACGGTGCTGGCGCAGAAGGCCGGCGTGCCGCGCCACGCATTCCTCGACTTCATGAACCAGAGCGTCATGGGCTCGACTTTCACACGCTACAAAACCCCGGCGTTCGTCAACCTCGACTTCAAGGTCACCTTTACGCCGCAGCTGCTGCGCAAAGACCTGGACCTTGGTCTCGATGCCGGTCGCCGCTTCGATGTGCCGATGCCGTTGGCCTCACTCACGCACGATATCGTGCAGACGCTCATCGGTCGTGGCATGACCGAACACGACTTCGCCCAGCTGCTGCTGCTGCAGGCCGAGTCCTCCGGGGTTAGACTCGAGCCGGAGAACGTACCGGTGGCCGATGGCCTGTAGGGCCGTGCGCTCCGGCATGACACCGGCCGAACTCAAGCAGTTCGTCGACTCGGAAATCGTCGCATCCGCCAGGGGCATCAAGGCGGCGGAGACCAAGGCGCAATAGCCTCGGGTACCGGAGGCAGCGCGGCCGGTGCGCGGCATTGCACCGGCGCGGGCAGCGGGTATCATGGGCCCGCGCAGCGCCAGCGAGCAGGCCCCGCCCGGGGCCGCCGCGACGCGCCGAACGAAAAGGAGGAATGTCGACATGCCCGACCCCGTGTCAGGCGCCCTGACCTTTCCACGCCTGCTGCACGAGCACGCCGCCCGACGCGGCGACCGCCCCGCGACCCGCGAAAAGGATCTGGGCATATGGCAGACGTGGACATGGGCCGAGGTGGCGGCCGAAGTGCGCGCCCTCGCCTGCGGCCTCGCCGCGCAGGGGTTCAAGCGTGGCATGCACCTGGCGATCATCGGCGACAACCGTCCGCGCCTGTATTGGTCGATGACTGCCGCGCAGGCGCTTGGAGGGGTGGCGGTGCCGATGTACCAGGACGCGCCCGCGGCGGAATTCGTCTACGTGCTCAACAACGCCGCGATCGCCTACGCCGTGGTCGAGGACCAGGAACAGGTCGACAAGGTGCTCGAGGCGACCGGACAGGTTCCAACCCTCAAGCACATCTACTTTGACGATCCGCGCGGGCTGCGCAACTACCAGGGCGTGACGAGCGTCGAGCACCTGCTCGAAATCGGCCGCGAATTCGACCACGCAAATCCGGGCTTCTACGATGCCGAAGTAGCCAAAGGGCAGCCCGATGACGTGTCCATCATGCTCTACACCTCGGGCACGACCGGCAAGCCCAAGGGCGTTTGCCAGACCCATCGGGCATTCATCGTGTCTGCCCAGGGCGGTTGCTCTTTCGACAAGCTGGGCCCCGACGACAGCATTCTGTCCTACCTGCCGATGGCATGGGTAGGCGATCACCTGTTCTCGTACGCGCAGTGGCTGGTCGCCGGGTTCACCATCAACTGCCCCGAGTCCGGGGACACGGTAATGACCGACTTGCGCGAGATCGGGCCGACCTACTATTTCGCCCCGCCGCGGGTGTTCGAAAACCTGCTCACGCAGGTAATGATCCGGATGGAGGATGCCGGCGCGTTCAAACGCCGGCTCTTCGCCTACTTCACGCAGGTTGCAAGGCGCTGCGGTGCGCAGAACCTCGACGGCCGGCCGGTGCCGTTGCTCGACCGCATGGCATACGCGCTCGGCGACCTGCTCGTGTACGGGCCGCTGCGCAACGTGCTCGGCATGAGCCGCATTCGCGTGGCCTACACCGCCGGCGCGGCGATCGGACCGGATCTGTTCCGATTCTATCGCTCGATCGGAGTCAACCTGAAGCAGCTCTACGGCTCGACCGAAACCTGCGCCTACGTATGCCTGCAGCCCGATGGCGGCGTGAAGTTCGACACCGTCGGACAGGCGGCGCCGGGCGTCGAGATCAAAATCGCCGACAACGGCGAAGTTCTCGTCCGCGGCCCGATGCTCCTCAAGGAGTACTACCAGCGACCCGATGCGACCGCGGATTCAATCGACGGCGACGGGTATTTTCATACCGGGGACGCCGGATTCTTCGAGGACGGCGGGCAGCTCAAGATCATCGACCGCGCCAAGGACGTGGGCAAACTCGCCGGCGGAGCCATGTTCGCCCCCAATTACATCGAAAACAAGCTCAAGTTCTTTCCCCACGTCCGGGAGGCGGTCGCTTTCGGCAACAACCGCGACATGGTGTGCGCGTTCATCAATATCGACATGGGCTCGGTGGGAAACTGGGCCGAGCGCCGCGGTATCGCCTACTCGGGATATACCGACCTTGCCGCAAAGCCCGAAGTCTCGAAACTGATCAAGGAGTGCGTGGAGAAGGTCAACGCGGAGCTCGCACAGGAGGGTTCGCTCGCAGCCTCGCAGGTGAGGCGCTTCCTGATCCTGCACAAGGAACTCGATCCGGACGACGACGAGCTGACCCGCACCCGCAAGGTGCGCCGCAATTTCATCGCCGAGAAATATGCGGACCTGATCGAGGCGCTCTATGCGGGCAAGACCTCGCAGTTCATCGCGACGCAGGTGAAATTCGAGGACGGCCGCAGCGGCGTGGTCAAGGCGGACCTGAAGATCGTCGATGTGCCGCTTGCGGCGCCGATTTCGAAGGCGGCCTGACGCGGCCGCCCGCGCTTGAGGAGACGCCTCGTGCCTTGCCGTGCGCCGATCAGCCATGACTGAGCGCAGCCTCCGCGACCGGATCATCCTTCACGACGCCATGGAGACGATGGAGGTCGATTTCACCGCCATGACCTTCAGCGACGCGGCGGATGTGGACGCCTTCTACGACGAGGCCGACCGTGTCCTGGCGGCAACCACCCGGCGCTGGTACTTCCTGATCGTCTACCAGGATTGCATCATCGCGCCTGCGGCATGGGATCGCTTCACCGAGCGCGGGAAGCAAACCAACGTCGCGCATAGCCTCGGCACGGTGCGCGCGGGCGCCAGCGAGCAGATCCGCCAGGCGATTCGCCAGGACGCCCGACGGGAGATGTTCCGCGCCAACATGTTCGCATCCCGAGACCAGGCGATGCTCGCCCTCGGAGACATGCGCAAGCGCGGGCTCGATGCGAGGTCGGCCGCCGAAGGCGCGTTCCTTCGCGTCGAGAACATCCATCTGCGCTTCGGCGGGGTGCGGGCGATCACCGGGGTTGGCTTCCACGTCAATCGCGGCGAAATCTCCTCCATCATCGGTCCCAATGGTGCCGGCAAGAGCTCGATGCTGAACATCATCAATGGCGTCTATCGGCCGCAATCCGGGACCGTCACTTTCCTGGGCAGGACGCACCACCAGATGCGTCCGCGCGACGCGGCGGAACAGGGCATCGCGCGCACCTTTCAGAACATCGCCCTGTTCAGGGGCATGAGCGTGCTCGACAACATCATGACCGGGCGCAATCTGAAGATGAAAACGAATTTCCTCCTCCAGGCGGTTTTCTGGGGACCCTCGCGCCGCGAAGAACTGCAGAACCGCCGCAAAGTGGAGGAGATCATCGACTTTCTCGAGATCCAGCATATCCGCAAAGTGCCTGTCGGAAGGCTGCCCTACGGGCTGCAGAAACGGGTCGAGCTCGGGCGGGCGCTGGCCGCCGAGCCCATCCTGATCCTGCTCGACGAGCCGATGGCGGGAATGAACGTCGAAGAGAAACAGGATATGTCCCGCTTCATCCTCGACGTCAACGAGGAGCTCGGCACGACCGTGCTGCTCATCGAGCACGACATGGGCGTGGTGATGGACATCTCCAACCATGTCGTTGTTCTCGATCACGGCGAAAAGATCGCCGAAGGCACGCCCGACGACGTGCGGGCGGATCCGGTCGTCATCCGCGCCTACCTGGGCGCCAACTGACCGGCTCTGACAGCGAACATTTCCGATAGAACAAGCGATTCATAATGCAGTTCTTCCTCGAAGTGCTGATCGGCGGCCTGCTCTCGGGCATCATGTACTCGCTCGTGGCCATCGGATTCGTGCTCATCTACAAGGCCTCGGGGGTGTTCAACTTCGCGCAGGGCGCGATGGTGTTCTTCGCCGCGCTGACCTGCGTCAGCCTGACCGAGCATGGCCTCCACTTCTGGCTGGCGCTGCCGCTGACGCTCGCGGCGATGGTGGTGCTGGGCTTGTTGACCGAACGCATCGTCCTGCGCCCGCTGGTCAACCAGCCGCCGATCGCCCTGTTCATGGCCACCATCGGACTCGCGTTTTTCATCGAAGGCCTTGCCCAGCTGCTCTGGGGCGCCCAGCCGCACGGCCTGGACATCGGGATTGAGGACGAGCCGTGGCAATGGATCAGCGACGCGACTGGCATGAACATCTCCAAGTTCGACCTGTCCGCCGCCGGCATCGCTGCCGCGCTGGTCATCTCGCTGGCGCTGTTCTTCAGCCGAACGCGCATCGGGCGCGCGCTGCGCGCCGTGGCCGACGATCATCAGGCGGCGCTCGCCGTGGGCATTCCTCTGCAGCAGATCTGGGCAATCGTGTGGGCGGTCGCCGGATTCGTGGCGCTGGTCGCCGGCCTGCTGTGGGGCGCGCGCAACGGGGTGCAATACGCGCTTACCTTCCTCGCACTCAAGGCGTTGCCGGTGCTCATTCTGGGCGGTTTCGAGTCGATACCCGGCGCGATCGTGGGCGGGCTCATCGTCGGCGCCAGCGAGAAGCTGGCAGAGGTCTATATCGGGCCCTATGTCGGCGGCGGCATCGAAGGCTGGTTCCCGTACGTGCTGGCGCTATTGTTCCTGCTCGTTCGTCCGGAGGGGCTGTTCGGTGAGAAGCGCATCGATCGCGTCTAGATCGCCGGGCCGGCGCGCCGGAGCGCCGGCGACGCTCAGGAGTTGCTGATGCTCTATAGAGAAGCCGGCCAGTTCAAGACCTCCTATGCCGAGGACCAGCAGATCTTTCCGATCCGCCAGGACCGGATCGCGGTCGCGGTGCTACTCGCCTGCGCCTTTCTGCTCATACCGCTGATCGGTAACGAGTACTGGCTGTCGGCGATTCTGACGCCGCTCCTGATACTCGCGCTGGCGGCGATCGGCCTCAACCTGTTGACCGGCTACGCCGGCCAGCTCTCGCTGGGCACCGCAGCATTCATGGCGGTCGGAGCCTTCGCCGCGTACAACTTCGTCCTCCGCGTGCCGGGCATTCCCCTGCTGCTGGCCTTCGTCCTGGCTGGACTGTGCGCGGCGCTGGTCGGAATCGTGTTCGGATTGCCCAGCTTGCGCATCAAGGGTTTCTACCTGGCCGTGGCCACGCTGGCCGCGCAGTTCTTCGTGGTCTGGGCTCTGACCAAGTTCGGCTGGTTTTCCAACTACAGCTCGTCGGGCGTGATCGACGCCCAGAAGATGACCATCCTCGGCTACTCGTTCGAAACGCCGGCAGCGAAGTATCTGCTTGTCCTGTCGATTGTCACGCTCCTGGCGCTGGCGGCGAAGAACATGGTGCGAAGCTCAATCGGCCGGGCCTGGATGGCGGTACGCGACATGGACGTCGCCGCCGAAGTCATCGGCATCCGCATCATGCAAACCAAGCTGTTGGCGTTCGCCATCAGCTCGTTCTACTGTGGCGTCGCAGGGGCGCTGTATGCATACGCCTACCTGGGCACGGTCGAGCCGGAGGCGTTCAACCTCGATCTATCCTTCCGCATCCTGTTCATGGTGATCATCGGCGGGGTAGGCAGCATCCTGGGCTCCTTTCTCGGCGCCGCCTTCATTACGCTCTTGCCGATCCTTCTCGACAGCATTTCCGGGCCGCTCGAGCGCCTGCTGGGCGCTACCCTGCCGTCCGGACTGATGTCGAATGTCGAGGTGATCGTGTTCGGTGCGCTGATCATCTTCTTCCTGATCGTCGAGCCGAGCGGCCTGGCCCGCCTGTGGCAGATCGGCAAGGAAAAGCTTCGCCTCTGGCCATTCCCGCACTGACGCTGCGCTGCACAATAAAATCGGAACTGCACGATTCTTGATCCACGACATTGACACCGCTTTGAGACTGGCCAATCCTGTGAGAGTTTGCATTGTCGTCAACGCATTTTTCTAGGAGGAACACCATGAAGTCCGTTGCAACGGCCCTGTTGGGCCTGGTTCTGGCCGGCGCCGCGGCCGTGGCCGCCGCCCAGAATGAGCAGTTCATCCCCATGCTGTCGTATCGGGTGGGCGCCTATGCCGCCGGAGGCTCCGGCATCTTCGGCGGGTACATCGACTACCTCAACCTCATCGACTTGCGCGATGGCGGAGTCAACGGCGTCAAGCTGGCGTGGGAGGAGTGCGAGACCGAGTACAACAATGCCCGCGGCGTCGAATGCTACGAACGCCTGAAGAACAAGAGCACCGGTGCCTCGCTGGTGATGCCGCTGTCCACGGGCATCACCTACGCACTTATCGAGAAGGCGACTGCCGACAAGATCCCGCTGGTCACCATAGGTTACGGCCGCACCGATGCCTCGGACGGGCGCGTATTCCCCTATGTCTTTCCGCTGATCACCAACTACTGGTCGCAGAACACCGCCAAGATCAAGTTCATCGGCATGAAGGAAGGCGGGATGGACAAGCTCAAGGGCAAGAAGATCGTGAATCTCTATCACGACTCGGCCTACGGCAAGGAGACGATCCCCATCCTCGATGCGCAGGCAAAGAAGTACGGCTTCACGGTCACGCATATCCCGGTGCCCCTGCCCGGCAACGAGCAGGGCGCGCAATGGCTGGAGATTCGCCAGATCAAGCCTGACTGGGTGATCCTGCGCGGCTACGGGGTAATGAACCCGGTCGCGCTCAAAGCTGCCGCCAAGGTCGGCTTCCCACGTGACCACATCGTCGGCGTGTGGTGGAGCGGCGCGGAGGAAGACACCATCCCGGCGGGCGACGCCGCGAAAGGCTTCATCGCCGCCGGCTTCAATGTCGCCGGCTCGAACTACCCGGTGGTCCAGGAAATCGTCAAAGTCGTCTACGGCAAGAACAAGGGCAACATGGAGGACAAGTCGCGCATCGGGTCGATCTATTACAACCGCGGCGTGGTGTTCGGGATCGTTACCGTCGAGGCGATCCGCACGGCGCAGGCCAAGTTCGGCAAAGGCAAGGTCATGACCTCCGAGCAGATTCGCTGGGGGGTGGAGAATCTGCAGATCAGCGAAGCGCGGCTGAAGGAACTCGGCGCGACCGGGTTCATGCAGCCGCTGAAGGTGAGCTGCAGCGACCACGAGGGCGGTGGTGCCGTCAAGTTCCAGCAGTGGGACGGCCACAAATGGAACGTCATCACCGACTGGATTCAGCCGGATCGCGAAATGGTGCGGTCGATGGTCGAGCAATCCGCGGCGGCATACGCCAAGGAAAAGAACATCACCCCGCGCGACTGCAGCAAGGAAACGTGATCGGCCGATCGCCACGGCCCTCTCTCCGGAGATCGGAGAGAGGGAGGGGCGATTACAGAGCGACCTGCCTTGCATGTCCATGACCCTGCGGGCAAATGCCGACGGCGGCGCGGTGCCTGACACCGCGAAGCCCTATTTGTCGGTCAACAACGTCGAGGTCATCTACGATCACGTCATCCTGGTGCTCAAGGGCGTCTCGCTCGAGGTGCCGCGGGGCAAGATCGTCGCGCTGCTGGGCGCCAATGGCGCGGGCAAGACCACGACGCTAAAGGCGATCTCCAACCTGCTGCGCGCCGAGCGCGGCGACGTGACCAAGGGAACCATCGAATTCGAAGGCCGGCGCGTCGATCGGCTGACGCCCAACGAGCTGGTCAGGCTGGGCATCTGTCAGGTGATGGAGGGCCGGCACTGCTTCGAGCACCTCACGGTGGAAGAGAATCTGCTGACCGGAGCGTTCACGCGCAAGGTGACACGGGCGGAGCTCAAGGCGGCGCTGGAAAAGGTCTACCACTATTTTCCGCGACTCCGACAGCGCCGCACGAGCCTCGCCGGCTATACGTCGGGCGGCGAGCAGCAGATGACCGCGGTAGGGCGCGCGCTCATGGCGCAGCCGTCGATGATCCTGCTCGACGAGCCGTCGATGGGCCTCGCGCCGCAGATCGTGGAGGAAATCTTCGACATTGTCCACGATCTCAATCGCGACGAGGGCGTGAGCTTTCTACTCGCCGAGCAGAATACGAGCGTGGCGCTGCGCTTCGCCGATTACGGCTACATCCTCGAGAATGGCCGCGTGGTACTGGACGGCGCGGCCGCGGATCTGGCGCAGAACGAAGACGTCAAGGAGTTCTATCTCGGACTCTCGACGGCCGGGCGCAAGTCGTTCCGCGAGGGCAAGCACTATCGCCGCAGGAAGCGCTGGCTGGCATAGCGGTCCATGAGATCGGTTGCCGACCGTCCGGCGCGGAAGCTGCCCGATGCCTCGGAGCGGCGGGCCCGGGCGCCCGGATCTGGCGGCGAGAGCCGCTTCGCGTGGGGATTCGACCGCAGCCATGGGCGAATATTTCGATAGCCTTGAGACTCGCGCGCCGGACGTGCGCGAGCGGGCGCAGCTCGCGGCACTCCCGGCGCGGATTGCGCTGGCGAAATCGCGCACCACGGCCTACGGGCGCATGCTTGCCGCCTTCGACCCGGCGGCGATCACGACTCGAGCGGCGCTGGCGCGCTTGCCGGTAATACGCAAGTCGGAACTGCTGGAACTGCAGCGGGCCGAACGACCGTTCGGCGGCTTTGCCACGGCGCGGTGGGGTGATTGCGGGCGTGTATTCGCATCTCCAGGGCCGCTCTACGAGCCTGAGGGCAGGGAAGCCGATTATTGGCGATTGGCTCGGCCACTCTTCGCCGCGGGCTTTCGTGCCGGCGATCTCGTTCACAATTGCTTCTCGTACCATCTGACGCCGGCGGGCGCAATGCTCGAGGGCGGCGCGAACGCGCTCGGCTGCACCGTCTTCGCCGGCGGCGTCGGCCAGACCGAGCAACAAGTGCTCGCGATGGCGGATCTCGGGCCCGACGGCTACGTGGGGACGCCGTCGTTCCTGAAGATCATCCTCGAGAAGGCCGATGAGATCGGCATGCAACTGCCGCGGCTGAAGAAAGCACTGGTCTCGGGAGAGGCTTTCCCGGCGAGCCTGCGCGAAGCGCTCGCCCAGCGAGGCATCGCGGCCTTCCAGGTCTATGCGACTGCCGACGTAGGGACGATCGCCTACGAATCGGAAGCCCGCGAAGGCCTGATCATCGACGAGGGCGTTCTGGTCGAAATCGTGCGCCCGGGCACCGGCGACCCGGTCGCCGCCGGCGAAGTCGGCGAGGTGGTGGTGACCACCCTGATCACGACCGTCTACCCGTTGATCCGTTTCGGCACGGGCGATCTTTCGGCGCTGCTGCCCGCCTCCTTGCACACGCCCTCACCCTGCGGGAGAACCAACCTGCGCATCAAGGGGTGGCTCGGCCGCGCCGATCAGACAACCAAGGTCAAGGGCATGTTCGTGCACCCCGCGCAGATTGCCGAGGTTGCCCGGCGGCACCCGCAGATCCTCAGGGCGCGACTGGTCGTCGATAACCCCGAGGGCGAGGATCGCATGACGCTGCAGGTCGAGATGGAAGGCAGGCAGCCGGCTCTTGCGGAAGCGATCATCGCCTCGATTCGCGACGTGACCAAGCTGCGCGCGGAGCTCGCGCTGTGCGCGCCGGGGGCGCTCCCGAACGACGGCAAGGTGATCGAGGATCTGCGCAGGCACGACTAGGCTTCGGTGCCCGGGCGCGCCGCTGCGTGCTACGATTGCCAAGCTCCCGAAGATCGCGCCATGGCCAGGTCAGAATCCTCTGACGACCCGCTCGGGCCACTTGCTCCCGAGACGCTGCGCGCGATCGCCTCCAGCGGGGTCCTGCGCAGCTATCCGAAGAATGCCGTTCTCATCAACGAGGGCGACGGCGGCGATTCGCTGTTCATCATCATGACCGGGCGGGTAAAGGTCTATTCGAGCAACCCGGCAGGGCGCGAGGTTGTGATCGCGTTTCACGGGCCCGGCGAGTACATCGGGGAAATGTCGCTCGACGGCAGCCCGCGCTCGGCCTCGGTGCTGACCCTGGAGCCCACGACCTGCGCCATTGTCGCCCGGGCCAGCTTTCGCGAGTTCATTCTCGCCCACCCTGATTTTGCCCTGCACCTGATCGAAAAGCTGATCCAGCGCGTGCGCCTTACGACCGAGAACGTGAAGAGCCTGGCGCTGTCCGACGTCTACGGACGGCTGGTGAAGCTGCTGCTGGCGCTCGCCGTGGAGCGCGACGGACAGCTCATCGTGCCGGAGAGGCTCACGCAGCAGGACATCGCCGAGCGCGTCGGCGCCTCGCGCGACATGATCAGCCGCCTGCTCAAGGACCTGGTTGCCGGCGGCTACCTCAGCGTGCGCGACCGGACCATCGTCATCCTGAAGAAGCCCCCGCCCGGGTGGTAGCCGTCGCCCGGCGCGCACGGGCCGGGCGTGAATTTTCTGCAGCAACTGCTCCGAATTGTCGGGTACAAACCCCGACCCGGCATGGTTAGAGTGGAGACGTTCGGTGGTGCAGCGAGGCACCGCCGACCACGGAGGGGCCGTTACCAAGGCCTTCGCCGCTTCGTCACAAGCCAGAGGAGTGAACCATGCTGACCGAGCATTCTTCGGGATTTACCAAGTTCGTCACGTCGCTCAAGGTGGCCGCGCTCGCAAGCGTCCTTGGCGCGGTGGTGCTGGCCGCGGAGCACCGTTTCGCCGTGGAGGCTCCGCCGGACCAGGCGGGCGCGCTCCCTGCCGCGGCGGCCGTTGATTCCAAGGCCGACCCGGCCACCCAGCAGGCCGCGGCCGATTATTTTCCGGCGCAATTTCCGCCACCGTCGGGCCCGGTATCCGAACCGCCGCCGTCGTTCTAAAAGCGCGATGAGAACGTATTACCAGTGGCTCAACGGCGTCCGCCGGCGCGCAGCCGTGCGCTCGCGTTGCTGGCGATGGGTCGAACACGCGGTGTCGACCGCCTCAGCTAAGCGCTTCGGCGGCATCGCGGCGGCGCTGGCCACGGCCGCCACCCTCGGTGCCGCGGTGGGCTTCGCCGCCAAGCACGCGGGCGCGTGCAACGCCGGCGATGGGACCCCGAGGGCGCCGGCGCGCTTGCCGGCGGCGTACGCGTCCTGGCCGGACGTCGGATCCCCCCGGGCCGAAGGCGAAACCGTGGCCAGATCCGAGCCTGGCAGCAACTAGCGAATCAGGTGTCGCTGGCTGCCACCCTGCGCAGCCGGCGTGCACCGGCGCCTCCTGCGGTAACCAGGGCCACGCCCCCGAGCACCAGCGCCGCGCCGGCCAGCTGGATCCAATGCGCCGGCTCGCCCAGGATCACCCAGCCAAGCCAGATCGTGAACACCGGCCCCAGCGAACCGAGCAGCGATGTGCGGCTGGCACCGATTCGCTGGATCGCTTCGGCGATGAGGTAGGTCGGCAGCACGGTCGAGAAAATCGCCATCGTCAGCGACAGCAGCTGGATGCGCAGCGGCGCGGCGAGCGCGTGCAGAGGCCTGGTCGCCAGGAACTGCACGAAGACGAAGGCGGCGGAAGCGAGCATCGCCAGGGCAATGAAACGCGCGCTGCCAAGGCGCGCAATCACCGGCCCCGCGCCGACCAGGTACACCGCGTACAAGAACGAGCCGGCAAAGACCAACGCGGCACCTATCCAAAGACCGCCAGGATCCCCGGCGAATGAAAGGTCACGTGCGAACACCAGCAGGATCCCCGCATAGGAGACCGCAAGCGCGAGCACGACACGGCCGGTAATTGGTTGCTTGAAAAACAGCGCCGACAGGACGACGACGATCGTCGGGTAGATATATAGCATCAACCGCTCCAGCGCTGCCGTGACGTACTGCAGGCCCATGAAATCCACCAGGCTCGCAAGGTAGTAACCGACGAACCCGAGCCAGAGAATCCGAATCCGATCGCCGCGTTCGATCGGCGCCGCCCTACCCCGCCTCGAGGAGAAATAAGCCATCAGCGCGAAAAACGGTGTGGCGTAGGCCATGCGCAATGCAAGCAGGGTGACCGCGTCGATCGGCGCCCAGGCATAGGCCAGCTTGATGAGGATCGCTTTGAACGAAAAGCCGAGCACGCCGACGACTGCCAATGCGGGCCCGACCCATGGGCTGCCGGACGGCGCGTTCACGCGGCTATTTCCGCCGCGCGTTTAGCGCCCGCTGTGCCGAGAGCGTCGCTGGCTTCGCGCATCGAGAACCACGGACAAGAAAAAGCCGGACGGTCTCGAGCCGCCCGGCTTTTCGCCGCCGAATCGCTCAGCTTGGCCTGCTCAGCATCGACAGGGCCTGCTTGATCAACTCGCTATGATCGGCAGGAACCTGTCCGGTGGGCGTCAGGTGATCGATGAGCTGGGGAAGCACTTGCGCCAGCCCCGCGCTGGCGTCGCCGTGTGACAGCCCGAGTTGTTGCGCGATCTGCCCGATCGAGCCCGTGCCCAGGATCTGCTGTACCTGGCTGCCGGTAATCGGCAGGTTCGCACCCGTGCCGACCCACGAGCCCGCCTGGGTTGCCAGTCCGCCCTGCTCGAACTTGCCGATGATCCCCGGCAATCCCCCGTTCTGCTGGATCAGCTGCAATGCCATTGCCGCCAAAGGGCTTTGTCCCGGCGTATTGCTTCCCGAGAGATTGCCAAGCAAATTGTCCAGAAGCCCCATGGTCTGCCTCCCGCGCGAATGGTCGGATGCGAAAAATTATACGCGGGCCGCGAACCCGATATGGCGCCAGGCGCAGAAATATTTGTCTCCGTCCCCGCCAGCGATGCAGGCGCGCGGACCGGGCTAGTTGCGCCCATACGTTGCCGTGAAACTCGCCTCGCCAAGCTTGTCGGCATTGAGCATGTATCCGACCAGTGCGCCACTCGCGTCCGCGTCGGCGTCGATCTTGTCGACCTTGAGGGCATAGATGGTAAATACGTAGCGGTGTGGCTTGTCGCCCTTGGGCGGGCAGGGCCCGCTATAGCCGGGCTTGCCGAAGTCGGTCTTCGATTGTATGGCCCCTTTGGGGAGAGATCCGCTCGCCGGTTTGCCGGCTCCGGCGGGCAACGACGTCACGGTGGAGGGAATGTTGAACACTAACCAGTGCCACCACCCGCTTCCGGTCGGCGCATCGGGATCGTAGGCGGTAACGGCGAAGCTCTTGGTACCGGCCGGCGCGTTCTTCCATGCAAGCGACGGCGAGACATTGCCGCCGGCGCAGCCAAAGCCTTTGTATACCTGCGCTTCGGCGATTACCAAGTTGGGCTTGATCTCGGCGCTTTCGAGCGTAAAGGGCCCCGCGGCGAGCGTGGCGAGGGGAAGCAAAGTAAGGCAGAGCGTCGCAAGGCTTCTCATCGAACTCTCCTTGGTTCGGAACGAGGTCGCCCCCGGGGTCGTATGCACCTGACCCTGATACTGCTATCGTACGGGCCGAAGCGCGAATTCTAGCGCCAACGCCTCCCCCTTGCGGCTCCCGAGCCCAGCGCCTGGATCTGAATCATGCCTAACGCCCCCGATGTCACCAACATGGCCGTGTTCTGCGATTTCGAGAACATCGCGCTCGGAGTCCAGGACGCCAAGTACGACAAGTTCGACATCGGGAAGGTACTCGAGCGGCTGCTGCTCAAGGGCAGCATCGTGATCAAGAAGGCATACTGCGATTGGGAGCGCTACAAGGCATTCAAGGCGCCGATGCACGAGGCGAGCTTCGAGCTGATCGAAATCCCGCACGTGCGGCAATCCGGAAAAAATTCCGCTGACATCCGCATGGTCGTCGACGCCCTCGACCTCTGCTACACGAAGGCCCACGTCGAGACGTTTGTCATCATCAGCGGCGACTCCGATTTTTCACCGCTGGTGTCGAAGCTGCGCGAGAACAACAAGGTGGTGATCGGCGTCGGGGTCAAGAATTCGACTTCCGACCTGCTCATCGCCAACTGTGACGAATTCATCTACTACGACGACCTGGTACGCGAGAGGAAGCGGCCGGCCGCGCGCAAGGCACCGCCCCGTGCGGCCGGTGGCGTCGAGTCGGGTGCCCCGGCGAAAAAGGGCGACGAGGAGCGGCGCCAGCAGGCGGTCGATCTGCTCACGGCGACGGTCGAGGCACTGCTCGCCGAACGCGGTGCCGAAGAAAAGATCTGGGGGTCGATGGTCAAGCAGGCGCTCAAGCGCCGCAACCCGGGATTCGCCGAGTCGTACTACGGCTTCCGTTCCTTCAACGGACTGCTCGAGGAAGCGGAGCGGCGCGGTGCCCTGGCCCTCGAACGCGACGAAAAATCCGGCGGTTACATTATCGGCCCCCTCGCGCACGACGAATGATCCGCGCTCGCCTCTGGCTGGGCGGCTTGCTGGCGGTGGTCGCCGCGGCGACGCCCGCGCAACCGGCGCTGACGGTTGCAATCGGCGGGAGGACGGCGATCTACACCGTCTCCGGGCTGCTGGCGCTGCCTTCGGCGACGACCGTGACGATACCGGACGACGTCGCCTACAAGCGAAGCATGACCTTTCGAGCGGTCCCGATCGCGGTACTGCTCGAGGGCGCGACGCCAGACGACAGCATTCGCTTTGCCGCCGCCGACGGCTTCGCAACGACGCTACCCGCAGCCGCGCTGCTCGCCCGCGAAGGCCCGATCGCCTATCTCGCGATCGAGCCGGCGGACGCACCCTGGCCGCCACTCAGCGCGGGCGAGGCAGTGAGTGCCGGGCCTTTCTACCTCGTCTGGACAATGCCGGAAAAGGCTGCCGTGGCGAGCGAACAGTGGCCCTACCGCGTAGTGCGAATCGAGGCGGTCGAGCCCCTGGCCAAGCGCTACCCCATGGTCGCGCCTGCAGCGAGACTCGCCGCCAACGATCCGATTCGCGTGGGCTTCGCCGCCTTCCAGAAGCATTGCATGGTGTGCCATCCCCTGAACGGAGGCGGCGATGCCACCATCGGCCCAGACCTCAACATTCCCTACAACCCGACCGAATACCTGCGCCCGGACGCGCTGCGGCGGTTGATTCGCGATCCTCAGGCACTGCGCCGCTGGCCGGGCGCCAAGATGCCCGGCTTCGACAACAAGGCGCTGCCCGACCGGGAACTGGCGGAACTGCTCGCCTACCTGAGGCACATGGCGGATCGCAAGGTAGTGCCACCGGTAGCCAAGTAGCGCCGTCAGCGCGACAATAACTGTCTTATCGCGAAGTCTCGCGAAGTTGCCACTCCCGGCGGGCCGCCAGCGACCCGCGAGGTGAAACGTGCTCAGTGTCCGCCCGGCCGCCGTGGCCGGCATGTTCTACCCGGGGACGCCGGCCCTGCTCGGTGCGGCAGTGCGCGCCTATCTGGCTGAGGCGCGATCGCCGACCGAAACCACCGCCGCGTTGCCCAAGGCACTCATCGTGCCCCACGCGGGCTACGTCTATTCCGGCCCGGTCGCGGCGCCGGCCTATCGCCGCATTGCCGCCGGACGCGGGACGATCCGCCGGGTTGTGCTGCTCGGGCCGGTGCACCGGGTCCCGATCCGCGGCCTCGCCCTGCCCTCAGCCAAGGCATTCGCCACGCCGCTGGGCACGGTCAGCGTGGACATGGAGGCGGTCGCGCTGGCGCTCGAGATACCCCACGTTGCGGTCGACGAGGCGGCGCACGCGCTCGAGCACTCGCTCGAGGTACAACTGCCGTTCCTGCAGACGGTGCTCGACGATTTCCGAATTGTGCCCTTTGCCGTAGGCGACGCGAGCGCGGCTGAGGTTGCCGCGGTGATCGAGAGGCTCTGGGGCGGGCCGGAAACGCTTATCGTCGTTAGCTCGGACCTTTCCCACTATCACCCCTACGCAGCGGCGCAGCAGATCGACCGTGGCACCGCAGCGGCGATTCTGGCGCTCGACTGCTCGCTCGATCACGAGCAGGCCTGCGGCGCGACGCCAATCAACGGCCTGGCATTGTGCGCTCGGCGCCTCGATCTGCAGCCGGAGCTGATCGACCTGCGCAATTCCGGCGATACCGCCGGAGACAAGTCGCGCGTCGTCGGTTATGCGGCGTTCGCATTCACGAATCGGGATCGGGCCGCGCCGGCTCTCACCGCCGGAACGTCGATCGGGACCGGCGATGGCGGGTGACGAACTCGGTCGGGCGCTGATCGGCAACGCGAGGCAGGCGATTGCCATGGAGCTGGCGTTGGTCGCCGAGGCGCCCCCGGCGCATCCCGACCTGCTGCGACCGGGCGCGACGTTCGTGACCCTGTTTCACCGCGGCGAGCTGCGTGGCTGCATCGGCAGCCTCAAGGCAACGCGCGAGCTTGGCTGCGACGTGCGCGAGAATGCACTGGCCGCAGCATTCCGCGATCCGCGCTTCGCACCGCTGACGGTGGCTGAATTCCAGGCGACCTGGGTAGAAGTATCGCTGCTCTCGGCGGCCGAGAAGGTTCGCTTCGAGACCGAGAGCGAGCTGCGGATGCGCCTTCGCCCGGGCATCGACGGGGTGACCCTCGAGCTCGACGATCGCCGCGCCACGTTCCTGCCGCAGGTCTGGGAAACGCTGCCCGAACCGGCGGACTTCCTGGCTGCGCTCAAGCACAAGGCCGGGTTCCCGCTCGACTTCTGGAGCCCGCGACTGAACGTTGCTCTGTATCGGGTGACCAAGTGGAAGGAGCGCGAAAACGGCAGCGAAGGAGCGCGCAGATGATGGACGGGTCGCAACCGCGGAACGATGGCCGGGGCCGGCGCGCTGACCGGGAAGAGAACCTGCCGTCTAGCGACGACAGGCTGTGGCAGTTACCATGAGCGATTATCCGGGCCGTTACTGGCACGCGCTGGACGACGGGCGCATCCAGTGTGACCTCTGTCCTCGCGACTGCCGTCTGCACGACGGCCAGCGCGGAGCGTGCTTCGTGCGCCAGCGCAAAGGCGAGGCGATGGTGCTCACGACCTATGGCCGATCGTCGGGTTTCTGCATTGATCCGGTCGAGAAGAAGCCGCTGAACCAGTTCTTCCCGGGCTCGAGCGCGTTGTCGTTCGGCACGGCCGGCTGCAACCTGGCATGCAAGTTCTGCCAGAACTGGGACATATCCAAGTCGCGCGAGATGGATACGCTGATGGACCAGGCCTCGCCGGAGGCGATTGCGCGCATCGCCCGGGCGAAGGGCTGCAAGAGCATCGCCTTCACCTACAACGACCCGGTGATTTTCGCTGAATACGCGATGGACACCGCCGACGCCTGTCACGAGCTCAAGATCCAGACCATCGCGGTGACGGCAGGCTACATCGGCAGCACGGCGCGGCGCGAGTTCTACGCCAAGATGGACGCCGCCAACGTCGACCTCAAGGGCTTCACCGACGAGTTCTATTTCAAGCTCTGCGGTGCACGCCTGCAGCCGGTGCTCGACACGCTCGTATACCTCAAGCACGAGACCGAGGTTTGGGTCGAGATCACGACCTTGCTGATCCCGGGCAAGAACGACTCCGACGCAGAGGTTGAGGCCGAGTCAAAGTGGATCCGCCGCGAGCTGGGGCCGGACGTGCCGCTCCACTTCACCGCGTTCCACCCCGACTACAAGATGACAGACCTCCCCCCGACGCCTGCCGCCACCCTGGCCCGCGCCCGCAACATCGCGCTGGCAGAGGGGCTGCATTTCGTCTACACCGGCAATGTCCACGACCGCGAGGGCGGCACGACGTTCTGTCCTGGTTGCGGCCAAGCGGTGATCGTGCGCGACTGGTACGAGATCCTGGCCTACGAGGTGACGCCCGAGGGCCATTGCCGGCATTGCGATGCGCGATTGCCCGGGCGCTACGACGCGCTGGGCCGCCCGTGGGGCCGCAGGCGCGTGCCGGTGCGCATCGCCGCCTGAGGGGCCGCGCTCGCCCGGCGCGGCCTGGCGGCTACGCCTTGCTGTAGATCTCCCCCCCTTTGCCGACGAATTCAACCGCCTTTGCTTCCAGGCCCTTCGCCACCGCGGCGGCAGGGTCGACTCCAAGTCGCGCCGCATAGTCGCGCACGTCCTGGGTGATCTTCATGGAGCAGAAATGCGGC
>Ga0074045_10001268_pt1 | contig 24578 bp, 18 predicted proteins | sample BogForMeECP23OM2_FD_94442 | JGI IMG/M metagenome (GOLD analysis project Ga0074045, IMG submission 94442) | Bog forest soil microbial communities from Calvert Island, British Columbia, Canada - Bog Forest MetaG ECP23OM2 | ecosystem: Environmental > Terrestrial > Soil > Wetlands ... | reverse complement strand
TTCGGAATCTCTCCCTTGTACTTCTCGATTAGCTCCGGGCGCTCGGGGCACGGCCCGACGAGGCTCATGTCGCCGATGAGCACGTTCCAGAACTGGGGAAGCTCGTCGATGTCGAACCTGCGCATGAACCGGCCTATCCATAGCGGCGTCGGAGCCGCCCCTGCCGGCTCGGATTCGCCGACTTCGCCCGGCCCCGCGGGATCGGGCCTGGGCCCAACGGGAGCCGTCCGGATCTTGTAGATGTCGAACTCGCGCCCCCCGCGGCTTGTCCGGCGCTGCCTTTCGAAGACGGGCCCCGGGGAAGCCAGGCACACCATCAGCGCAAACGGGGGAATGATGACGGCGGAGAGGCACAGGGCGAAGAGGGCCCCGACTATGTCGGCGAGCCTCTTCACCATCCGGTTGAGCGTGCGGTCGAGCGGCAGCTGGCTGACGCCGAGGAGGGGCACGCCGCTGAGCGTCTGGACCTGAAGGCCCGAATTGAGCGCCGGGAAATACTCGGGCACCATCTGGAAGCCGAGCATCTCGCGCTGGCAGAAAAGGATCAGGCGCTGGATCTCGCTCGAGGAGCAGGTCACGTCCGACAGGATGATCGAGTTCGCGTGGCACTCGGCCACGATCCTCGGGATCTCGCGGTACTCGCCCAGCACGGCAAGTTCCGCGGGCGGCCTGCTTGAGAACTGGCCGCTCGGCATCGGGACGCACCCTATGATCTCGCTCAGCTGGGCGAGGTCCCGGCGCATGGCCTTCCGGAGATGGGCGACCTTGTCGTTCCAGCCGACGACGATGACCCGGGAACTCGCCGTCTCCTTCACGCTCGGCTGGATGAGGAAAATGAACGACGTCAGCCTCCAGAGCGTGACGAAGCTGGTCATCGTCACCACGCAGTAGGCCACTCCGAAACGGGGCGTGTACCCGGTCACGTGGAAAAGGCCGATATAGGCCCAGACCACGACGGACCATATGATGACGGCCCGGGCGAGGTTCTTCGACCAGCGCTGCATCCTGTAGAGATTCAGGACCTCGTAGGTCTTGAACATCGCCATGAGCCAGACAAAGAGCGTGCCGCCGGCCAGGCTCCAAGCCACCGCCGAGGAATGGAGATCATACAGGTCGCCGGGGGGCAGCACCCATCCCAGGCGCTGCCAGTCGCGGACCTTCAGACCCACGAAGATGGCGGCGCAGGCGGCGATCCAGTCCCCGATGAGGAGCAGGGCGCACAGTCCGTAGGCCTGTTCCCTCGGAATCGGCCGCGGGGCGGCAGCCGCCGATATCGCAGGGGCCGCCGAGGGCTGCTCCGCCGCGGCTTCCGGAGGCTGGCCAGGAGGCGGCTCGAGCGCCGGAATTCGGGCCTGGCCGGGCTGCGCCTCCGGAGCCTGGAACGGAGGATACGAGCGCGAAGTCGCCGGCATCGGGAACGAGACGACCGGCGACCTGCCGTAGAAGTGTTCAGTCTTGGTCGCGGGAGATGCCATCTTGGTCGTCGTTCCCGTCTACCGTTTGCCGCCCGCTGTACGGGTCTTCGGCCCGATCGGCCCGCTCGTTGGGGCCGGACTCGGCTTGTGCACGCGCCCAGAAAGGCGCACTGAAATCTTGTCTCCTGCGGGCATGTCGAAAAAACTTGGAAGGGATGCCGACGAGTGTTGCGGATAACAAGCCGCTAACAACTGGCGAAACCTTCTTGATAATTTTTTTACATCCTCACAGTTGCAGCTTGGAACTCTACTGATGTCACGGTCGCCTATAGTGTCCAGGAACGGGAGAATGTTCACCGCGGGTTCGCCTTTTTTTGTTAAGTTACTGCGACAATTGCTATTGCTTGGATTTGCTATATTTAACGCGCATGCTGCGGGGGACGGTTTTTATTGGGGCGTGAACGGCCATCCGCTCACGCAATCGGGATACTTCGACGTTCCGATGCTGGACCAGGTTTCACTCGTCGCGGAATTGGGCGCCGGGTGGTACCGCGTCGATCTGGGCTCCAACGATTTCGCTGCGAACACGGTCCGCTTTGACAATTTATTGACAGATTCGGAGAGGCGCGGAATCCGGCTCCTGCCCGTGCTCTCCTCGTCGCCCGGCGGCCACAGCGGGACGGCGACGCCGGCCGAGATCCATGATGCGGCGTTCGATTTCGGCCGCGCCGTCGCCGGCCGCTACCGGGGCCGGATCACCCACTGGGAGCTCGGCAACGAGCTCGACATCCCCGCGCTGGTCCGCAAGGGGGACACGACCCGGGACGGCAAGCTGTGGCAATGGGGCGATCCCGACGGGAGCCGCCCCGAGGATTACGAGGAGGGGCGCTACCGGAGGGCGAAGGCCGAGATCACGGGACTCGGCGAGGGGGTCAAGGCGGGCGACCCGGCGGCCCTGACCGTCGTCGACACGTCAGGGTGGCTGCACTATGGCTTCATCGAGCGGCTCGCGAGGGAGGACCATGTCCCGTTCGACGTCCTAGCGTGGCACTGGTATTCGGAGATGGGGGACATCACCAGCGTCCAGGGCCGGCTCGACCTCGTCAGATTCCTCGGGCGCTTCGGCAAGCCCCTTTGGCTCACCGAGGTGAGCCGGCGCAACGGAAGCGCCGGCGCCGGCGGGCGCGAGTTGGCGGATTACGTCGCCCGCGACGTCGCGGGAATGGGCGCGAACCCCGGGATCGCCGGCCTGTTCATCTACGAGCTCCTGGACGAGCCGTATTTCGGGCAGGGCGGCGAGTCGCAATACGGGCTCGTCGAGCTGGCCCGCGGCCGGGCGGCCGCGTGGGAGGTCGCGCGAAGGAAGCAGGCCTTCGACGCCTACAAGGCGGTCATCGCGGCGGGCCGGCGCGGGCAGGCTGCGCCGACGCGCGGCGGCGGGGCCCCCGGCGCCGAGCTCAGATGACGACCGACCGCTCCCTCGCGATCGCGACCCAGGCGACCCAGGCGACCAGGACCGCCTGGAGAGGCAGCCGCATCCACAGCATCTCGGGCGTGTAGCTGAACCCGTCGACGTGCCCCAAGATCGCCGCGTGCAGATTGGCGGGGAAGACAACCACGAGCAGCGCGACGAGGCCCCATCCCGCGGCGCGCCGGAATTCCGGCAGCATGATCCCCACGCCGCCGATGATCTCGCAGATCCCCGCCATCACGCCTAGGCCGGCCGGCCACGGGAGCCACGCGGGCACCATGGCGGCGTACGCGGACGGCACGCGGAAATGATTCAGGCCCGCGAGTACGAAGAACAACCCAAGGATGAATCGGAGCAGGTTCTTTGGCGTGTCCATCTGATGGCCCGGATTATCCCACTCTTGTTGGGCGCGAACAAGTTGAAGTAAGTGTAAAGATGGGAGGGGAAATACGCATCCCGAATGCGGCCCCAGGGCCGCCCCGGGCGCCACAGAACCCGCCTTCCCCCGCGCCGGAGAGGCGCCAGCCTAGCGAACCCTCACGTCCACGACGGCGGAGAGCCCGGGGCGCAGGCGGTCGCCGACATCCTCCAGGCTCCGGCGGTCGAGCAGGATCTTCACCGGCACGCGCTGCACGACCTTGGTGAAGTTCCCGGTCGCGTTGTCGGGGGGCAGGAGCGCGAACTGCGCGCCGCTGGCCGGCGAGACGCTGTCGACCGTGCCGCGCAGGCTGCGCCCGGGTATGGCGTCGACCGACACCTCGGCCGCGAGCCCCGCGCGCACTCGGGCGAGCTGGGTCTCCTTGAAGTTGGCGACGATCCACGGATTCGGCTCGACCAGGGCGAACAGGACCTGGCCGGCCTGCACCCGGTTGCCGGTCTCGACGTTGCGGTTGCCGATCCTCCCGTCGGCCGGAGCCTTTATCGTCGCGTAGGCGAGCCTGCGCTTCGCGTCGTCGACGGCCGCCCTGAATGCGATCGACGAGGCCGTAGCGGCGAGCGACTGGGCCTTGGCGGACTCGATCGCGGCCCTGGACGAGGCCACCGCGGCCTCAGCCGACCGGGCGTTCGCCCGCGCCGCGGACAGCGCCGCCTGGGCCCCGTTGTACGCGCTCTCGGCGCTGTCGAGGTCCGACTGGGTCACGGCGCCCCCGTCGTGGAAGAGCTGGCGGGCGCGCCCGCGGTTGATCTCGGACAGGTCCAGCTGGACCTTCGCCTGCGTCGCCTGCGCGCCGGCCTCGGCGGTGCGCGCCTGGGCCCCCGCGAGCTGGGCCTCGGCCCGTATCGCCTCCGCGGCGGCCTGCGCCTCCTCGGCCTGCGCCTGCGCGGCGCCGGCCTGGTTCTTCTCCAGCGCGAGCGCGAACTCGAGGGGGTCGAGGCGCGCGAGCACGTCGCCGGCCTTGACGGGCTGGTTGTCGGCGACGAGGACCTCGAGCGCCGTGCCGTCGACCTGGGAGCTCACCTGGTGGACGTGCCCGGCGACGAAGGCGTCGTCGGTCTCCTCGTAGCGGTACATGTCGTAGCCGAAGTGGGCGAGCCACGCGAGGGCGGCGACGGCCGCGACTGCGAGCGCGATGCGGGCGGCGATGCCGCGGCGGCCGCCCGCCCGGGGGGCCGGGGCTGCCTTGTGGGGCGTGGTCATGGTTGTGGGCCTTTCAACGGTCGTGTGTCGGGAGTCCTCAGTGCGCCGCGGCCAGCGCGGCCGGGTTCCTGCCGCGCCCGAGGAGCAGCAGCAGCGGGAGCGAGGCCGCGAAGGCGATCGCAACATACATGAACACGTCCGCGAACGACAGGAGCATCGACTGGGCGTCTATGCCCATGTCGAGGATCTTGAGGGCGCGCATGTGGACGGCGACCGGGTCGGAGCTCGCGCGCGACAGGGCGCCCTGGAGCGCGCCGAGGCGCCCGAGCGTGCCCGGGCTGCCCTGGGTCTCGTGCACGACGAGGACCGCCCGGTGGACCGCCTCGCGGTAGGCGAGCGCGGTCGTGATGATGGCGATCCCTATGCTGCTGCCGAGCTGGCGGGTCAGGTTGTAGAAGCCCGCGCCCGAGGCGACCTTGTCCTTGGGCAGGTCGCCCAGCGTGGCGAGGCTGAGCGGCAGGAACATGCAGACGCTGCCCAGGCCGCGAAGGAAGAGCGGCCAGAAGAGGCTCCCGGCGCTCGTGTCCGGGTTGATCTGGGCGAGCCAGAGCGCGGCCGCGACCGTGATGAGCGCGCCGGCACCGATCAGGAGGCGCGCGTCCACGCGCCCAGCGATCCTTCCCATCAGCACCATCGCGATCGCCGCCGCCACCGCGCTCGGCAGCTGCAGGATGCCGCTCTGCATCGCCGTGAAGTGCAGGAACTCCTGCACGAACACCGGTATTGCGAAGATGATCCCGTACAGCCCCATGCCGAGGACCAGCGAGTAGGCGCTCCCGGCGCTGAGCGAGCGGAACCTGAGGGCCCGCAGGTCGACCGCCGGGTAGTCTATCGAGAGCTCCCGCCAGACGAAGAGGCCGATCCCGACCACGCTTCCCACGGCCGTCCACACGATGAGGCGCGAGCTGAACCAGTCGTCCTCCTGCCCCTGCTCGAGCATCGTCTGGAAGCACGCGAGTCCGACGGCAAGGAGCCCAATCCCCGTCCAGTCCACCCGCTCGCGGCTCAGCTCGCTCGGCCTGTCGCGCGGGAGGAAGGCGATCGTCAGCAGGACCGCCAGGATGCCGACCGGGAGGTTTATGAAGAAGATCCACCGCCAGCCGAGCGTGTCGGTCAGGTAGCCGCCGAGGACGGGGCCGAGCGCCGGGCCGGAGATGATCCCGACGCCGAAGATCGCCTGCGCCGCGGGCTGCTCGGCCCGCGAGAAGCTCTCGAAGAGGATCGACTGGGCCTTGGCCAGGAGGCCTCCGCCGGCGAGCCCCTGGAGGACGCGGGCGACGACGAGCATGGGCAGGTTGGTCGCCATCCCGCAGAGGGCCGAGGCGGCCGTGAACCCGACCAGGGAGAACAGAAGGTACCGCTTGCGGCCGAAGCGGTTGCTCAGCCAGGCCGTCAGAGGGATGATGACGACGTTGGCGCAGGCGTAGCCGGTCGACACCCAGCCGGCCTCCGTGAGGGTCGAGCCGAGGTTGCCCTGGATGTCGGGCAGGGCGACGTTGACGATGCTCGTGTCGATCACCTCGAGGACGGCCCCGAGGGCCGCCGTCATGGCGATAACCCACTTGAGCCACCCGCGGTCGAGCAGCCTCGCCGCATACGGCGACAGCAGGCTCCTGTCGGAGCCGTAGAGGCCCGCCTGAACTGCGCTCATCAGCCGCGGATGCCGCTCAGGAACACGTCGACGCACGCCGAGCGATAGTGCGTCGCGCTGTACTCGCGCTGCCCGTGGGAATTGGCCCGCCTCAGGACGCTGGCCATGATGGCGCCCGCGAAGATGTCCGCCCCGATCTCCGGGTCGATCCCGGTCCTAGCCTCGCCCGTCTTCCTGGCGAGCGACAGGCGCTCGACGAGGGCGGCGCGCATCGGCCAGAAGATGCCCTTCAGCGCCTGCCGCTGGCACAGCGCGTGGCGGTGGATCTCGCCTATCATCGTGCGGATTAGGGGCAGGTTGGCCACGAGGAGGGACTCGTAGCGGCGCGCGAACGAGAGCAGGTCGGCGCGGAGCCTCTGGCGGCCGCGCGACGGGCGGGCCTGGGGCTTCCCCTCGGCCCCGAACTCGCTGCCGACGACGGCCTCGATCAGGTGCTCCTTCGACCCGAAGTGCCTGAAGAGCGTCACCTCGTTCACGCCCGCCTCCCTCGATATGGCGCGGGTCGTGGCGCCCTCAAGCCCGTCGCGCGCGAAGACGCGCGCCGCGGCCGACAGGAGGAGCTGCCGCGCCGGGGGGCGCCGGCGGGTGCGCTGGATCGCCTGATGCATGCAAGTAGTTACTTGCAAATCTCCACAACCGGGCGATATTATCAAGCCCGATCTTGAATGCCGCCTCCCTACCGATTAACCGGGCGCACAGCGCCCCGAGGACGCCCGCTGACGGCGGGCCTCAGCCGTGATCTCCCTCATCATCCTGGGAGCCATCACGATGTTTGTCGTCTGGGACACCTCCGACGCGAGATAGGCACCCCCGGGGGGCGGGGCCTTTGGGGGTGGCGCGCGCCAATTGGGCCTTGCGGGGGCGCGGGAGCGACAGCAACGTGCCCCCTTTCGTGTGAAGATCGGATTCCTAGGAGGGAGCTTTGACCCCGTGCATTTCGGCCACCTTCTCGCCGCGCAGGACGCGTACGAGCAGCACGGCCTCGACCGGATCGTCATCGTCCCGGCGGCCCAGACCCCGCTCAAGCCCGGGGCGGCCCACTCATCCGCCGGCGACAGGCTGGCCATGGTCCGCGCCGCGACCGAGTGGGACTCGCGCTTCGAGGTCTCCGACTTCGAGCTGGCGAGGGGAGGGGTGAGCTACACGATCGAATCGGCCCGCCACTTCCGCGCGAAGTACCCCGACGACCGGCTCTTCTGGGTGATCGGGGGCGACCAGCTGCCGCTGCTCCACCAGTGGAGGGAGATCGGGGAGCTGGCGAGGCTGGTGGAGTTCATCTTCCTCGAGAGGCCGGGCTACCTGGTCAAGGCGGCCCCGAAGATCCCGGGGCTGCGGCTGCACCGCTGCGACGGGCACCTGCTCGCCATCAGCTCGACCGAGCTGCGCGAGCGCACGAGGCGCGGCCTGTCGCTCGACTATTTCGTGCCGCACAAGGCGATTGTGTACATCCGCGGCCACGGTTTGTATCGCGACCAGGAATGAAGCCGACGCAAGCGCAGTCGCTGGAGCTCGTCGGGCTGTGCTGCCGCGCGCTCGACAACAAGAAGGCGGGGGACCTTCGCGTCCTCGACGTGAGGGAGCTGTCGTCCATCACCGATTACCTCGTCATCGGCACGGCGACGTCGGAGCCCCACGTGCGCGCGCTCCGGGTCGAGCTCGAGAAGGCGCTCGACTCGGTGAAGACGCACATCGTCGGATTCGAGACGGCGAGGGAGAGCGGCTGGGCCGTGATGGATGCGTTCGACGTCATGGTCCACATCTTCACTCCCGAGAAGCGCGAGCGTTACCGCCTCGAGAACCTCTGGAGGGACGCCCGGGACGTTGCGCTGAAGGACCTGCTTGCCCCGGTCAAACGCCCTGCGCGCAAGGCTGTGAAGCCTGGAAAGAGGGCGGTGGGCGGCCGGAAGAAGAGACGCTCCAAGTAGCCTGATGGAAACGACATGTGGCCCGCGCTGTCGTGCGCACCCGCTTACCCCGACGACTGGGTGTTGAGTTGATGCGGGAATGTACTTAGCGTCCCGATCATTCGCAGCTTGAATGCATCTGGTGTCGGGGTTAGCGTCTGTGCGCCCAATTTCTGGGCGGTATATAATAAAACGATAATAAACATAACGTTAGGGATTCAAATGAATGCACGAAACAAGGGTTTTACCCTAGTTGAGATTATGATTGTCGTGGTCATCATCGGGCTGCTGGCCTCGATGGCGATCCCGGCATTCCAAAAGGTCAGGACGAATTCGCAGGACAAGGCTGTCTTGAACAACGCAAGACAACTGTCGGCTGCCTCGGACCAGTACTACCTGGAAAACGGCGTTTCGACGGTCACGCTTTTCGACCTGTTGGGGCCGACGTCATACATAAAGGCCCTGAATTCGGTCGCGAACGAAGCGTATCCTGCGGGCTACACGCAGGGTACGACGATCACGATTGGCGCGGTCGCGGGAACGCGCACGATCACGTACTCGCCCTAAAGGCCTCAAATTCGGCGTATTTTTGCCCACGAATTATCGTGGTTACGAATGTGTTACGCATTTTCGCAGCCCGATGGCGACAATGGGCACTTCTACGTATTAACAGGTCTTTTAACTTGCCGGTGAAAACACTGGCGATTTCAATGGGCGGGTTAGTTGGATCGCGGGCAGCCGCGATTCGTACGTCATAAAACAAATAAACAATAAGGACCAAATGAAACTCAGTCACAACACCAAGGGCTTCACCCTTGTCGAAATCATGATAGTTGTCGTCATCATCGGCCTCCTGGCCGCCATGGCGATTCCAGCCTTCCAGAAGGTCCGGACAAACTCGCAGGACAAGGCCGTACTGAACAACGCGCGCCAGCTCTCCGCAGGCGCCGACCAGTATTACCTCGAGAACGGTGTCTCGACGGTCACGCTCTTCGACTTGCTCGGACCCACGTCCTACGTGAAGGCGCTGAACTCGGTCGCGAACGAGGCGTACCCCGCGGGCTTCACGCAGGGCACGACGATCACGATCGGCGCGGTCGCCGGCACCCGTACGATAACCTACGCCCCGTAATCGACATTCGGGGAGTTTTCTCCAAAATCAAAAGCCGCCCGCATGACGTGGGCGGCTTTTTTTGGCTCCCGAATCCACCGACACATGAATGGTCCGTCGTCTGAGCCGGCCCTTGCCGACCGGCGGGTCTGGCTGTTTGCGGCGGTGGCCGCCGTCTGCGCCCTGGCGGGATTCTACGCGATCCCCGACCGGATGGCCCTCGGGATCGTCACCAACACGGGGTACTGGTGCGTCCTGGCGGCGTTCATCCTGTTCGTGCGGGCCCTCTGGCGCACGTTCCGCGCGGACCTTGCCGGGCCGGGCGCGGTGTGGCGCCGGCTCGACTGGGCCTCGCTGGGCGTCGTCGCCGTCGGGGGCACGGTGCTCATCGTCCACGAGTCCTTCGGCTTCAAGATCGTGATGGACGAGCTGATGCTGGTCGGCACCTCGATGAGCATGCACTTCAGCCGGACGGTCGGGACGCCGTTCCGCGGCGGCGACATCCAGGGTGCATTCGTGATCTACGAGAGCATGATGGACAAGAGGCAGCTCTTCTACCCGTTCCTCGTGTCGGTCCTGCACGACCTCACGGGCTACCGCCCCGAGAACGCCTTCGTCCTGAACGGCGCCCTGACCTTCGTCTTCCTCGGCCTCGTCAACGCGACGGGCCGGTTGTTCGCGGGAAGGCTGGCGGGATGGCTCGGGGTCGCGCTCTTCGCGGGCCTGCCGCTCCTCGCGCAGAACGCGACCGGCGGCGGGTTCGAGCTGCTCAACCTCGTGATGATCCTCTCGACGATGCTGCTCGGGGCCCGGTTCATCGAGCGCCGCGACGAGGCGTCCCTCACCGCGCTCTGCTACTCGGCCCTCCTCATGGCGCAGGTCCGCTACGAGTCGGCCGTCTTCCTGCTGCCCGTGGCGGCGATAATCCTGTGGGTGTGGCGGCGCGAGGGAAGGGCGGTCATGCCCTGGGAGGTCGTCGTGGCCCCGCTCCTCATGGTCCACTGCGCCCTCCACAACCGGATCTTCGACATCCGGGCGTCGGCGTGGCAGCTCCAGAGCAAGCCCGGCCTCTCGAAGCCGTTCTCGCTTTCGTACGTCCCGGACAACGTCGTGCACGCGATCGGCTTCTTCTTCGGCAAGCCGACCGACCAGCCGAACTCGTACGTCCTCTCGGCGCTCGGGGTCGTCGCGCTCTTCTTCCTGGTGCTCCTGGTCGCCAAGCGCCTTCGGGCCCTTTCCGCCGAGCCGCCCCTCTCGGTGGCGGCGGTGTTCTTCTCGTTCGGCTTCGCCCTGCAGCTCGCCCTGATGATGTGCTACTTCTGGGGCCAGTTCGACGACCCCATCATACGCCGCCTGAGCCTGCCGACGCTCCTGTGGATGGTGGTCGCCGTGCTCTTCGTCCTGCCGCAGTTCCCGCGGCCGCAGGTCGTCAAGACCCTCCTCGCGGTGGCCGTGCTCGGCATCATCGCGCAGGGCGTGCCGTCGATGGCCGCGCACGCCTACAACCAGGAGTACCTGGCGGGGCTCGAGACCGCGTGGCGGCGCCAGTTCATCGCCGACCAGCCGAGGAAGGACTACCTGGTCATCGACAACGACTCGATCCTGTGGGTGGCCCACGAGGTGACCGCGACGACGGTCGAGGCGGCCGTCAAGCGGCGCGACGACCTCGTGTACTTCATGCGCAACCACACGTTCTCGAGCATCTTCGTGTTCCAGCGCTACCTGATCGACGAGAAGACGGGCAAGATGACGCTCCGGGACGGCGACGACCTCGGGCCGGGGTTCGTCCTGGAGCCCGTGAGGGCCGAGCGCCTGATGACCCTCACGCAGACCCGGATCAGCAGGCTCGTCGAGATACGCAGGGGCGAGAGCGTGCTCACGAGGCCCGAGCCCGACCACGCCGTTCCCAGGGACAAGGCCGAGATGGAGAAGGCGCGCCAGGCCTACCTCGAGAACTTCTTCAAGCGGCTCCCTTGAGAAGAAGGCTCCTCCTGTTCGCCCTGTGCGGGGCCGCGGCCCTCGAGATCGGGTACTTCGCCGTGCCGACGATCCCGGCCGGCCACATGATCATAAACTGGGGCTACTACTACATCCTGGGCGTCTTCTCGCTCTTCGCCTATTGCGCCTGGGGGTTGGCGCGCGGCAAGGGGGAGGTGATCAAGGGGTGGGTCAGGCGCCCCGGGATCGCGGGGATCGCGATCGGCTCGGGCCTCCTTTTCGCGGTCTGGTCGGACCCGTTCAAGCACAAGATCCTGTTCGACGAGTACGTGATCCAGGGCACGGCCTACGAGATGCACGCGACCAAGCAGGTGAGCACCATCCTGCGGGCGTACAACATCGGCGGCACGTGGCTGTCGATCGACACGTTCCTCGACAAGCGCCCGTACTTCTTCCCGTTCCTGGTGTCCCTCCTGCACGACTTCACGGGCTACCGGATCGCGAACATATTCGCGCTCAACGTGGCCTGCGCGGCCGCGCTCCTCGGGCTCCTCTACTGGTTCGCCCGCGAGCTCGCCGGCAGGGGGCCGGCGATGCTCGCCGTCGGGCTCATGGCCACGATGCCGCTGTTCGGTCAGAACGCGACGGGCGCCGGGATGGACCTGCACAACCTGACGATGATCGCGCTGGTCGCGTGCCTCGGGGTCCTCTACCTGCGGGCGCCCTCGGACGGGCGCCTCACGCTCCTCGTGCTAGGGGCCGTGCTCCTCACCCAGAGCCGGTACGAGTCGATCATCTTCGTCGCCCCGACGGCCTTCGTGGCGGCCGTGGGGTGGGCCAGGGCGAGGCGTGTCATCCTGCCGTGGCCGGTGGTCATCTCCCCGCTGCTCCTGATCCCGTACGCCTGGCACAGCAGGGTCCTGGCGGCGACCCCCCTCTTCTGGCAGCTCCAGCAGGGGCAGACCTCGGCGTTCGGCATCTCCAACATCGTCAGCAACCTAAAGGGTGACGTCGACTTCCTCTTCAACACGGGCAACTCCCTGGCCAACTCCTGGTACCTATCGGCCCTCGGGGTCGCCGGCCTCGGATGGCTCGCGTTCCGCGCGGGCCGGTGGCTCCTGCGGGGCCCGCGCGGGGAGCTCCCGGCGGCCGTCGTCGTCGGCGTCGCGTTCGGGGCGGGCGTGGCCGGCCACTTCGTCGTCCTCCTCTTCTACTGGTGGGCGAAGTTCAACGACCTCATGGCCTCGCGCTTCGCGCTGCCGATGTGCCTCGCCTTCAGCGTGCTCGCCGCGGTCCTGGTGAAGGGGCTCGGGGGCCGCAGGTTCCCCGCGCTCAAGGTCGCGGCCGCGGGGCTCGGCGTCTGGGTCCTCACGGGGGCCGTGCCGGCGATCGCGCTCCGGCTCTACACGGACCAGAACCTCGTCATGCAGGAGATCGACTGGGAGCACTCGATCATCGAGTCGCGCCCGGGCCCGGTGCTGCTGATCTCGAACAAGTCGACGATCCCGTTCGTCCTCTGGCACGTCGAGACGATCATCAGCGCGGTCGGGGCCCAGCGCGGCGAGGAGATCCGCTACCACATGGGCCAGGAGACGTTCAAGGAGGTGCTCGTCTCGCAGGCGATCCGGCCGACCACGGCCGACGGGGACATGGGCGTCGATCCCGAGGACATGATGCCGGCCGGCTACCACCTGCGCAGGATCGCGGAGAAGCGCTTCGGGGGCCGGCTCGACAGGCTGAGCGAGATCGTGTCGATCGACCCGGAGCCCGAGGGGGCGAAGAAGCCCGACCGGCAGCCGGCGCAGCCCTCGGCGCTGCGCTCGATCGCCGCCGCCGAGTAGGGTGCGCTCAGCGCCCGGCCCGGGCCGACTCGCTCCGCTCGATGAGGTTGGTCCAGTCCCGGAGCGATCCCCCGGTCGCCGCGGCGACATCGGCCGCCGTCAGCCGGTAGACGAATATCGAGTAGCCGATCATGGCGTCGGGCTTTCTCGCGCGCAGGCAGTAGCACAGCCGCGAGAAGCGAAGGTGCTGGAAGCGGTCCCTGCTCGTGGACCACTTCTCGGGGGCGACCTCCTTGTCGAGGCGCGCGCGGGCCGCCGGGTCCGTCCAGTAGGCCTGGAACATCGGCTCAAAGGTCCTCAGGAACTGGTAGTCGTTCTCGAGCTCCCGGGTCCAGGGCCCGTGGTAGTTGCTGTAGACCTGCTCCAGCATGGTCGCCCCCACGCAGTAGAGCCCCGGCCCCAGCGCGACGTAGGGCTCGTCCTCGTGGAAGCCGTTGATGAAGGGCAGCCGCTTGGCGTTGATCCCGTAGTACAGGGGCTCGCCTGTGCCGAAGTACGCAAGGTACACGTCCTCGCCCGGGCGCGTGTTCCCTGCGAGCCACGCCTTCAGGCCGGGCAGGTCCTGGCCCCAGTCGAGCGAGCTGTCGACCAGGTGGTTGTGGCCCTCGGCCGGCCCGCCCGCCAGCTCGTTGAAGTAGGCCAGGTAGTGGGGGGCGACCCATGCCGACTCGCCCACGTGCCAGCCGATGAGCGCCGCGACGAGGAGCGCCGGCCAGCGCAGCGGCCGGGCGAGCCACCTGCCGAGCGCCCCCGCCAGGATGAAGAGCACCGGGTAGAGCGGCATCAGGTGGCGCTCGCCGATGTTGAGGTGGCTCATGATCGACGAGGCCCCGTAGACCAGGGCGAGGGCGAAAAGCGGGGTGAGCTCAAGGAGGGGCTCCCATCCGGCGGCCGCGGCCGGCCGCGAGGGGATGCGCGCGCGCACGGCGAGCCAGACCGACCAGCCCGACGCCAGGATGAAGGGGATGGTCGTCTTCAGGGCGAACGCCCAGAGGAAGAAGCTCGGCCAGCCCGTGAGGCTGTACTGGCCGTTCAGGAACGCGGCCCTCGTGTAGGCCATCTGCACGACGTACGCGGATCCGTAGAGGAAGGCCTCGGGGAGGGCGCGGATGTCCGCGAGGAGGTGGATCACCTGGCCGGCCCTTCCCGTCTTCGCGTACATCTCCGGCCACGGCTGGATGAAGTGCAGGGCGGGGGGGAGCGCCGGGTTGAAGGCGCTGTACCGGAACCCGTAGAAGGCCCAGATGACGGCGACGGCGACGGCCCCGTGCCCGAGCGCGGAGAGGACGACCGCGCCGGCGCGGCCCGGACGCGAGGCGGCGTGCACCGCCGCGCAGAGCGCCATCATGGGCAGGAGGAGGACCGCGGAGAACTTGGCGAGGCAGGCCAGGCTGAACACGGCGGCGCTGAGCGCGAATCCGCCGGCGCCGGGCTCCCTGAGGTGGCGCCACCACGCCCCGATCGAGGCCAGCATGAAGAGGGATATGCACACGTCCGACGTCGCGTAGCCGCCGTGGGCGAGGAACGTCGGGCTGAAGGCGAAGAAGGCGAGCGAGACGAGCGCGCCCGCGTCGCCGAAGAGCCGCCTCGACCAGCAGAAGATGAGGGCGCCGGTCGCGACGCTCATGAGCGCCGTCATCGCCCGGGCGGCCATCAGCTTCGGGAAGTGGTCCTCGCCCGTCTCGTAGAAGAACTCGTGCCCCATGGCCCATGCGTCGCTCACCGACCAGTAGGGGTGGCCCAGGTCCGGGAACCTCGAGCCCCGGATCCACACGGGCAGGGCCACCCAGCGCTGGGGCAGGTTGCCGTTCTCGGGCTGCAGCCGGTAGTCGTTGAACTTCCAGTAGGTGTAGCCCCCGGTCAGGTGGGCGATCTCGTCGCAGGTCGTGCTCTCTTGGCGCTTGCTGCAGACCGCCATCGCGAAGTGCAGCGCGAGCAGGAGCGCCGCCGCGGCGCCGGCCCACGCCTTCCGGGTCGGCCTCATCTGAAAACCGGGGGCCCGTAGAGGGCCTGGTTGACCTCGTCGTCCGTCAGCCGGTAGATGAGGAACGTGTAGTCCAGGAGCTCGAGCGGCTCGCGCCCCCGCAGGTAGTTGCAGAGCCGGGCGAACTGGAACTCCTCGAACGTGTTCCCCTCCCTCTCCGTCAGCTTCCCGCCCGACTTCGCGACCTCCATCACGTGCGCGAGGAGCCCGTGGTACCGGGCCTCCAGCTGCGGGGTCCAGGGCCCCCGCGCCTCCGTGTAGACCTGCTGGAACTGGCTCGCCCCGATGATCCACAGGCCGCCCGTCATGACGGCCGGCGTCTTCCTGCCGGTCCTCACGTCGAAGTTGACGTCGCCGACGCGGGTGCCCTTGACCCCGTAGTACACGACGTCCCCGGAGCCGAAGTAGGAGATGAACACGGGCCCGCTGGCCGGGTGCGCGTCGATCCAGCGCCTGACGGCCGGCAGGTCCTGCCCCCAGTCGAGGGAGCTGTCGACGACGTGCTTCCAGGCGTTCCTCGGCCCGACGAACTCGTTGAAGTAGGCGAGGTAGTGCGGCCTTATCCAGACCGACTCGGCCGCGAACCACGCGGCGAGGCCGAGGACGAGCGCGCCGGGCCAGCGAATCGGCGCGGCGAGCCAGCACGCGGCGCCGGCGGCCATGACGAAGAGGACCGGGTAGACGGGCATGATGTGCCGGTGGCCGATGTTGAGGTGGCTCGTGAGGGCGAACACCCAGTAGACGGCGAAGAGCGAGAGGAGCGGGGACCAGTCGTAGAGGCGCCTCCTCCACCCGCGCCATGCGTTCGCGCCGGCCGCCGCCGAGGCCCCCGCGATTCCGATCAGCGCAAAGAGCGCGATCGGCGTCTTGACGGCCGTCGTGTAGGGGAAGTACTTGGCCCAGCCCGTGCTCCTGTACTCGCCGTTCAGGAAGGCCTTCCGGTAGCGCGAGAACCGGTAGGTGTGGGCGAACCCGTAGATGTAGGACTCGGGCAGCAGCTCGTGCGCGCGCGCGAACCGCAGGGTGGGAACGAGCGGCCCGCCCTGGTCCTCGAGGACGTCCCAGCCCACGAGCGAGCGCACGCGGTTGGGCTCGAAGTGCCGGTACATCGGGTACTTGAAGCCGTACGAGGCCCAGATGACGCCGACGGCGAGGGCGCAGGCGAGGACGGTGGCCCCGGCTAGGCAGAGGGCGATCCTCCCGCGGCCCGCGATGGCGCGCGGCAGCGGCCAGCCGCACTCGAGCGGGGCCCCGCCGGCGACCCGGACGAGGAACAGGATCGCGCACATGGGCGCGATGAGCGGGGCCGAGAACTTCGCGACGCAGAGCAGCCCCAGCGCGAGGCCGAAAAGCAGCCACCGGGCGGCCGTCAGCCGGTGAGCCATCGCCCAGAAGGCGGTCACCGCCGCCAGGAACATGCAGGTGGCGGTCATGTCGCTGGTGACCAGGGCGCCGTTCGCGAGCATCGTCGGGCAGAACGCGAAAAGGGTCACGGCGAGGAGGGCCCCCCTTGCGCCGTGGAGGCGCCGGGCCCAGTAGAAGACCAGCGCGCCCGTGGCCACCCCGAAGAGGGCGATCATCCGGCGCCCTGCGCGGAGCATGTCCGGCAGGGGGTTTCCGAGGTCGTAGAACCAACGGAACCCCAGCTCCCAGACGTCCGAGATCCGCCAGGCGGCCTGGTCGAGCGTCGGGAACCTGAGGTCCATGCGCAGGAGCGGCAGCGCCGCCCACCGCTGGGGAAGGTTCCCGTTCTCGGGCTGGAGCCGGTAGTCGTCCAGCTTCCAGTAGCTGTAGCCGGCCGTCAGGTGCGCGATCTCGTCGCCGGCGACGCACTCGGTGTCGGAGATGCTGGTGGCCATCCACCAGTACAGGCCGAGGACCGCGGCGGCGCCGAGGAGGAGGCCGGTCCGCCTCACGGGGAGGCCTCCCTCGAGAGGCGCCCGGCGCACGCCTGGGCGAAGGCCCCGATCGCGACCGCCTGCATGGCGGCGAGCGGCAGCTGGTGGCGCTCGTTGTGGTTGACGAGCACGAAGGGAAGCAGCATCCCGAGGCCGATCGCCGCCGCCCACGCGGCCGGCGGAGCGAGGCGGCCCCGGCCGAGGAGCGCCGAGAGGAGGAGGGCGCCCAGGGGCACGCCCGCCGTCAGGAAGCCGGTGGCGATCCCGCGCGCGCCCCGGAAGCGCCCGTCGTAGGCGAGGCGCTTGTCCGCCCAGTCGCCCCAGGCGGCGCCCTCGTCGGCGAGGCCCAGGCCGTGGAGCCTGCGGCTCTCGGCCGCGGGATCCGCGTCGATCCTCGTCCACATCGCGCCGGCGGACTGCCCGAGGATGAGGAGCTCCCCCGCCGCGACGAGTCGCACGGCGTCGTCCTGGCGGAACCTGAAGCGCGTGAACTCGCCCCCCCCCTCCCTCCGGCAGAAGACGGCGGCGTCGGCCGCCCTGCGCAGGACGTTGCCCGCGAAGTGCAGGGGCGCCGCGCGCAGGGCGGCGAGCGCCGGGCGCCGGAACGAGTCGACGTAGGCCGCCTCGCCCAGGCTCGCGTACCTGGCGAATTCCCCGATGTCGAAGAAGGGCAGGCGCCTGAGGACGGTCTCCATCCGGGGAAGCCCGTCGGCCGAGTCGACGTTGGCGAGGTGGAGCTCGAACCAGAAGTTGGACTTGAGCGGGACGAAGCGGCCGAGCGCCTCGGCGTTGCGGCCGGTCCAGCCGCCGACCGCCGCCGCGGCGAACGCCGCGGCCGTGACCGGGGTCCTCATCCTGGCGATGCTCCCGCGCAGGGACCAGGCCAGGGCGATGATGACGATCCCGGCCGCGAGCGCGAGGCCCGCGTTGTCGAGCGGGGCGGCGAGGCACGCGGCGAAGAGCGCGAGGCGCCCCGGCCCCTGCGGCGAGCGCATGGTCGAGAGCGCGGCCCAGAGGAGCGCCGCCGAGATCAGCATGTCGAGCCACGCCTCGCTCAGCACCTCCAGGGGCCCGGCCGGCAGGAGCGAGCAGTACGCGAGGAACGCCGCCGAGGCCGCGCCCCTCGCCCAGGCACCGAAGGGCGCGAGCGCGGACAGGAGGAGGGCGTTGGCGGCCCCGAGGCCGAGGACGGCCAGGACGAGGAGGGCCTTCGCCGCGGCCGCCGTCTTGACCCCGAAGAGGAGGAACGCGCCCGCCTCCACCCAGACCGGCAGCGGCGAGACCCACGCCGTGGCGCCGGTGGCCCCGTCGAAGGGGTCGCTGAAGCCCCGGCCCTGGACGAGCGCCGCGGCGACGTTGCCCGGCTCCGCCCAGTCGAGCATCCCCGGGGATAGCCGGGGCATGTTGTGGGCCAGCGCGGCCGCGGCGAGGACCAGGATGCCCGCGAAGGCGAGAGGCCGGGTTTGACCCATGGGCGTCGCTACCGCCGCGGCGGCTTCACCAGGTAGATCGGCCGCTGCTTCACCTCGTCGTAGACGCGGCCCAGGTACTCGCCGAGGACGCCGATCCCGATCAGCTGGATCCCGCCGAGGAAGGTGACGAGCGAGACAAGGGTCGTGAACCCGGTGGTCGCCGTCTCGATGCCGAGGAGCCGCTTGGCGATGAAGTAGAGGCCGAGAAGGAACCCCAGCCCGCTGACGGCCATCCCCGTGTACGTGAGGACCCGCAGCGGCAGGTACGAGAAGCTGAAGAACCCGTCCACCGCGTAGCGGACCAGGCGCCTGAGGGTCTGCTTGGGCGTGCCGGCGGCGCGCTCCTGCCTGTCGTAGTGCACCTCCGCCGTCGAGAATCCTATCCACGCCCGCAGCCCCGGGAAGAACCGGTGGCGCTCGGGAAGCCTCGAGAACGCCTCGAGCGCGGGCCGGCCGAGGAGCCCGAAGGTCCCCGCGTTCGACTCGATCGGGATGTCCGTAAGCCTGCCGAAGAGCGCGTGGAACACGTCGAAGCCGACCCTGCGCACGCCCCTCTCCTTGCGGGAGCGGCGCACCGCCCGCACGACCTCGGCTCCGGCGCGCCAGGCCGCCACGAGCTCCGGGATGAGCTCCGGAGGATCCTGGAGGTCCGCGTCCATCGTGACGACGGCGTCCGCGGCCCCCGCGTGCGCGAGGCCCGCGGCGAGCGCGCTCTGGAACCCGAAGTTGCGCGACAGCTCGACCAGCTCGAACCGGGGGTCGCGCGCGCCCTGCGCCCGGACGAGCTCCGCCGAGCGGTCGCGGCTGCCGTCGTCCACGAAGACCGCGCGCCAGGCGCAGTCGGCGGGGGCCCCGAGGACGGCGCCGAGGCGCGCGAACAGCTCCGGGAGCACGGGCTCCTCGTTGAAGACGGGGATCACGATGGCGACGGTCGGTCTGGAGTCGGGCATTTTCTATTCGGGACTTGCCGGAGCCCGGCGGGCGCGCAGGAGGGCCAAGCAGAGCAGGGCGCCCAGGAGCGCCAGCACGAGAGCCGGGGGAGTCGCCAGAATGTCTGCAAAATATGCGTGGTGGGCGATGATTTTCTCGCGGAGGTTCTCCTGGGAGACCAGGGTGTAGGTCCGGGCCACCTCCGCGAGCGTGCGCCCCGGCAGAAGCCACCGGTCGAGCGCGAAGTCCTCGACCGCGAACTGCAGGGCGATGCCGAGGCAGAAGTCGGCCGTCCAGCCGGCGACCAGAGCGAGCCTCCAGCCGCGGCCGAGCGAGCCCCACCTCGAGGCGAGGAACGCCAGGCCGAGCAGGATGACGGACTGGAGGCAGATGTGGGCCATCCCGTAGTGCTCGCGGTCCCCGTAGACGGACAGGCCGAGGACGACGAACCCGGCGACCGCGAGGGTCCAGAACAGCCGGTCCGCGGGCCGCGCCCCGCGCGCCGCCCGCAGGGCCTCGCGAAGGACCGCGACGCAGCCGACGGACCCGAGCGCGAGGGGCAGGTTCAGCTGGTAGACGAGGAAGAACTGGTCCCGCAGGATGCCCCACGGGCTCGTCTGCCTGAGGAGCGATCCCCTGAAGCCCCGCACCTGCGCCGGTATCAGCGTGTCCCGAAGGTTTAGCGCGATCTTGGCCAGGTGGTTGCCCTGCCAGCGGTCGAGCGAGGTGACGCTGGAGTTCGTCAGGAAGGTGCCGTGCCAGCCGTAGTGGGCCACCGACCAGGCGAGCCAGGGGGCGAGGACGCAGGCGCCCGCCGCGAACGCCGAGAGCGTCATGCGCGCGAACCCCGGTTCGGCGCGGCGCCGCCACCACATCGCGGCCCAGGCGAGGGCGAGGACGCCGACATAGGGCCCGGCAGAGTAGTGGGTGAGGACGGCGCCGCCGAGGAGCAGCGCGCACGCGACCGCCGCCCGCCGCGACGACCCGTCCCCGTCGCGCACCCGAAGGAAGAAATAGAGGCCCGAGAGGATGAGGAACACGGCCGGGAGCTTCGTCCACGGGTACGTCGCGTTCTGGAGGAAGAGGGGGTTGACCATGAGGACCGCGGCGGCGACGCGCGCGCCCTGCCTGCCGCCGAAGCGCCCCGCCAGGAGGCCGACCGGGAGGTAGGCGAGGCTCGAGAGGACGGCCATGATGACCTGGAAGTGGGCGTAGTCCGCCTGCGTCATCCGCATGAACGCGGCCGTCAGCACGTTCGCCATCGGGGGGCGCGCGGGCATCTCGTAGATCTCGATGAACAGGCGCCCCGCCGGCCAGTCGCGCAGGAAGAACCGGGCCCGCTCCCAGTGCTCGAACGCGTCCCCCGTCCACGCGGCGCCGGAATGGCTCCTGACGAAGGCGAGCCAGCCCACGCACCAGCCGGTGACGATCAGCTGGGCAAGCGCGAGGTCGCGGGCCGCGGGGTCGGCGGCGATCCTCGCGGCGCCGCGCCAGCCGGCGGCGATGCCGGAGGCGGCGAGGACCGGCAGGAGCCAGTACCCCCAGAGGGGGAATCCCGCGGTGAAGACCGCCCAGGCGACCGCCCATGCCGCGACGAGCGAGAGGCCGGCGCCCGCCACCAGGCTCTCCGCGGGCCCGAGCCGGAACCGGTCCACGAGGGGCCGGGAGACCCCGAACGTGACGCCGAGGACCAGGGCGATGCAGGCGAGCGCGTCGGCGATCATGGGCTGGGGTGGGCTAAGGGCACAACACACGGGCCCCGAAGGCAATAATCTCCTCGCGGCGCATTTGCGCCGGGGCGTATCCTGCGGGCCGCGATGGCCCGTCTACGCCCCGAACCGTGAGGCCGGCACAGGACATGCCCGTGGCGGCGCTCCGGTGGGCCGCGCTCCTCGCGATCGCCCTGGCGGTGGCCGCCGCGTACCGGGGCACCCTCGCCGCCCCCTTCATCTACGACGACCGCGTCTGGGTCGCCGCGAACACTTCGGTCCTGGGGCCGGCGGCCCCCGGCGGCGCGCCGTCGGCGCCCGCGGACGCCCTGGTCCGCGGCCGGCCGGTCCTCAGCCTCTCGCTGGCCCTGAGCCACGCCCTGGGCGGCGGGCGGCCGTGGGGCTACCGCCTCGCGAACATCGCGATCCACGTCGCGGCGGCCTTCGCCCTGTTCGGCGTGGCCGGCCGGACGCTGGCGCTCCTGCCGGGACGGTTCCCGTCCGAGCGCGACCGGGTGCTTCCCGCGTTCGCGCTCGCGCTCCTCTGGGCGGTGCACCCGCTCCAGACCGAGGCCGTGACCTACGTGAGCCAGCGGTCGGAGTCGCTCATGGGGCTCTTCTACCTCCTGACGCTCTACTGCTTCACCAGGGGCGCGCCGGAAGGGGCGCCCCGCGCGTGGCTCGCCCTGTCGGCGGGCGCCTGCCTGCTCGGGATGGCGACCAAGGAGGTGATGGTGACCGCGCCGCTCATCGTCCTCGCGTACGACCGGACGTTCGTCTCGGGCAGCGCGCGGGAGGCGCTGCGCGTGAGGTGGCGCTACTACCTGGCGCTGGCCACGAGCTGGCTCCTCCTCGCCTACCTCTGCCTGGGCCTGCGCGCCCGCTGGGTGGGCTTCGGGCTCGGCTTCACGTGGTGGGGCTACGGGCTGACGCAGTGCTGGGCCGTCGTCCACTACGTCCTCCTTGCGCTCTGGCCGCACCCGCTGGTGTTCGACTACGGCATGCACCCCGTCGCCAGCGTGGCCGAGGCGGTCCCGTGGGCGCTCGCCCTCGCGGCCGCTGCCGCGGCCGCCTGGGCGGCGTTCATGCGCCGCACGGTCGCGGGCTTCGCGGGCGCTTGGTTTTTCGTGATCCTCGCGCCGGCCTCGAGCGTCGTGCCCGTGGCCTTCCAGCCGGTGGCCGAGCACCGGATGTACCTTCCCCTGGCGGGCGTGCTGGCGCTCCTTGTCGCGCTGGCCTGGAGGTTGCTCGGGCGGCGCAGCCTGCCGCTCGTCCTGGCGGCCGCGCTGGCCCTGGGGGTCGTGACGCACCTTCGCAACCGGGACTACCGGAGCGAGGTGGCGATATGGGCCGACACCGTGCTGAGGCGCCCGGCCAACCCGAGGGCGAGGCTGGCCCTGGGGGAGTCCCTGGCCGGCGAGGCGCGCTACGCGGAGGCCGCGGAAGAGTTCTCGCAGGCCCTGCGGATCGATCCGGGCGACTTCGGGGCCCACCTGGGCCTTGGGCTTTCCCTCTTCCACATGGGCCGGGTCGAGGAGGCGCTGGCAGAGTACCGCAGCGTCGTCGCGCCGGTGCCGGACTCCGCGCCCCTGCACCGCGACATCGCCATGGCGCTCGAGGGGTCGGGTCGCGCCGCAGAGGCGGCGCGGGAGTACGCGGCGGCCGCGCGCCTCGACCCGGCCGACGCCGAGGCCCGGGCCGGGCTCGCCCGGCTGGGGGCGCCCGCGCCCCGGCGGTAGTCAGCGCAGATTGTACTTGAGTATCGCCCAGAGCGCCCGGAACCCGTCGCGCCAGCCGATCTTCTTGCCCTCGGCGTACGTGCGCCCGTAGTAGCTTATGCCCACCTCGTAGATGACGACGTGCAGCCTGGCGACCTTCGCGGTGATCTCCGGCTCGAAGCCGAAGTGGCCCTCCTCGATCTGGATCCTCTGGAGCACGTCCCTGCGGAACACCTTGTAGCAGGTTTCCATGTCCGTGAGGTTGAGGTTCGTCATCATGTTGGAGACCAGCGTGAGGAACTTGTTGCCGACCATGTGCCAGAAGTAGCACACGCGGTGCGGCTCGCCGCCCATGAAGCGCGACCCGAACACGACGTCGGCCTTCCCGTCCACGATCGGCTTCATGAGCTTCGGGTACTCCTCGGGGTCGTACTCGAGGTCCGCGTCCTGGACGATCACCGCGTCGCCGGTCGCGGCCGCGAACCCGGTCCGGAGCGCGGCGCCCTTCCCCTGGTTCGTGTCGTGGTAGATTATCCGGTCGACCAGGGGCTCGATCTGGGTGCGCAGGAGGTCGCGCGTGCCGTCCCGGGAGCAGTCGTCGACGACGATGATCTCCTTCTCGGGGTAGGGCGAGCTGCGCACGCGCTCGATGATGGTGCGGATGGTCTTGGCCTCGTTGTAGCAGGGGATGACGATCGAGAGCTTCATTCCGGGATGAGCCTCCGAGAATGAAACGCGTTGGCGGCCAACGGAAGCTTTTATGAGTCCGGAGGCGCCGGTCGCCCGATCGACTCCACCCAGACGACGCCGGCGGCCGGCGAGCCGCGGGTGGTGACCCAGGGCTCGAACCGGGTCGGGTCGAAGAAGTGCGCCGTGTGCGCCGTCGAGACGGTCCCGCCGACCTCTATCGAGAACCGGGTCTGGAGCTCGCCCCGCAGGCGCCGGTCGGCCAGCCCGTCCCACCACGGGCTCTGCGGGGGCGGGTAAAGCCACGGGGCGTCGATCCGCGCGCGAAGGAGCCCGCCCTCCACCCGCACGGGGGGGCTGGCCACGACGACCGAGAGGGCGTTCTCGGCCAGGACAAGGCGCGCGTGGTCGGGATCGGTCCTCTCGAGGATGAGCTGGTTCATCATGCCGGGGCGCCCGCTGGAGACGAGCACGGTCGAGCGAGGGCCGGGGCCCGGCGCGATCCGGACCGTGACCTCCACGGGCCCGAACGGCCTCCCCCGCGAGGCCCAGGCGCTCGGGTAGTCGAGGAGGCGCGCGGCGCGGGCGTACGCGGCCGGGTTCGTCCTCCTGAACAGGATCCTGTGCTCGGCCGAGGCCAGGGCCACGTAGCAGACGGTCCAGGCGGCCGCGCACAGGGCGAGCAGGCGCGCCACGTTTCGGGCCGGCCCCCCCGGCCCCGGGGCGAGGATCGCCATGAGGCCGATCGCCGTCGCGACCGTCGCGCCGGCGAAGAGCTCGGTGATGTAGCGCGAGGTCGCGCCGGCGAAGCAGAACAGGACGCACGCCGAGAACGCGGACGCGAGCGCGGCGGCCCAGATCGTGCGCCGCAGCGCGAGCGCCCCGGGGTCGGCCCTGTGGCGCCACGCCCACCCCAGCGCGGCAAGCGAGGCCAGCTGGACGGGGATTGCGAACAGGGCGCCGTGCATCTCGTCGATGACAAGGTAGCCGGGCGGCTCGCCCCCCGGGGGGACGGCGAGCACGAACGGGAAGTACGGGCTCAGGTCGGGCAGAGCGAGGAGGTAGAGCCACGCGTTGTACGGCGCGTACAGGGGGCTGAAGTGGCGGACGTTGCGCTCGTCGGCGCCCCAGAGCTGGTAGCTCTGGCCGAACTCGAGTGGATGGCCGAAGCGCGCGACGTTGTAGGCGAGGAGGGCGAGCCCCCCGGCCG
>Ga0074045_10001267_pt1 | contig 24625 bp, 21 predicted proteins | sample BogForMeECP23OM2_FD_94442 | JGI IMG/M metagenome (GOLD analysis project Ga0074045, IMG submission 94442) | Bog forest soil microbial communities from Calvert Island, British Columbia, Canada - Bog Forest MetaG ECP23OM2 | ecosystem: Environmental > Terrestrial > Soil > Wetlands ... | reverse complement strand
TCCCAGCAACCCCAGCGCCTGCCCAGTCTGGTCCGATTTCGCGATGAAAAAGGCGCCTGGGGCAACTATGCCCTGGGCGCCTTCGCCGTCATCCCCGCCTCAACGCTGAATAAGACGGGCTAGTGGGTCCATCCAACGGAAATCGACCGAGATGATGCCGTAGCTCTCATCCTCCGGCACCAACGCCGCGCCGCCCACGAGCAGCCGCACCGTCTTGATCTTCAGCGCATGAACGCGCTCGCCGTTGGCTGACTGATAGACCGGCATCGGCTTCGCGCCTTCGTAAATAACAGACATCTCACCTTCCTATCGTGCGCTGCTTGGTACGCTTGGCCAGCGGCGGCACCGCGTCACCGAACCGCAGTCGGAACGTCCTGCCCGTGGCCTGCGGCTCGTGAGGCAAAGCCTAAAGCCTAAAGCCCGGTCCCGCCATTAGCGAGCACGAGCTGCGGCCGGTCCAGGGTGTGTCACAATCTGGCTGCCGGACGGCCTCGGCTGGAACTCGGAGACCGGAAGAGCATTCGCGCAGGGCTGACCAGAGCCCGACTTATGCTCTGGTCAGCCCTGCACTCTTTCCTATGCCTTCATCTGTCAGACCTATCGCAATTACCTGAGGGCAGGCGGATATTGCCTGCCCCTCGACTGGAGCACGACCGAAACCATGCCCGGCGTCGACCTGATCGCCAGCGCCTTCAGCGGCGCGAATGCAGCCTTCATAGCTGACCTCTATGCCCGTTGGGTGCACAACCCCGGGTCGGTGGATTCGAGCTTCGGCGAGCTGTTCTCCTCGCTGAACGACGAGTCCCGCGCCGTGCTGGAAGATGCGTCCGGTGCGTCCTGGGCGCCGCGGCACTACAGCCTCGAAGACGGCGAGGCCGCGCCGGCCAAGCCGGCGGCCAAGGGCAAGCGGACGCTCGACGGCATCACCGTCGACGAGGCCCGCGCCGCCGTCATCGACAGCATCCGCGCGCTGATGATGATCCGCACCTACCGCGTGCGCGGCCATCTGGAGGCGCGGCTCGATCCGCTTGGCCTGCAAGTGCCCAAGCCGCATCCGGAGCTCGACCCGGCCACCTATGGCTTCGGGCCGGACGACATGGACCGCCCGATCTTCATCGACAACGTGCTCGGCCTCGAGATCGCCACGGTCCGCGAGATCGAGAGCGTGCTGCGCGCGACCTATTGCGGGCCGATCGGCGTCGAGTTCATGCACATCCAGGACCCGGACCAGAAGGCCTGGATCCAGCGCAAGATCGAGGGCGCGCCCTGGCGCAGCCAGTTCGACGCAGCGGACAAGGAAACCATCCTCCGCCAGCTCACCGAGGCCGAGGGCTTCGAGACGTTCTGCCAGAAGCGCTACGTCGGCACCAAGCGCTTCGGCCTTGAAGGCGGCGAGGTCACGATCCCCGCCGTTCACGAGATCATCGAGACCGTGGTCAACCAGGGCGTGACCGAAGTCGATATCGGCATGCCGCATCGCGGCCGCCTGAACACGCTGGTCAACGTCGTGCGCAAGCCGCTCGTGCAGCTGTTCAGCGAGTTCGGCGGCGAGAGCTTCAAGCCCGACGACGTGCAGGGCTCGGGCGACGTGAAATACCACCTCGGCACCAGCACCGACGTGCAGCTCAACGGCCATCGCGTGCACCTGTCGCTGCAACCCAACCCGTCGCACCTGGAAGCCGTCGACCCGGTGGTGGTCGGCAAGGTGCGCGCCAAGCAGGACACGGCCGGCGACACGCGCGACCGCCGCTCGGTGATGGCGCTCGTGATGCACGGCGACGCCGCGTTCGCCGGCCAGGGCCTAGTCTACGAGACGCTGGCGATGAGCCAGCTCATCGGCTACCGCACCGGCGGCACGGTGCATCTGATCGTCAACAACCAGATCGGCTTTACCACGGTGCCGGCGCACGCCTATTCGGGCCTCTATTGCACCGACGTCGCAAAGTCGATCCAGGCGCCCATCCTGCACGTCAATGGCGACGAGCCTGAGGCGGTGGTGTTCTGCGCCCGCATGGCGGCCGAGTTCCGCATGAAGTTCGGCTGCGACTTCGTGCTCGACATCGTCTGCTACCGCCGCCACGGCCACAACGAGACCGACGAGCCGGCCTTCACCCAGCCGATCATGTATCGCGCCATCGCCGCACAGCCGACGACGCGCACGCTGTACGCGCAGCGGCTCGCGGCGGAGGGCGTGGTCTCGGCCGAGCGCGCGCAGGCGATGTGGGACGAGGTGCAGACGACGCTCGACGAGGCCCAGCAGGGGGCGAAGGGCTACAAGCCGAATAAGGCGGACTGGCTGGAAGGGGTCTGGTCGGGGCTGATCCAGGGCGGCGACGACGCGGAGCTGCAAGACCACAGCACCGCCGTCGGCACGGCGATCCTGAAAGAGGTGGGCGAGGCGCTGTCGCGGGTGCCGGAGGACTTCGACGTCAATCCGAAGATTGCCCGCCAGCTCGAAGCCAAGCGGGCCATGATCGAAAGCGGCGAGGGCATCGACTGGGCCACCGGGGAGGCACTGGCCTTCGGCAGCCTGCTGATGGAAGGCCATCGCGTGCGCCTGTCAGGCGAGGACACGCAGCGCGGCACGTTCAGCCAGCGACACGCGGTGCTGGTCGACCAGACCAACCAGAACGAATACGTGCCGCTGAACAACATCCGCGACGGCCAGGCGAAGATCGAGATCTACAATTCGCTGTTGTCGGAACAGGGCGTCCTCGGGTTCGAGTACGGCTACTCGCTCGCCGATCCGAAGACGCTGGTGCTGTGGGAAGCGCAGTTCGGCGACTTCGCCAACGGCGCGCAGGTCATCATCGACCAGTTCCTCGCCAGCGGCGAGACCAAGTGGCTGCGCATGTCGGGCCTGACGCTGCTGCTGCCGCACGGCTACGAGGGCCAGGGCCCGGAGCATTCGTCGGCGCGTCTGGAGCGCTACCTGCAGCTCTGCGCCGAGACCAACATGCAGGTGTGCAACATCACCACGCCGGCCAACTACTTCCACGCGCTGCGCCGGCAGCTGAGGCGCAACTTCCGCAAGCCGCTGGTCATCATGACGCCGAAAAGCCTGCTGCGGCACAAGCTGGCGGTATCGAAGCTGGCGGAGATGACGGAGGACACCGGCTTCCTGCGCGTCATCCCGGAGATCGACGAGATCGCGCCGCCCGAAGCCGTCAAGCGCGTCGTGCTGTGCACCGGCAAGGTCTACTACGACCTGCTCACCGCGCGGCGCGAGGCCAAGATCGACGACACGGCGATCGTGCGCGTCGAACAGCTCTATCCGTATCCGGAACGCACGATCAGCAACCTGTTGCAGCCGTACGTGAACGCCGAGGTGGTGTGGTGCCAGGAGGAGCCGGAGAACATGGGCGCCTGGCAGTTCATCGACCGGCATATCGAGGGGTCGCTCGCCCATATCGAGATCAGGGCAAAGCGTCCGCACTATGTCGGCCGCAAGTCGGCGGCGAGCCCGGCGACGGGTCTGGCGCGCACCCACGCGCGCGAGCAGGTGGCCCTGGTATCCGAGGCGCTCGGCGGCCGCTGAGCACGGCATTTCCGATCCGCGGCCGAGTGTCCTAGGAAGCGCCCAGGGAAGCGCCCGGCGAGCGCGGCGGGCGGCAGGAGAGCGAGATGGCGACGGAGATCAAGGTTCCGGCCTTGGGCGAGAGCGTGACCAGTGCGACGGTCGCGCGCTGGATGAAAAAGGCCGGGGACGCCGTCGCCGCCGACGAGCCGCTGGTGGAGCTCGAGACCGACAAGGTCACGGTGGAGGTTCCCGCCCCCGCCGCCGGCGTGCTCGCCAGCATCGCCGCCGATGAGGGGGCGGAGGTCGAGGTCGGCGCGCTGCTCGGCATGGTGGAGGCCAACGGCGCCGGCGCCGGTGCCAGGCCGCAGGCCCGGCCGGAGACGCCGGCTGCCGCGGAAGCCGCGCCACAGCCGGCGCGGCCTTCGGCGTCCGGCGCCAACCCGTCGCCGGGCGTGCACCCGCCGCCGCAGCCCCCCGGACCGGTCAGCCGCCCCGCCACGCCGCCGGCCGATCTCGCCGCGGCGCGCAGCCACGGGCCGATGCCGGCCGCGGCGAAGATGATGGCCGAGAGCGGCGTGCAGCCGACGCAGATCGGCGAGGGCACCGGCAAGGACGGTCGCATCACCAAGGGCGACGTGATCACGTTCCTCAGCCGACCCGCCTCCGCTGCACCCACCCCCGCCGCCCGCGCGCCACGTGAGCCGGACGCGCGCGAGGAGCGGGTGAAGATGACCCGCCTGCGCCGCACGATCGCCGCGCGGCTGAAGGAGGCGCAGAACAACGCCGCGATGCTGACCACCTTCAACGAGGTGGACATGACGGCGGCGATGGCGCTGCGCGCCGAATATCGCGACGCGTTCGAGAAGAAGCACAACGGCACGCGCCTCGGCTTCATGTCGTTCTTCGTGCGCGCCTGTGTGGCCGCGTTGCAGGGATTCCCCGCCGTCAACGGCGAGGTCGACGGCGACGAGATCGTCTACAAGCACTACGTCAACATGGGTATCGCGATCGGCGGCGCGAACGGCTTGGTGGTGCCCGTGCTGCGCGATGCCGACCAGATGGGTTTCGCCGACATCGAGCGCGCGATCGCCGATTTCGGCCGCCGCGCGCGCGACGGCGCGCTGAAGCTGGAGGAGCTGACCGGCGGCACGTTCAGCATCACCAACGGCGGCATCTACGGCTCGCTGATGTCGACGCCGATCCTCAATCCGCCGCAGTCCGGCATCCTGGGCATGCACAAGATCCAGGAGCGCCCGATGGTAGTCGGCGGCAAGATCGAGGCGCGGCCAATGATGTATGTCGCGCTGAGCTACGACCATCGCATCGTCGACGGCAAGGAGGCGGTCAGCTTCCTGGTGCGAGTCAAGGAAGGCGTGGAGGATCCGCGGCGCCTGCTGCTGGGACTGTAGGCGATGTCCGACAGTTTCGACCTGATCGTCATCGGCGCCGGGCCGGGCGGCTATGTCTGCGCGCTGCGGGCGTCGCAGCTCGGCATGAAGGTGGCGTGCGTCGAGAAGCGGGCCACACTCGGCGGCACCTGCCTGAACATCGGCTGCATCCCGAGCAAGGCGCTGCTGCAGTCGAGCGAGGACTACGTGCAGGCGACGCACCGCTTCGCCGAGCACGGCATCATGATCGACGGCGTAAAGCTCGATCTGGCGCGGATGCAGAAGCGCAAGGGCGAGGTCGTCGCGGCCAACGTCAACGGCGTCGCCTTTCTGTTCAAGAAGAACAAGGTGACGTGGCTGAAGGGCGAAGGTCGCATCACGGCACCCGGCCGCGTGGCGGTGAACGGCACCGAGTACGACGCTAAGAACATCGTCATCGCCACCGGCAGCGAGAGCATGCCGCTGGCCGGCATCGAGGTGAACGAGCGCACCGTCGTCACATCGACCGGCGGCCTCGAGCTCGATCGCGTGCCCGAGCGGATGGTGGTGATCGGCGGCGGCTATATCGGGCTGGAGCTGGGCAGCGTGTGGCTGCGGCTGGGTGCGAAGGTGACCGTCGTGGAGTTCCTCGACCGGCTGGTGCCGACGATGGACACCGAGGTCGCCAAGACGTTCGAGCGCGTGCTGAGCAAGCAGGGGATGACGTTCCGCCTCGGCACCAAGGTGACGGCGGCGAGCGAAGGCAATGACGGCGTGACGCTGACGCTGGAGCCGGCGAAGGGCGGGCCTGCGGAGCAGATCAAGGCGGACGTGGTGCTGCTGTCGATCGGCCGTCGCGCGTACACGAACGGGCTCGGGCTGGAGACTGTGGGCGTGCAGACCGACGAGCGCGGGCGGGTGAAGACGAACGGCCACTACGCAACGAACGTGCCGGGCATCTACGCGATCGGCGACGTGATCGAAGGCCCGATGCTCGCCCACAAGGCTGAGGAAGAGGGCGTGGCGCTGGCCGAGATCATCGCCGGCCAGGCCGGGCACGTGAACTACGACGTCATTCCGGGCGTCGTGTACACATGGCCGGAGGTCGCCGCGATCGGCAAGACCGAGGACGAGCTGAAGGCCGCTTGTGTCGCCTACCGCGTCGGCAAGTTCCCGTTCACCGCGAACGGCCGCGCGCGCGCGATGGGCGAGACCGACGGTTTCGTGAAGATTCTCGCCGACAAGACAACCGATCGTATCCTGGGCGCGCACATCATCGGCCCGGACGCAGGGACGCTGATTGCCGAGCTGGCCACGGCCATGGAGTTCGGCGCCTCGGCCGAGGACGTCGCGCGCACCTGCCATGCGCACCCGAGCCTGAGCGAGGCGGTGAAGGAGGCGGCGCTGGCCGTCGAGGGCCGCGCGCTGCACATCTGATGGCGGGGGGGCAGGGGGCGGTCACGTCCCCCAGTCGAGCATGTCCTGCCAGTAGAGCACGGTGCAGCCAAGGAATGGCGGGACAGCCGGCATCCGCTTCACTGCGGCCTTCGCTGCCGCAGCGCCATCGTCGACTTCGGCGATGCCGCCCACGACATGACGCTCGAGCGCAAGGCACGGACGCGCGGTATTCTCGGCGGCCATGGGGTAGCCGATGAACACACCGAGGCCGAGCACGAGCAGGGCAAACGCAAGGAGACTGTCATCACGCATCTCGGCCGCCGCCGCGCTCGTTTGCATGATCCGACGGTTAGCGCCGGTGACCTGCGGGCACACTGAAGCGCTTCGGACTCGATGCGTTGCGAACGCGCCGGCGAGGGAGTGGTGTCGTGGCCTCGGCTAGCGCGCCGGCGCCGCTCGCGCTGACGATGGGCGATCCCGCCGGGGTCGGCGGCGAGATCACCGTGAAAGCATGGCAGGCGCTACGCGCGACCGGACCGGCGTTCGTCGCGCTGGACGACCCGGCACGTCTGCGCGCGATCGCACCGGACCTGCCGGTGCGCGAGGTCGCATTACCCGAGGAGGTGGCGGCGACGTTCGCCGATGCGCTGCCGGTTCTGCCGACGGCACTCGCCGCGCCTGCGGTTCCCGGCCGGCCCGATCCGGCGAACGCGGCGGCGACGATCGCGGCGATCGAGCGCGCGGTCACGCTGGCCCTTGCCGGCCGTGTCGGCGGCGTCGTGACGAACCCGATCAACAAGGCGGTGCTGTACGAGGCGGGCTTTCGCCATCCCGGTCATACCGAATTCCTCGCCGCCCTGACGCACGCGGCGAACCGGCCGGTGATGATGCTCGCCTGTCCGGCGTTGCGGGTGGTGCCGGTGACGATCCACGTCTCGCTGCGCGCCGCGCTCGCGGCCCTCGACGCGGACGTCATCGTCGAGACTTGCCGGATCACCCACGGCGCGCTGCGGCGCGATTTCGGCATCGCCGCGCCGCGTCTGGCGGTGGCGGGGTTCAATCCGCACGCCGGCGAGGGCGGCGCGATGGGCGATGAGGAGACGACGATCATCGCCCCCGCGCTGGCGGCGCTGCGGGCCGAGGGCATCGACGCCTCCGGCCCCTGGCCGCCGGACACGATGTTCACCGAGGCCGCGCGGGCGCGCTACGACGTCGCGATCGGCATGTATCACGATCAGGTGCTGATCCCGCTCAAGACGCTCGACATGCACCACGGCGTGAACGTGACGCTCGGTCTGCCGATCGTGCGCACCTCGCCCGACCACGGCACCGCCTACGACATCGCGGGCAAAGGCGTGGCGGACCCGCGCAGCCTCATCGCCGCAATCCGCATGGCGGGCGAACTGGCGGCTGCGCGCCGCCGTTCCGGCTGACGTCCGGTCCCGGCTCTGGAAAGATGACCGTACCCTCGAAAGGGATCACCATATGTGTGATGGCTCTGGCTGGGCGCGCATTGTGCCCGCCGGCCGCAGCAGGGGATCGCGCGAATGGATGTCGTCCGGCTGGATCGCTCGGCGCTGATCCTGTCAGCCAATCCGGGGTTCTGGGGTGAGGTTCCCGCGCGCCTGCGTGGCGTGCAGGTACGGCAGACCGGCGCCGTGATCGAGCTGCAATGCTTCTTCGACGGCACGCCCGGAACGGGCGACATCGAGACCGTCAGCATTATTGCAGGCAGGCTCGCAGCCGACTTTCCGGGGTTCGGTGTCGAAGAGCATGCCGAGCGTCTCGATGCACCGTGGCCGCTACCCAATCTTCCCAATTCTTTCATCATCTATCGCCGGAAGGAACCGTGACCCACGTTCGCCTTGGCCTGAACATCGACCACATCGCAACTGTGCGGAACGCGCGCGGCGGTGCGCATCCTGATCCTGTGGCGGCGGCCCTGCTCGCGGTCAAATCCCGTGCGGACGGCATCACCCTGCACCTGCGCGAAGACCGCCGGCACATCCGCGACGACGACCTCGACCGGCTGCGCGCCGCCGATCTCGGCGCGCCGATCAACCTGGAGATGGCGGCGACCGACGAGATGGTGCGCATCGCCTGCGCCGCACGTCCGCACGCCTGCTGCATCGTCCCGGAGCGACGGGCGGAGGTCACCACCGAAGGCGGCCTCGACGCGGCCGGCCAGGCCGAGCAGTTGCGGCCGAAGATCGCGGCGCTGCGCGCGGCCGGCATCCGCGTGTCGCTGTTCATCGATCCCGACCCGCCGCAGCTGCGCGCCGCCGCCGATCTCGGCGCGCCGGTCGTCGAGCTGCACACCGGCGCCTACGCCGAAGGCCGCGAGGGCGAGCTGGAGCGCCTGCGTGCCGCCGCCGCGCTGACCGAAGGCCTCGGGCTGGAATGCCACGCGGGCCACGGACTGACCTACGACAACGTCGGGCCCGTCGCCGCCTTCCCGCAGGTTCGGGAGCTGAACATCGGACACTTCCTGATCGGCCAGGCGATCATGGACGGGCTGCCGCACGTCATCGCGCACATGCGGGCCCTGATCGCCGCCGCGCGCGGCTAATCGGAATCGTCTTGGCATACTGCGCGCACCGCGGTCCATTCGGCGTCGGTGAAGGCGTGCGCGCCGATCGCGGGCACCGTCACGGCGGCGATGCGGTCGGCGGTCGGCGGATGTGTCGCCAGGAACCCCGGCAGCTCGAACGAATGGCGCGCCTGGAGCAGCCGGAAGAACCGGCCGAGTCCGTCCGCGCGCAGGCCGGCTTCGTCCAGCGTGTGCAAGGCGCTCGCATCGGCCGACGCCTCGGCCGCACGGCTGCACGACAGCGTTGTCAGCTGCTCGCCGATCGTCGTCAGCGTGCCCGCGTCGCCGAAGCCGAGCGCAGTCGCGGCGAGCGCCATGCCGGCCTGCCGCAGCGCCATGACGAGCACGTCGCGATGCGCGACGTGGCCGAGTTCGTGCGCCAGCACGCCCGCCACTTCATCGCCGTCCTCCGCGGTGTCGATCAGCCCGCGCAGCACGATCACGCGGTCGCCCGGCAGCGTGAAGGCGTTGATCCGTGCGTCGTCCAGCACCGTTACGGGCACCGGACGCGTGATGCCGGCGGTCACGCGCAGGCGGTCGGCGAGCCTCTGCAACGCCGCGTGGCCGTCCGCGCCGGTGCAGCGGTGGTGCAGCGCCGCCATCTGCGTCTCCACCGCCCGCCCCAGCCAGTCCTGCGCGGCGAACGGCACCAGCGGGGCGACCAGACGAGGCACGACAAAGACCAGCACCACTGCGACGCCGCCCAGGCAGGCCAGCCCGGAGAGGCCGAGCAGCCAAACCCGTCCCGCCTCGCGCCGGCGCTCCTTGCGCAGCGCGCGCAGGATGTCGGGCGGCAGGTCGTCGGGCCGGATCAGCAGGCGCCCCTCGGACCCCCGCAGCGTCACCCAGGCGGTGCCGTCCGGCAGGCGGTCCGTCAGGCGGACCCGGCGCAACTTCCAGGCCTCGGCGCCGCCGCCGCCGGTCAGCCGCAGGCTGTCGCCCTCGACGGCGAGGGCGACGAGATGGGCGGCGGCGCGCTTGCCGTCGAAGTAGCGCCCCGCCCCCTCAGCCATCGGAACCGGCCCAAGCCCGGGTCAGAAGATGCCGCCGCCGGCGTCGAGCTGCTGGAACATGCCCTCGCCGAAGCGCGGCGCGCGCTGCTCGCTCTGGCTCAGCGTCGCAGGATCGAGCGATCCGGTCGCGCACAGATTGCCGGTCACGTAGCGGGCGTAGCGCTGCAGCGCGAACGGATAGCCGAAGCCGAGCGTGAACACCGTGATCAGCAGGTTGCCGACCACAAGCCACAGCAGGCCGAGCGCGGTGAACCGGCCGGACAGTTGCACCGGACCGAGCGCGGTGTTGTCGGCCATGTGGCGCAGCATCAGGGCCTGATACGCCGCGCCGATCATGGCCGCACCGAGGAAGAACGTGAGTTCGGCGGTGACCAGCAGGATGATCAGCTGGATCGCCATGTTGCTCGCGGGTCCGTCGGGCGGATGACCGTGCATCGCCTGCAGGTAACGCTGCTGCTCCGCCAACATCGGTCCCGCGATCGTCCACCCGACGCCCCCGATGACGCCCGCCAGCAGCACCGTGCCGATGATGGCCACCAGGAACCGTCCATAGACCCGGCCGGCGCTGAACTGCGCGCTGAACTGTGCGCTGCCCAGACTGCTTGCGTTGATGCGGCGCTCGGTCAGCCGCAGTTGCACCCAGGGGATCAGCTGGAACATGGTCAGCGGCGTCAGCAGCCAGTACAGCAAGCTGCGCAGGCCGTAGGCGAGCATCGAGCCGCGCATCCCGCCGCGTATGCCGCACCACTCGGTGCGGCTCAGCCGGTAGCGCTGCGCCGAGTACGGCGCCCCGAGCGCCAGCACCAAGATCACGAGGTAGAGCACCAGGAACGGGACGACCGCCAACTGCTCATCGACCCGCTTCAGGAGTTCGGCCAAGCCGACGGCGGTCGCGCCGAGCGCGCCGAGCACGACGCCCGCGAGCATGAAGCCCACGAACAGCTCGCCGCCTCGCCCCGTGTAGTTCAGGCGCTGGCCCTGGAACGAGGTGCGCGACCACACGTAGCGGCGCATGCGGGTGATCGCCCAGAAGCGGAAAATGCCGAACGTGACGATGGTCAGCAGCAGGTTCATCAGGAAGATCGGATAGATCTCGCCCACCCGCCCGTCGTATTGCAGCGCGTGCGCAGGCTCGCCCTGCGGCATCTGGATGGAGTGGTCGACGTCCATGATGCTCCCCTGTGAACGGCCGAGCCTTCCGCCGGCCGGTCGGCCCGCCCTATGGTCCAGCTTTCACTGTGGATGAAAAGTGGTGAGCGGCGCGTTGAAGCACTTCACAGCGGAGGCCGGCTGGGCGCCTCACTCGGCGGCCGCGCAGGCGCCCCGTCGGTTCGAGGAGTGACAGGATCCTCTCCCCCGACGAATGGGAGGCCGTGCGCCTCAGCCTGAAGGTCAGCGGGCTTGCGGTCGCCTTCGGCCTGCCCTGCGCGCTGCTGCTGGCGCTGGCCATCGCGCGCGGCCGGTTTCCCGGCCGCTCGGTGCTGAACGCGGCCGCCCACCTGCCGATGGTGCTGCCGCCGGTGGTGACCGGCTGGCTGCTGCTGATCGTGTTCGGCCGCTACGGCGTGATCGGCTCCTGGCTCGATACCCTGTTCGGCGTGCGGCTGGTGTTCACCACCGCCGGCGCCGTCCTGGCCTGCACGGTGATGGTGTTCCCGCTGATGATGCGCACCATGCGCCTGTCGCTGGAGGCGATCGATCCGGCACTGGACGCGGCGGCGCGCAGCCTGGGGGCCGGGCGGCTCGACCGGTTTGCGACCGTGACCTTGCCGCTCGCCGGGCCGGGCGTGCTGGTCGCCGCGATCGTCGGCTTCGCCGCCTCGCTCGGCGAGTTCGGAGCCGTGATCACCTTCGCCGCCAACATCCCGGGCCGCACGCAGACGCTGCCGCTGGCGATCTACGCCGCGCTGCAGTCGCCGGGCGGCGAGGCGACGGCCGCGCGGTTGTCGCTGGTGTCGATCATGCTCGCCGCCTGCGCGCTCCTGCTCAGCGAGGTCATTGCCAAGCGTCTGCAGGCCGGTGTCGGACGCCGATGACGGCCTGACGGTCGCGTTCCGGCACCGGCTGGGCGAGACCGTCTTCGACATCGCCTTCGCCGCGCCCCCGCACGGCCTGGTGGCGCTGTTCGGCCCGTCCGGCTCAGGCAAGACCACCGCCGCCCTGGTGGCCGCCGGGCTGCTGAGGCCGGATGAGGGGCGCGTGGTGGTGCGCGGCACGGTGCTGACCGACACCGCACGGGCGATCTTCGTGCCGCCCGAGCGTCGGCGCGTCGGCATCGTGTTCCAGGACTCGCGCCTGTTCCCGCACATGCGCGTGGAGGCCAATCTGCGCTACGGCGCGCGCCGCAACCCGCCCGGCCCGGTGCGCTTCGGCGAGGTCGTCTCCCTGCTCGGCCTGTCGCTGTTGCTGTCGCGCCGTCCACACACGCTGTCAGGCGGCGAGCGCCAGCGTGTGGCGATCGGCCGTGCGCTGCTCGCGCAGCCGCGGGCGCTGGTACTGGACGAGCCGTTGGCCAGCCTGGATTCGGCCCGCAAGGCGGAGATCCTGCCCTACCTGGAGCGGCTGAAGGCCGCGATGGCGCTGCCGATCCTCTACATCTCGCACGACCTGCCGGAGGTGGTGCGCCTGGCTGACACGCTGGCGCTGATCGAGGCGGGACGCGTGGTCGCCTGCGGCCCGCTGGAGACGATCGCGGCGCGCGCGGACCTGCCTCTGGCCGCGCGCGACGACGCGGGCGCCGTGCTCGAGTCGGTGATCGTGGCACATCACCCCGCACGGGGGCTGAGCGAGATCCAGGCCGGCGGCCGCCGCCTTCTGCTGCCGACGGTCGACCGCCTGTCCGGCAGCCGGCTGCGCGTGCGCATCCCCGCCCGTGAGGTTGCGTTGGCAACGGAACGGCCCGGTCCGATGTCGGTGCACAACATCCTCCCCGGCACCGTCGGCACCATCGCACAGGACCTGCAGCGCCCCGCGGCGCTGGTCGAGGTGCGGTTCGACGGCTCCGGCCTGATCGCGCGCGTCACACCCGATGCCGTCGCGTCGCTTGATTTGGGCCCCGGCAGGCCTGTCTTCGCGCTGGTGAAATCGGTCGCCATCGAACCGATCGGTTAGGCCAAGGCAGCATTTCGTAGCGCGTGAAAGCGGGTGTGAACGCGTTCACTCCGTTGCGGACGCGGCACGCTTACGGTTCGGACATGGACGGAACGGAACACGCCGCCCGTCCAGCCGAACCAGCAAGCCGACCCACAACAGGAGATCATCATGCGTAACGCTCTCTTCGCCGCGATCGCCGCTCTTCCCCTGATGTCCGGCGCTGCCTTCGCCGGCAACGAGCAGGAATACCAGGGCAACGCCCTGCCGGTCATCAGCGCGCCGGCGGTGGCCGAGACCCATACCGATGCCGAGTTCGTGCAGGGCCCGGCCGTCACCCTGTCGCTGTCGCGGGTGGCGACGAACGAGACCGGCAACGAGCGCCCGCCGGTGTTCGACGGCATGCCGGCCTCCACCGGCGGCGCCGCCTTCGCGCAGAAGTAATCCGCAAGGTCGGCGCTGGGCGGGCGCGAGAGATCGCGCCCGCCTCCCGCTGTGCGCAGCGTGTCAGCTGCTGCCGATCAGCACCCCGGTTGCGAACACCAGCGCGCCGCCGAACGCCACCTGGAGCGTCGCCGCGATCGGCGGGCTGTCCATGTAGCGCCAGCGGATCCAGGAGATCACGCCCAGCTCCACCACCACCACCCCGCACGCGACGCCGACCGCGGTCCAGAAATGCGGGATGAGGAACGGCAGCGTGTGGCCCAGCCCGCCCAGCGTGGTCATCAGGCCGCAGATCACCCCCCGGATCAGCGGCGCGCCACGTCCCGTCAGGCTGCCGTTGTCGCTCAGCGCCTCGGCGAAGCCCATCGAGATCCCGGCGCCCAGCGAGGCGGACAGCCCGACCACGAACGTCGCCCACGGGCTGTGGGTGGCAAAGGCCGCGGCGAACAGCGGCGCCAGCGTCGACACCGAGCCATCCATCAGTCCCGCGAGACCCGGCTGGATCACGCGCAGCACGAACTGCCGGCGCTGCGTCTCATGCTCCTCTTCGCGCACGCTTTTGGGCACGTTCTCGCTGATGAGGCGCTCGGCGGTGTGTTCGTGGCCCACCTCCGCCTCCGCGAGATCGCCGAGCAGCTTGCGGATCGACACGTCCGCGCTGCGTGCGGCGGCCTGCCGGTAGAAGCGGATCGTCTCGGCCTCCATCGAGGCGGCGAGACCACGTACGGCCTCCACGTTGAGCGGGCGCATCTGCCAGACCGGCCGGCGCTGCAGGAAGCCCTTCACGTCGGTGCGGCGGACCAGCGGGATATGCTCGCCGAATTTCTGACGGAACAGCTCCAGCAACGCTTGGCGATGATGGCTCTCCTGCTCCGCCATCTCGGTGAACACTTTCGCGCTCGCCGGATAGTCCTCGCGCAGGCCCTCGGCGATGTCGTCGTAGATTCGCCCGTCCTCCTCCTCGCTGGCGATCGCCAGCGCGAGGACTTCCTTTTCGCTCAGGTCTGAGAAGTTCCGCATGGCGGCGAATGTGTTTCGTTGGTGCGGAAGGTCAAGCGAAACTGCAATTACTGCAAATGCTTCGCATCCGCTCGCGCGGTTTTCGCGCGACTACAGCCGCGCGCGCGCGCCGGCGACCAGTTCGATCTGTCGCGCGATGCGGCCGAGGCCGTTGGCGATGTCGGGGTCGACCCCGTCAAGTCCCGGACGCGCATCCGGCCTCGTGCCGCCGCCGGCGGCGACCGCGGACAGCGCGTCGGCGACCCACGCCCGCCATGCACGCAGCGCACCGCGCGCGTCCGCCTTCGGCGTCTCCATCTGCAACACGGCCAGCCGCCCGTCCATGCGGCGCAGCGCCGCATCGATCAGCATCGCCGCCTCCAGCCGCTCTCTCGGCAGACGCGCCGGTTCCAGCATCGCACGCGCCAGCGCAGCTTCGAGGTTGTTGCTGGCCAGACCGGACTCGCGCCGCGCCGCATCCATCGCCGCGATCGTGCCGTCGCCGGACAGGAACGCCAGCACCGCCTCGGCATAGGCGCGGTGGGCGGCCGTCGTACGCTTTATCTCCTCAGCCAAGCGGGCCGGCTCCCAGCTCGGCCACAGCAGGTAGCAGCCGGCCAGCGCGATCAGCCCGCCCATGACCGTGTACAGAGCCCGCTCCCCGGCCACGACCCACTGGCTCTGGCCGGGCTGGGCGGTCTCGACCAGCAGCACGATCATCGGCGTCAGCACGGTGATGAACACGCCGAAGCTGACGTAGCGCAGCGACACCGCCAGCATCAGCAGCACCACCATCGCGACGTTCAGCGACAGGGGCGAGGTGAACACCAGGCCGAGGGCGGCGGCGATCAGGCCGCCGAGCACGGTGCCGCCGATCCGTTCGAGCGCGCGGGTGAAGGTCACCGCGAAATAGGGCTGCATCGTCACGATCAGCGTGATCGTCAGCCAGTGCTCGTACGGGCCGTACCAGATCATCGTCACGGTCAGCGCCGGCAGCGCGAGTGCGGCCGTGCGCAGCGCGTGGCGCAGCGCCAGCGACGAGGTGTTCAGGTTGGCGCGGATCGGCCCGATCAGCCGCTTGCGCAGCGGCAGGTCCTGGCCCGGCTTGCCGGCGGACGGCACGTAGTTCGCCGGCACCGACAGCGTCGCCGCGATGCGCAGCCGCTCGATCATCGCCTCCTCGACGGCGCGCAGCGGATCGCCTTCGGGCAGCGCGCGCGCCTCGTCCTCCATCGCGTGCAGCGCGCGCTCCAGCACGGGGGCCGCGCGCAGCTGGTCGGTGACGATGCTGGCCGCCAGCACCGACAGCAGCGCGCGCATGCGGCGCAGGATGCGCGCCGCGCGGGCCCGCCGCGCCTCGTCGCGCTCGTATTCCAGCAGGTCCGACAGCGCGATCGCCCGGCCGAACAGCTGCTCGCCGACCTCAAAGCGGATCACCCCCTGCGCTCCGCGCTGGCTGCCCGGTCCCAGCCGGCGCACCGCGTCGGCCATCGCCGTGCGCGCCGCCTCGAGCGCCTCGCGCACCGCGCGGCGATGCGCGCGCGCGTGCGCCTCCCACGCCGCCGGATCGTGCACGCCCGCACGCAGCAACCCGCTCAGATCGGCGGCCAGCGCGCTCAGGCGGCGATAGGCGGCGGCCAGCGCGATGCGCGCCTGACGGTGAGGGTGAATGCGCCAGATGACCAAGGTCAGCAGCGCCGACCACAGCCCTCCGCCCAGGAACACGCCGGCTTCGGCCAGCGCGACATGCGGCGGGGTGGGAGTGTCGACGCCGAGTATCACGGCGACGCCGAGCAGGTTGCCCACCACCAGCATCTGCTGGTTGTAGACGCGCAGCATCGACGTTCCGAACAGGGTCAGCGTGCCGGCCGCGACCGCCCATGCCGGTCCCATCCAGCGCGCCACACCCATCAGCGGCAGCAGGATCGCGCCAGCGATGGCGTAGGTGAGCGTCGGCTGCACGCGCTGGCGGATCGGCCCGCCGCTGTCGCACAGGCAGGTGAGGTAGGCCGCCAGCGCGGCCAGGTTCAGCAGCGGCTGATCGACGAACGCGCGCGCCACCACGAAGGGCAAGATGGCCAGCCCCGCGCGCACGCCCTCCAGCCAGTTGGCCGCGCGCAGGTCGAAGGTCATGCCCAGCCGCGCATAGAGCGGGGCGCGCGGCTCCCGCGTCGTCGCGCTGCTCATGTCATCACCCGCTCCTCACGGCCGGCACGACGCCGGCCGCGACGGGATCGTCGGTCAGGCCGCCTTCGCCATGCCGCGCAGCACGTAGTGCAGGATGCCGCCGTGCTTGTAGTACTCGACCTCGTCCAGCGTATCGATGCGGCACAGCACGGGCACCGTGTCGGTCTTGCCGCCCGGGCGGTGGATGACGAGCTGCAGGTCCATGCGCGGCGTGATGTCGTGCAGGCCGAGCACGTCGATCAACTCGTCGCCGGTGATGCCGAGCGACTTGCGGTCCATCCCGTCCTTGAACGTCAGCGGCAGCACGCCCATGCCGACGAGGTTGGATCGGTGGATGCGCTCGAAGCTTTCCACGATCACCGCCTTCACGCCGAGCAGCATCGTGCCCTTCGCCGCCCAGTCGCGCGACGAGCCGGTGCCGTATTCGCGGCCGGCGAAGATCACCAGCGGGATGCCGTCCTTCTTGTAGCGCATCGCCGCGTCGTAGATCGGCATCTGCTCGCCGGTCGGCACATATTTGGTCATGCCGCCTTCGACGCCGGGCACCATCTCGTTGCGGATGCGGATGTTGGCGAACGTGCCCCGCATCATGATCTCGTGGTTGCCGCGCCGCGCGCCGTAGCTGTTGAAGTCCTTCGGCTGGATCTGCCGCTCGACCAGGTACTCGCCCGCGGGCGAGGCCTTCTTGATCGAGCCGGCGGGCGAGATGTGGTCGGTCGTGATGGAATCGCCCAGCACCGCGAGGACGCGCGCGCCCGTGATGTCGCCGACCGGCTTCGGCTCCATCGTGATGCCCTCGAAATAGGGCGGGTTCTTCACGTAGGTCGAGCCGTCGTTCCAGCGATAGGTGTCGCTGCCGGTGTCGACATGGATCGCCTGCCACTGGGCGGGGCCCTTGAACACCTCGCCGTAGCGCCGCAGGAACTGCTCGCGCAGCACGTCGTGTGCGACGATGTCGGCGATCTCCTTGTTGGTCGGCCAGACGTCGCGGAGATACACCGGCTTGCCGTCCTTGCTCGTGCCGAGCGGTGCGGTGGTGATGTCCTCGTTCATCGTGCCGAGCAGCGCGTAGGCGACCACCAGCGGCGGCGACGCCAGGTAGTTGGCCCGCACGTTCGGATGCACGCGGCCCTCGAAGTTGCGGTTGCCCGACAGCACGGAGACGGCGACCAGCTTGTTGTCCTCGATCGCGTCGGCGATCTCGTCGTCGAGCGGCCCGGAGTTGCCGATGCAGGTCGTGCAGCCGTAGCCGACGGTGTTGAAGCCGAGCGCGTCCAGGTCCGCCTGCAGGCCGGACTTCTCCAGGTACTCCGTCACCACCTGCGATCCCGGTGCCAGCGACGTCTTCACCCACGGCTTCGCCGTCAGCCCGAGTGCGCGGGCTTTGCGCGCGACCAGCCCGGCGGCGACCAGCACCGACGGGTTGGACGTGTTGGTGCAGGACGTGATCGCGGCGATCACCACGTCGCCGTGGCCGATGTCGTAGTTGCGCCCCGCAACCTTCGCCTTCTTGCCCACGTCGTTGGCCGGCACGCCGAGGCCCTTGGTCAGTTCCGCCTTGAACGCCGAGGACGCATCCTTCAGCGCCACGCGATCCTGCGGCCGCTTCGGGCCCGCAAGGCTCGGCACCACGGTCGACAGGTCGAGCTCCAGCGTATCGGTGAACACCGGGTCGGGCGTGTCCGTCTCGCGGAACATGCCCTGCGCCTTCGCGTACGCCTCGACCAGCTTGATGCGGTGCTCGTCGCGGCCCGACAGGCGCAGATAGTCCAGCGCCACCTTGTCGACCGGGAAGAAGCCGCAGGTCGCGCCGTATTCGGGCGCCATGTTGCCGATCGTCGCGCGGTCGGCGAGCGGCAGATGATCGAGGCCGTGGCCGAAGAACTCCACGAATTTTCCGACCACGCCCTTCTTGCGAAGCATCTGGGTCACAGTCAGCACGAGGTCGGTCGCGGTCGCGCCCTCCGGCTGCTTGCCGGTCAGGCGGAAGCCGATCACGTCGGGGATCAGCATCGCGATCGGCTGGCCGAGCATCGCGGCCTCCGCCTCGATGCCGCCCACGCCCCAGCCGAGGATGCCGAGGCCATTAACCATCGTCGTGTGGCTGTCGGTACCGAACAGCGTGTCGGGATAGGCGTAGGTCTCGCCGCCGTTCGCGCTCGTCCAGACGCACTGGCCGAGATATTCGAGGTTGACCTGATGGCAGATGCCGGTGCCGGGCGGGACGACGCGGAAGTTGTCGAACGCCTCCTGTCCCCAGCGCAGGAAGGTGTAGCGCTCGCCGTTGCGCTCGAACTCGATCTCGACGTTCTTCTTCAGCGCGTCGGGTTTGGCGTACACGTCGACCATCACCGAGTGGTCGATCACCAGATCCACCGGCACCAGCGGATTGACCCGCTCCGGTTCGCCGCCGAGGCGCGCGATGCCGTCGCGCATGGCTGCCAGATCGACCACGCCGGGCACGCCGGTGAAATCCTGCATCAGGATGCGCGCGGGTCGAAACGGCACCTCCTTCGTGCTGCTCCCCTGCTTGAGCCACTCGGCGATCGCGCGGGCGTCGTCCTGCTTCGTCGTGCTGCCGTTCTCGAAGCGCAGCACGTTCTCCAGCAGCACCTTCAGGCTGACCGGCAGGCGGGAAACGTCGCCGATCTTCCCGGCCGCTGCCGCGAGCGAGAAATACCCGTAGCTCTTGCCGTCGACGTCGAGGGTGCGCTTGGTGCCTAGGCTGTCGTGCCCGATTGCTGTCATGGGGAGGTCCTCCGGTTCGCCGATGGCGGATGAGGCGGCGGACCGGCCCTTGACGGGCGCTTGTGCGCCGCAACGAAACTGTCCGCTGCTTCAACCACACGGGGCATGACGTGTCCATCGGCCGATCGCTTTCCAAGCCGCGCGAGCAAACGTGCTGAACGACGCATGCTGACGGCCCGCGCGCTGGCCGCGTTCCGCGGCGGACGGCTGGTGTTCCGCGACATCGACTTCGATCTGGCCGCCGGCGGGGCGCTGCTGCTGTCGGGCCCGAACGGGTCGGGCAAGTCGACCTTGTTGCGCATCCTCGCCGGACTGGCCCCGGCCGAGACCGGGCAGCTTCTCTGGGACAGCACGGACGCGCTGGCCGACCCAATCTCGCACGCTCGCCGACTCGCCTTCGTGGGGCACACTGACGCCGTGAAGCCGGGGCTGACCGTGTCGGAGAACCTGCTGTTCGCCGCACACGCCGTCCCCGGAAGCACGGGCAAAGGCGCCAAGAGGACCGGACGCGATGCGGCGATTGCCGATGCGCTCGACGCCGTTGGACTGGGCGCGCTGGCCGATCTGCCGGCGCGCTACCTCTCGGCGGGCCAGCGGCGCCGCCTGGCCCTCGCCCGCCTCGCGCTGCGGCGGGATGCCCCGCTCTGGCTGCTCGACGAACCCACGCTGGGGCTCGACGTCGCATCGGTCGCCCGGCTCGGCGCACTTCTGCAGGCGCATCGCGAGGCCGGCGGGCTGGTCATCGCCGCTACCCATCTGCCGCTTCCGCTGGCCGGCGCCGGCGAACTGCGCCTCCAATGAGCGGCTTCGCGGCCCTGGTCGGGCGCGAACTGCGGCTGTCGCTGCGCCAACTCGCGGACACCTTGGCCGCCGTGCTGTTCTTCTTCGTCGCTGGCACGCTGTTCCCGCTGGCGATCGGCCCAGCGCCGGAGGTGCTCGGCCGGATGGCGCCCGGCATCGTCTGGGTGTGCGCGCTGCTGGCCGCCCTGCTGCCGCTGGAGCGGCTGTTCGGCGCGGACTTCGACGACGGCTCACTCGACCAGCTTCTGCTGTCCGGGCTGCCGGCCTCGGCGGTCGCCGCCGGCAAGGCGCTGGCGCACTGGCTGGTGACCGGAGTGCCGTTGCTCGCTGCCAGCGTGCCGCTCGGGCTGATGCTGCGGATGCCCGAACCGGCGTTCGGCGCGCTGGTCGCCGGGCTGCTGCCCGGAACCGCCCTGCTGTCGCTGCTCGGCACGGCTGCCTCGGCTGTCGTGCTCGGCGCCCGACGCGGGGCTGTCCTGCTTCCGGTGCTGGTCTTACCCCTGTCGGTGCCGGTGCTGATCTTCGGCGCCGCGGCCGCCGATGCCGCGTCGGTAGGCCTGTCAGCACGGCCGAATCTGCTGCTGCTGACGGCGTATCTGGCCGCCGCCCTGCCGCTCTGTCCGCTGGCGGCGGGGGCGGCGCTGCGGGGCGCCGCCGCGTAGCGTCTCGCCTTCTCATTCACGAGACCGTCACCATGACTATATATAACCTAGGCTGAAGGATGTTGCCGTTCGTCATGCGCAGGGCGCACAAAGACTCGTGAGGGATCGATAACAGATGCTCGATAGCGCAGGTTCCAGCGAGCCATGGTGGCGGGGCGCCGTCATCTACCAGATCTACCCGCGCAGTTTCTGTGACACGAATAACGATGGCATCGGCGACCTGCCCGGCGTGATCGCCCGTCTGCCCTATGTCGCCTCCCTCGGCGTCGACGCGATCTGGCTCTGCCCAGTGTTCACCTCGCCCCAGCGCGACTTCGGCTACGACGTCGCCGATCACCATGCGATCGATCCCATTTTCGGGACTCTGGAAGATTTCGACCGCCTGGTCGCCAACGCGCACACCCTCGGTCTGCGGGTGCTGGTCGATCAGGTCTGGGCGCACACGTCGGACCGCCATGCCTGGTTCCAGTCGAGCCGGCGCATGCGCGACGGCGACCGCGCCGACTGGTTCGTCTGGGCCGATCCGGCGGCCGACGGCTCGCCGCCCAACAACTGGCTGTCGGTGTTCGGCGGGCCTGCCTGGACGTGGGAGCCGCGCCGCCGCCAGTACTACCTGCACCACTTCCTGTCGCACCAGCCGACGCTGAACCTCCGCAACGAGGCGGTGGTGCAGCAGCTGCTCGACACGGCGAAGTTCTGGCTCGATCGCGGCGTGGACGGCTTCCGCCTGGATGCGATCGACTTCCTGCTGCACGACCCGCAGCTCCGCTCCAACCCCTCCGTCCCGCACAACGGCACTGTCCCGGCCAAGGTGTTCGCCCTGCAGCACCACGCCTACGACATGCTGCACCCCGACTCGCTGCCGCTCCTGGAGCGGTTGCGGGCGCTGACGGATGAATACGGGGGCGCCTGCCTGCTGGGCGAGGTGTCGAGTCAGCCCGGGGCCTTCGACCGCGTGCAGGCGTACACCTCCGGGACCGAACGGCTGCACATGGCCTACACGCTGCGCCCGCTGCGCGAGGGTCTGAGCTGGCACCATTTGCGCAGCCTGCTGGCCGATGCGGCGTCGGTGCAGGACGGCTGGCCGTGCTGGTCGTTCTCCAACCATGACGTCGAGCGCGCCGCGACCCGCTGGGCGGCCGAGGGCCGGCACGACCTGGACTTCGCGCGCCTGCTCCTCGCCCTGCTGCTGTCGCTGCGCGGTAGCGTGATCATGTACCAGGGCGAGGAGCTGGGGCTGCCCGAGGCCGAGCTGGCCGAGCACGAGCTGCGCGACCCGTTCGGCATCACCTACTGGCCGGAGTTCCGCGGCCGCGACGGCAGCCGCACGCCGATGCCGTGGCATTCCGAGGCGGTGCATGCCGGCTTCACCGGCGCCGAGCCGTGGCTGCCGGTGCCGCAGGCGCATTCGGACATGGCGGTCGACACACAGCTGAGTGACCCGGAGAGCGTCCTGAATTTCAGCTGCCGCCTGCTGTCGTGGCGGCGTCACGAGCCGGCGCTGCGCCAGGGCGACCTGCAGGTCCTCGAACTGCCGCAGCCGCTGATCGGGTTCGAGCGGATCCGCGACCACAGCCGGGTGGTGGCGATATTCAACCTGTCCGACGAGCCGGCGGTGGGCAGCCTGGGCGACTACGCCGCCGTCTGCCCGCTGGAGGAAAGCGGCTGCAACGCCAGGATCGACGGCGACGACGTCTATCTGCCGCCCTACGGCTTCCTTTTCGCGGCCGTGGTCCCCGCGCAGGAATGGCAGGAGCAGGCCGCCGTCGCCTTCGCCTGACCGCGCGACACGGCGGGCCTGACCGCAGGGTTTGCCGAAGACGGTTCGGCGTCGGTGTAATCGCCCGATCCGCGTCGCTGCGCCGGCAGAAAGTCGCTGTCGGCGTCGCCTAAGCTTCAGCACGTTTCGGCGACTGGTCGCGCTGCGCTCACCTGAGACACAAGCAGCTCGAGGCGCCTGCGCTCGAGGAGGTCCGCCATGCAACTCACCGACTTCGATGTACTGACGTTCGACTGCTACGGCACGCTGATCGACTGGGAGAGCGGCATCTACGCCGCGCTCCGGCCGTTGCTCGCGCGCACGCCCGGCCAGAAGTCCCGCGAAGAGGTGCTGGAGACCTTCGCCCGCCACGAGTCCGAGCAGGAAGCGGCGACGCCCGCCATGCGATATTCCGACCTGCTCGCGGTCGTGCACGGAAGGCTTGCCCGGCACTGGGGCGTGGCCCCGTCGGAAGCGGAGGACCGGCGCTTCGGCGCGAGCGTTTCCGACTGGCCCGCGTTCGAGGATACCGCGGGGGCGCTGCAATACCTGCAGAAGCACTACAAGCTGGTGATCCTCTCGAACGTCGACCGCGAGAGCTTCAAGGGCAGCAATCCCCGGCTCGGCGTCACGTTCGACGCGATCTACACGGCCGAGGATGTCGGGTCGTACAAGCCCGACCCGCGCAATTTCGCCTACATGCTCGACCGCCTGCGCGAGCGCGGCATCGCGCCGGGCCAAATCCTGCACACGGCGCAGAGCCTGTTCCACGACCACGTGCCCGCGAAGCAAGCGGGCCTGGCGACGGCATGGATCGACCGGCGGCACGACGCGCAAGGCTGGGGGGCGACGATGCCGCCATCCGCCGGCGTGCAGCCGGATTTTCGCTTCACGAGCATGGCCGCCCTGGCCGAGGCGCACCGGGAGGCGCTTGAACGCAAGGGTTGACCGGGCAGGGCTGCGTCGGCGTGCGACGGCATCGCTGGCGCAACGCCCTGCGCGTCGCCACTTTGCGTTGCCATGGACGAACCCTTCTTTCCGCTCGCGCTGCGCGATGACGCTCCGCTGCCCGAGGACGATCGCGCCAGCCTGCAGCGGGCGGTTGTCATGCTGGAGGAGACCAACCTCGCGGTCCGCATCGCCGGGGTGCTCGGCACCGTCGCCGGGCGCAGCCTGCACGGGGTGCTGGAGCAGATGCCGCTGCCGATGCGCCGGCAGATCCTCCGCGCCGCCAACGGCGCGGCCGCCGAGGCGCTGACCGTCGCCTATCGCAGCATCCTGCCCACGCTCGGCCAGCGCCGGCGGTTCCGCCTGCCGGTGCCACCGAAGTTCGCCGAGCGTGCCGTCACGCTCGTCTCCGGTATCGCCGGGGGCGCGGGCGGCATCCCCGGCACGATGATCGAGCTGCCGGTGACCACGGCGCTCCTGCTGCGCAGCATCGCCCGCATCGCGGAGGAGGAAGGCGAGGACCCGCGCGACAACGACACCCGCGCCGAATGCCTCAAGGTGCTGGCGATCGGCGCTCCGTCGACCGTCTCGCCCAGCACGCCCGCCTCGGGCGAGGCCGGGGCGGCGAGCTATCAGGCGGTCCGGCTGGCGATGGCGGAGGTCGTCTCGGCCGCGGCCGGGCGGGCGGCGGGGGAGCTGTTCCCCCGGCTGGCGGCCGCCGTGCTGCCGCGCTTCGGGGTTAGCGTCACGTGGAAATTCGCCGGGCAGGCGGTGCCGGTCGCGGGCGCGGCGGCCGGCGGGCTCGTGAACCTCGCGTTCACCGCGCACTACCAGGAGAAGGCGCGCGGCCACTTCATCGTCCGCCGGCTGGAGCGTACGCACGGTGAGGCGGTCGTGCAGTCGCTGTACGAACAGCTCGCCGGGCGGCGCAGCCCCGTGCATCGCGCGAAACTGGACGGATCACCCGCCGAACAGGCGGCCTAGCAGCCTGTCGGAGTTAGCAGTTTTGCGGATGAATATGTCGCCAACGGCCACCGGCGGATTCTCTTGTTGTGCAGAACCGCGAAGTATCGAAAGAAATCTCCGATTTGTTCGTGGT
>Ga0074045_10001266_pt1 | contig 24631 bp, 25 predicted proteins | sample BogForMeECP23OM2_FD_94442 | JGI IMG/M metagenome (GOLD analysis project Ga0074045, IMG submission 94442) | Bog forest soil microbial communities from Calvert Island, British Columbia, Canada - Bog Forest MetaG ECP23OM2 | ecosystem: Environmental > Terrestrial > Soil > Wetlands ... | reverse complement strand
CGCTCGCGCTCGACGAGGCGCCGGCGCGCGGCACGCGGGTCGTCCTGCATCTCAACGCCGAGTCGCAGGAGTTCCTCGATACGTGGCGGGTCGAGCGAATCATCCGCGAGCATTCCGGCGCTGTCGCCGTTCCGGTCGATTTTGTCGGCAAGCCGGGCGACGAGCCGAAGCGGGTCGCCGACGGCTCGGCGATCTGGGCGAAGCCCAAGTCCGACGTCAAGCCCGAGGACTACGTCGAGTTCTACCGCGGCCTCGCAGGCCAGTTCGACGAGCCGGCTCTGACGCTTCACTGGCGCGCCGAGGGGCGGCACGAATATACCGTGCTCGCCTTCATTCCCGGCTCGCGGCCGTTCGACCTGTTCGATCCGTCGCGCAAAGGGCGCAACAAGCTCTATGTCCGCCGCGTGCTGATCACCGAAGACGCCGACATCCTGCCCGGCTGGCTGCGCTTCGTCCGCCTCGTCGTCGACAGCGCCGACCTGCCGCTCAATGTCTCGCGCGAGCTGATCCAGAAGAGCGAGGTCTTCGCCGCGATCCGCAAGGGCGTGACCAACCGCGTGGTGCAAGAACTCGGCAAGCTCGCCGAGAGCGAGCCGGAAAAATTCGCCAAGGTCTGGGAGCACTTCGGCGCCGTCCTCAAGGAGGGCCTGTACGAGGACCCGGAGCGGCGCGACGGCCTGTTCAAGATCGCCCGCTTTGCGACGACGAGCCATCCCGACGGCGGCCGCACGCTCGCCGATTACGTCGCGGGCCTTCGCGAGAACCAGACCGCGATCTATTACCTCACCGGCGACGATGGGAAGCGTCTCGCCGCGAGCCCGCAACTCGAAGGGTTTCGCGCACGCGGCGTGGAAGTTTTGCTGCTCTCCGATCCGGTCGACGCCTTCTGGGTCTCGACCGCCGCGGGCTTCGACGGCAAGCCGTTCAAGTCGGTGAGCCAGGGCGCGACCGACATCAAGGCGATCGCGCTCGTCGAGGGCGCGACGGCGCCGGCCGAAGCCTCGGGCGACGTCGCGACCCTCATCGCCTTCATCAAGCAGTCGCTCGAGAACGAGGTCGCCGAGGTGCGCGCCTCCGATCGCCTCACCGACAGCGTCGCCTGCCTCATCGCCCCCGACTTCGGCCCCGATCGGCAGCTGGAAAAGATGCTGGCTGCGCACGGGCGCCTCAGCGAACGCGCAAAGCCCATCCTGGAGGTGAACCCGACCCATCCGCTGACCCTCTCGCTCGCCGGCCGGCTGAAGGACGGCAAGGACAAGCCGCTGATCGAGGATTCGGCGCACCTCATCCTCGACGAGGCGCGCATGCTCGAGGGCGGCCAGGTCGAAGACCCGCCGGCCTTCGCGGCGCGCTTGAGGCGCGTGCTGGAAAAGGCGCTCGGGTGAGTTGATTGAGGACGACCCCGCAGGGCCGGGTGAACGACCCGGCCCTCGCGAGTCTCTCGCTCTGGCCATCTGTTGCCAACGAACTTGCCAACCAAGAGGATTCTCCATGGCGGACGCCGCATCGCTTCAAGACCTCGACCAGCGGATCGCCGCGATCCGCGGCAACATCAGGGCGCTCACCGAGCAGGCCGCCGCATTATCTGGGGCCGGAGACGAGGGCCGCGCTGCGGACCGCATCGCGGAGCAGGAGGAGGCGCTCGCCGCGCTCCTGAAGGAGCGTGAGGCGCTCGGCGGATAGCGCCCGTTCGGCGGCTCGAACCATTGCGCGCTCGCAGAGCCCTTCTGGTCGGCCCGAGCCGTTGCAGCCCGCTGGTCTCGCGTGATAGGTTGGGGGTTGACGGCCTGAAGCCAGTCTGTCCATGACGCCCCCTGACGCTTTCTCCACCTGTAAGCTTGTGCTCAAGCAGATCGGTCTGGACGATCTGGCTGACGACGGTCGGGCGGCGATGGCCGCGTCATTCTCGGGTTTTACCGGGGCGCCGAGCGAGGACCACGTCCGTCGCGGGGCCGCCTTGTGGGACAAACGCTTTGGCCGCCTTGGCGTCGCCCGCGACGCGGACACCTCCGTACCAAGGCGGTTCGCCGGCGACCTGACCCTCGGCCGCGGCAGATACTTCACCCTTTGCAAGACTGCGGACGGGAATGATGAGGGCGTTCTCGTCCGGGAATTGTCGACCTATCACAATCCGCTAGAGGCTGGCCTCGTCACGATCATCGATCCCACGCTGCCCGAGCATCGCGGCAGTATTCCGCTTGCTCTGCGGGCCGTACCGCTCCGCGATCTGCTGCTCCTGTGCCCGCCGATCGGCGACAGGCCCCATCCTTTCGCGGCCAGATTCTCAGTCGAGGCAAAGCCCCTCTATGTCGTCTTGCCGATGCGAATCGTCGAACTGGAGATCGACCGGGTCGTCGATCTTCGGACGCCGCGGACCGCGGACTGGTTTGCCTCCGCCCTGTCATCGCTGGATTGGCGAGACTTTCTGCCTGACCCAACCTCGCCTAACGCACTCGAAAATTCCAGACAGGGGTTCCACGTTTCTGGATATCGCCCGGATGGCTACGACCCCGACAAAACGCCCACGCGAACCGGTTTCGCCGCGTTCCCATTCAAGCCGACGGTTGAATCTTTAGGGAACCTTCTCCCGTCCTTGCTATGCCCGTCGATCGGCGGAGGCCGCGGCGCCGCGGAGATTGTTGGCCTGTGGCTCCGAAAGCTGGGTGCAAACGGCGTGATCTTCCCGTCCGCCCGATCCGACAGCCGAGTAGTCGTCCGGAACGGCGAATTGGTCGATTGGTCCGGATTTAACTTTGTCGATTACAGAGACGCGCCAGCGCCTGGATATCTCGGAGCAATTGATTTCAGCGTCGGTTGGCCGAACAAGATCCAGACATGGCCTGACGATTGGACCGAGGGAGAGCAGCCGGTCGTGTACGACACTGTTGCCATCGATTTCACCAGCGCGGGAGACGAAAAAGGCTCCTGGGCGGACGCGCATAGCCGCGCCTTACTGGTTTGTCTCGCTCGCCTGGCTTCTCGACAATCTGTTCGGACGCGATAATCCAGACGCGCGGAACGCCCTCGAATTCATTTACGCTGAGCTTCAGGGCAGCTGGCGCCCCGAATTGTCGCGAGATTTTGTAAACGCCTTGATGGGTGTGTCGGCCGCCAGCGAACGCATTCGACGCTTCGCCGACAGGCTGGGCTACCATAACCAGCCCGAGGTTCGCCTCAGTTTGCTGAACCTTTTGAACCGAACGAAATCATAGCGGCCGGCAAACGTCGGCGCTGCGAAGCCCTTGCCCGCGCGCTCCGCCTTTGCCAAAAGGGTCGCCTTTCCCCGGAGGCGCGATCCGTGACCGTCGCCATCAATCCCGCATTCGCGCGCATGGGCGACGAAAACGCCTTCGCCGTGCTCGCGAAGGCTGCGGAGCTGCAGCGGCAGGGCCGGGACATCATCAATCTCGGCATCGGGCAGCCGGACTTCAAAACTCCGCCGCATATCGTCGAGGCCGCCGTCAAGGCGCTCCGCGACGGCGAGCACGGCTACACCGACGCGACCGGGATCGCGACTTTGCGCGAGGCGGTGTCGGAAGACCTCGCCCGCCGGCTCGGCGTCGAGGTCTCGCCGGACCTCGTGCTGATCACCCCGGGCGGCAAGGTCGCCATGTATATGGCGATCCTGATGTTCGGCGCCGAGGGAACGGAGATCGTCTATCCCGACCCGGGCTTCCCGATCTACCGTTCGATGATCGAGTTTACCGGCGCGACCCCCGTGCCGGTCCCGATGCGCGAGGAAAACGGCTTCGCCTTCTCGGCCGAGGAGACGCTGAGGCTTCTCACGCCAAAGACCCGGCTTCTCATTCTCAATTCGCCCGCAAATCCGACCGGAGGGGTGACGCCGCGAGAGGAGATCGACCGGCTCGTGGCCGGCCTCGCGGCTCATCCGAACATCGCCATCCTCTCGGACGAGATCTACGGCCAGCTCACCTATGATCGCGCCGCCCACCGCTCGCTCATGGCCTATCCCGAGCTCCGCGAGCGCCTGATCCTGCTCGACGGCTGGTCCAAGACCTACGCGATGACCGGCTGGCGGCTGGGCTTCTCGGTGTGGCCGAAGCCGTGGCGCGAGGTCGCGCGCAAGCTCGCGGTCAATTCCTATTCCTGCGTCAACTCTGCGGCGCAATTTGCGGGGATTGCGGCGCTTGGAGGTCCGCAGGATTCGGTCGAGGCGATGCGGGCGGAGTTCGACCGCAGGCGCCGGGCGGTCGTCGAGGGCCTGAATCGCCTTCCCGGCGTCAGCGCCGTCACGCCGAAGGGCGCTTTTTACGCCTTTCCCAATATCGGCCGCACCGGCTGGAAGGCGAAGCCGTTGGCGTCCGCCTTGCTGGAGGAGGCGGGCGTGGCGACGATCGGCGGCCCAGATTTCGGCGTTTACGGCGAAGGCTATCTGCGCCTCTCCTACGCCAATTCGCTGGAGGCCATCGAACGCGCGCTCATACGAATGGCCGACTTCCTCGGCCGCCCTGCTTCGGCCAATGCGAGCGGATAAAGATCGTTTAGGGGACTATTGGATTATGCGTTTTGCTCTTCTTGCGGCCGTCTTGACTGTGCTTGGCGCCGCCGCGACGCCCGCGGCCGCTGACGCGCCGCGGCCTTCACAGGCGGCCTGCGACACGGCCAAGCTCGGCGCGCGCGACCTCGCCGACTGCCTGCGCGCCGCCGCCGACAAGGCCGATCGCGATCTTCACGCGGCGGTGGATGCGGCGCTGAAGGCGATCGACACGCGCCAGGGACTGATGTCGTCGCAGAAGGCGCGCTGGCGCCGCTCGCTCAGCGAGTCGCAATCGCTGTGGGTCGGCTGGCGCGATTCGGAATGCCAGGACGTCGCGCCGTTCGAAGCCGGCATGACGGCGAAGGGGGGTGATCCGAGGCTCGGATGCATCATCGACGCCGACGCGGCGCGGATCGACAGCCTCAAGGCGCGCTATCCATGAGCGCGTTGCGGAAAGGACACTCATGAGGGCGCTCGAAGGGCTTGGCTACGCGTTCGATCCGCTCGACCGCGCATCCACCATGCGCGAGGACCCCGCAGCCGTCGCGGCCCTGCGCGCGCGGGACGACGCGAAGGTCGTCGTGGTCGCCCGCGACATGCCGGTCCTCAGCAAGACCGCGGCGGGCCTCGAGCCGCTCATGCCGCTCGCCGAGGCGGCGAAACTCGGGGGCGTCCGCGTGGAAGCGCTGCTCGGGCTCCTGCCGGGCGGCGCGCCCGTCTTCGCCGCGCTGCTCGACGACGAGGCGGTTGTCGAGCAGTCGGACTCAAGCGACGGATTCCTCGACCGACGCGTTCTGGTCCTGCCCGGCCGGGACGATCTCAAGATGGTCGATCTGCGCTCGATCGCGGCCGGCGGTCTGGTTCCTGCGCCGGAAGCCAGCATCCTCGCCGCGGCCAAGGCGCTGCTCGCCTGGCACGCGCGGCGGAGCTTCTGCTCGAATTGCGGCGCCCGAACGCAGGTCGGCGCGGGCGGCTGGCGACGCGAATGCCCGAACTGCGGCATGAATCACTTTCCCCGCACCGATCCGGTCGTGATCATGCTGGCGGTCGACGGCGATTCCTGTCTGCTCGGGCGCCAGCCGCGGTTCCCCAGGGGCATGTACTCGGCGCTCGCCGGCTATCTTGAGCCGGGCGAGACGATCGAGCAGGCCGTTCGGCGCGAAATCATGGAGGAGGCCGGGATCGTCTGCGGCGACGTGCGCTATTTCGCCTCGCAGCCGTGGCCGTTCCCGTCGTCGCTGATGATCGGCTGCTTCGCCGAGACCGAGAGCCGGACGGTCACTGTCGATAAGGTCGAACTCGAGGACGCCCGCTGGTTCTCGCGCGACGAGGTCCGCGCGATGCTGGAAAAGCGCCACCCGGACCGGCTTTCGGCGCCGATCCCAATGGCGATCGCGCACCACTTGGTCAAAGCCTGGGCTGCCGGCGACGACGCCTGACGCGGCCAAGCGGGTTGCGACGGCTGCCTCGCCCCCCTATGCTGCCGCGCGCATTTTCTCCAATAGAGCAAAGGAATAAGGTTCCATGGCCTTCCTGTCGGACGCACTCAGCCGCGTCAAGCCCTCCGCGACCATGGTGGTCACGCAGAAGGCGCGCGACCTGAAAGCCACGGGCCGCGACGTGATCTCGCTTTCGGTCGGCGAGCCGGATTTCGACACGCCGGACAACATCAAGGAGGCGGCGATCGCCGCCATCAAGCGCGGCGAGACCAAGTATCCGCCAGTGCTCGGCATCCCACCCTTGCGCGAGGCGATTGCGCAGAAATTCAAGCGCGAAAACGGGCTCGACTATAAAGCGTCCGACGTGATCGTCGGCACGGGCGGCAAGCAAATCCTCTACAACGCCTTCCTCGTCACGATGAACAAGGGGGACGAGGTCGTCATCCCGGCGCCCTTCTGGGTGAGCTATCCGGACATGGTGCTCCTCAACGGCGGCGAGCCGGTGATCGTGCCGACCCGGCTCGAGGACGGCTACAAGCTGAAGCCCGAGGCGCTCGAGAAGGCGATCACGCCGCGCACCAAGTGGCTCATCCTCAACTCGCCGTCGAACCCGTCGGGCGCCGCCTACACCCGCGACGAACTCAAGGCCCTGACCGACGTGCTGGTCCGCCATCCGCACGTCTGGGTGCTGTCGGACGACATGTACGAGCACCTCGTCTACGGCGACTTCGTCTTTACGACGCCAGTGCAGATTGAGCCGAGCCTGCAGCCACGCGCGCTGACCATGAACGGCGTGTCGAAGGCCTACGCGATGACCGGATGGCGCATCGGCTACGCCGCCGGCCCGGCGGAGCTGATCAAGGCAATGGACATGGTCCAGGGCCAGCAGACCTCCGGCGCATGCACGATCGCGCAGTGGGCGTCGGTCGAGGCGCTGACCGGCCCGCAGGACTTCATCCCCGTCCGGCGACGAGCGTTCGAGGAGCGGCGCGACCTTGTCGTCTCGATGCTGAACCAGGCGAAGTACATCACATGCCCGAAGCCGGAGGGCGCGTTCTACGTCTATCCGTCGGTCGCCGAAGCGATCGGCAAGACGGCGCCGTCGGGCCATGTGATCGGAACGGACGAGGACTTCGTCACCGAGCTTCTCGAGGAGACGGGCGTCGCGGTGGTGCACGGTTCGGCCTTCGGCGCCGGCCCGAACTTCCGCGTCTCCTACGCGACCTCGCTCAGCCAGCTCGAGAACGCCTGCAAGAAGATCCAGAAGCTTACCGCCGAGCTGAGGTGAGGGTGTAGGGGCGCTCTGCGTGCCTGGCGCGGACATCGCGACCGCGCCCTACAGATCCCCCCCCTCGCTCACCCCGCCGCAAGCTGCTTCTCGATTGCGCCCAGCACCTGATAGCAGGGCAGCACCTGCTCAACGCTGGCGTTGGGCTCGCGGCCTTCGCGGATGGCGGCGAAGAATTCGCGGTCCTGCAGCTCGATGCCGTTCATCGACACGTCGACCTTGCTCACATCGATCTTCTCGTCCTTGCCGGTGAAGAGGTCGTCGTAGCGGGCGATGTAGGTCGCGCTGTCGCCGATGTAGCGGAAGAAGGTGCCGAGCGGTCCGTCGTTGTTGAACGACAGCGACAGCGTGCAGATAGCGCCGTTCGCGCATTTCAGCTGGATGCTCATGTCCATGGCGATGCCGAGGTTCGCATGGATCGGCCCTTGAACCGCGTTCGCCGTCACGATCGGCGAGCGGGCCTGATAGGCGAAGAGGTCGACCGTGTGGGCCGCATGGTGCCAGAGCAGGTGGTCTGTCCACGAGCGCGGCTCACCGAGCGCGTTCATGTTGGTGCGGCGGAAGAAGTAGGTCTGCACGTCCATCTGCTGGATATGGAACGCGTCGGCCAGAATACGCTTGTGCACGAACTGGTGGCTCGGATTGAACCGCCGGGTATGGCCGGCCATGGCCACAAGACCCGTTGTCTTCTGCATCGCCACGACCGCCTCGGCGTCCTTGAGGCTGTCGGCGAGGGGGATCTCGACCTGGACGTGCTTGCCGGCCTCGAGGCACTGGATCGCCTGGGCGGCGTGCATCTGAGTCGGCGTCGCCAGGATCACGGCGTCGAGGCCGGGGACCTTCAGCGTCTCGGAAAGCTCCGTCGTCGCGTGGCCGACGCCGTACTTCTTGGCCGCCTCGTGGGTCTTGTCGAGCTCGCGCCCGACCAGCGAAATCACCTCCACCCCGTCGATCAGCTTGATGCCGTCGAGATGCTTGAGGCCGAAGGCGCCGGCCCCCGCGAGCGCAACTTTGATCGACGATGTCATCATTTACTCCTGGATATCTATAGGAACCAGCCTGCCCCAAACGTTCACCACGAAGGGCGCCAAGGACCACAAAGAGCCCTTGTGTCCTTCGTGTGCGTGGTGGTGAACTGCATCACTGAAACAGGGTGCGTAAATCCGGTTAGGCGGCGTTTTCCAGAATGAGATGGCCGACGGCGGTGTTCGACGCCGGCACGTGATAGAAGCGGTGCGCAACCTTGGGCGGTGGTCCGCCGGCGACGTCGGCCATCGCGCCGCGCGCGATGAGCCACATCACAAGCTCGATGCCTTCCGAGCCCGCCTCACGGACGTATTCGATGTTCGGCATCCGGGCGAGTCCCTTGGGGTCGGCGATCAGCCGGTCGAGGAACGCGTTGTCCCACTCCTTGTTGATCAGGCCGGCGCGGGGACCCTGAAGCTGATGGCTCATGCCGCCGGTGCCCCAGATATGGACGTTGAGGTCCTCGAGATAGCTCTCGATCGCCTTGCGGATCGCCTGGCCGAGGGCGAAGCAGCGCGCCCCCGAAGGCACCGGGTGCTGCACGACGTTTACGGCGAACGGGATGATCCTGCACGGCCACGCGTCGACCTTGCCGAAAACGCAGCTTAAGGGGACCGTGAGGCCGTGATCGACGTCGATCTCGTTGACCATGGTCAGGTCGAAATCCTGCTGGATCACCTCCGAGGCGATGTGCGAGGCCAGCTCCGGATGCCCGATCACCTTCGGCACCGGTCGCGCGCCATAGCCTTCGTCCGCCGGGGCGAATTCCGGGCCGGTCATGATCGCAAATGTGGGGATCATCTGCAGGCTGAAGGCGGTGGCGTGATCGTTGTAGACCAGGACGATCACGTCGGGCGTGTGCGTCTTCACCCATTCCTTGTCGAAGTCGTACCCGGCGAACACCGGCTTCCAGTAATCCTCCTTGGTCTTGCCGAGGTCGAAGGCCGCGCCGACGGCGGGGATGTGCGAGGTGTAGAGCGAGGCGGTGATGCGGGCCATGTTCGGTATGTCCTTGAAGTCGCTAAAAGCCGGGGCCGTCACTCTTTCCGGGGACGCTGCGCGTCGCCGTCCTCGCCGATCCGACGATTGCCCTCGATCGAGCGGCCGCCCTTGATCATCATGTCGCGATAGTCCTGCTCGCTCATCCCGGTCATCGAGCCGGCCATCTGCTGGAAGCTCTTGCCGTCAGTCGCGCCGATCTTGGACAAAAAGTAGATGTTTCCCCCGAGCGCCATCATGCGATTGAGGTCACGGTCGATGACCGCCTGTTTCTGCTCCTCGGTGAGCTTCCAGCCGTCGAGGTAGGCGCGCTCGTCAGCCTTGAACTTCGCGCGGTTCTCGGCCTTCATCAGCGACATGCAGAACTGGTTCAGCCAGTATCCTTTCCGCGCTTGCTCGGCGTCGAAGACGATCGTGCCGGGAATCTCCTGGAACTCCTTGTCGAGCGCCATCTTCAGGCTCCCTTTTCCTCGGGCCAGTAGAGTCGCATCGGATTGTCGACCAGCAGCTTCTGCCGCAATGCGGCCGTCGTCGCGATATGCGGAATGAAATCAACCAGAAGCCCGTCGTCGGGCATGTGGTCCTTCAAGTTCGGATGCGGCCAGTCCGTGCCCCAGAGAACACGATTGGGAAACTCCTCGACCACGCGGCGGGCGAACGGGACGACGTCGCGATAGGCGTTCCTTTCGTCGTTGAGCGCCGGAGGCCCGGCGACGGACAGACGCTCCGGGCACGAAACCTTGCTCCAGACGTTGGAATGATCGCGCATGAACTTGAGAAAGAGCGCGAACTCGCGCCCATCGACGGGCTTCGTCACGTCGGGCCGGCCCATGTGGTCGACGACGACGGTCGTCGGCAGGGCGGTGAAGAAGTCCCAGAGTTCCGGCAGGTCGACCGCCTCGAAGTAGATGACGACGTGCCAGCCGAGTTTTTGGATCCGGCCGGCGATCTCCATCAGTTCGTCCTTGGGCGTGAAGTCGACGAGGCGCTTGACGAAGTTGAACCGCACCCCACGCACGCCTCCGGCATGGAGCTGCTTCAGCTCATCGTCCGACACCGTGCGACGCACCGTCGCAACGCCGCGCGCGCGGTCCCCGCTCGCGAGGCAAGCGTCGACCATGGCGCGGTTGTCGGCGCCGTGGCAGGTCGCCTGCACGATCACGTTGCGCGCGAAGCCGAGGTAGTCCCGCAGTGCGAAAAGCTGCGCCTTGCCGGCGTCGCAGGGCGTGTACTTTCGTTCGGGCGCGTAAGGAAACTCCGCGCCCGGGCCGAACACGTGGCAGTGCGAATCGACGCTGCCCGGCGGCAGGACGAAGTCGGGTTTGGTAGGGCTGTCGCACCAGTCGAGCCAGCCCTTGGTCTTCTCGAACGGCCCGGTGACGGGTTTGCCTGTCGCGCTCATTCCCGTCGCCTCAATCGATGTACTTCAGGCCGGCTTTTTCCAGCGGCTCGCGCATCTTGTACATGTCGAGACCGAGCACGCCGGAGGCGAGTTTGGCGCGCTTGTCGCCCTCGTTCGCTTCGCGCGCAGCGGCCGCCGCGACGGTCTTCTCCGCCCATGCGCTCGGTACGACCACCACGCCGTCGTCGTCCGCGACGATGGCGTCGCCGGGATTGACCAGGGCGCCGGCGCAGACGACCGGAATGTTGACCGATCCCAGCGTCGCCTTCACCGTGCCCTTGGCGCTGACGCACTTGCTCCAGACGGGAAAGCCCATCTCGGTCAGCGTCTTCACGTCGCGCACGCCCGCGTCGATGATGAGCGCCCGCGCGCCGCGCGCCTTGAACGACGTCGCGAGCAGGTCGCCGAAAAAGCCGTCGGTGCATTCGGCGGTGATTGCCGCGACGACAATGTCGCCCGGCTGAATCTGCTCGGCGACGACATGCATCATCCAGTTGTCGCCCGGATGCAGCAGCACGGTCACCGCCGTGCCGGAAACGTTGGCGCCGGGGTAGATCGGGCGCATGTAAGGCTGCATGAGGCCGACGCGACCCATCGCCTCGTGCACGGTCGCGACGCCGTAGGCCGCGAGCTTGTCGACGGAAGCGCGGTCAGCGCGGTCAATCTTGCGGCGGACGACGCTGAGTTCGGTCATGGGACTGCCTCCTTATCGGACTCTCTTATCGACCTTGGGCCTTGAGCGCGGCGTCGAGGCGCGGATAGACGCGACGGGCGTTGCCTTCGTAAACCTTGTGGCGCTCCTCCGGCGAAAGGTTCGCCGTCGCCTCGATGTAGCGCTTGGTGTCGTCGTAGTTGTGGCCGGTCTCCGGGTCGACGCCGCGCACAGCGCCGATCATCTCGCTGGCGAACAGAATGTTGTCGACCGGGATTACGTTGGTCAGCAGATCGATCCCCGGCTGGTGATAGACGCAGGTGTCGAAGAACACGTTTTTCAGCAGGTGCTCCTTGAGGAGCGGCTTCTTCAGCTCCTGCGCGAGACCCCGGTAACGGCCCCAGTGATACGGCGCGGCGCCGCCGCCGTGGGGCACGACGAAGCGCAGGGTCGGGAAATCCTTGAACAGGTCGCCCTGGATGAACTGCATCACCGCGGTCGTGTCGGCGTTGATGTAGTGGGCGCCGGTGGTGTGGAAGCAGGCGTTGCAGCTCGTCGAGACATGCACCATCGCCGGGATGTCGTACTCGACCATCTTTTCGTAGATCGGATACCAGTGCCGGTCGGTGAGCGGCGGGCTCGTCCAGTGGCCGCCCGACGGGTCGGGGTTGAGGTTGATCGCGACGAAGCCGTAGTCCTTCACGCACTTCTCGAGCTCGGGGATGCAGGTCTTCGGGTCGACGCCGGGGCTCTGCGGCAGCATCGCCGCGCCGATGAAATTTTCGGGAAAAAGCTTCGACACCCGAAAAATCAGCTCGTTGCAGATCGCGGCCCAGGTCGAGCTCACGGCGAAATCGCCGATGTGATGGGCCATGAAGCTCGCGCGCGGCGAGAAGATGGTCAGGTCCGCCCCGCGCTCGCGCATGAACTTGAGCTGGTTGGACTCGATCGATTCCCTGAGTTCGTCGTCGCTGATCCTGAGATCGGACGCCTTCGGCATCGCGGCCGGGTCCTTGATCCCGGCGATCTGCTGGTTGCGCCACGCCTCCAGCGCCTTCGGCGCCGTCGTGTAATGGCCGTGGATGTCGATGATCAAGGCAGCGCCTCCCGTGGCGATGAAAGAGATCCATATGTCGCGACGAGAGACGTCATAGCGTCAGTTTCGGCTTCGGCATCGTCATGTGCTCCCTAATGCGCCGTCGCTTCCCTAATCTCGCCGACGTCGGCAGGCCGCGTTGAGGCGATGGCGAGAGCCGCGCAGATGGCGGGGACGGCGAGGATGCCGAGGACCGCGCCGAAGCCCCAGCCCAATCCCAATAGCGCGCCGCCGACCAACGAACCGACAATGCTGCCGAACCGGCCCATGCCGAGCATCCAGCTCACGCCGGTCGCCCGCGCAATCGTCGGATAGCAGCCGGGAGCAAACGCATTCAACCCGGTCTGCGCGCCGCTCATGCAAAAGCCCGCGAAAAACACCAGCGCCGGCAACCCGGCGGACATGGCCCCGGCCAGCGAGACGCCGAGGATGCAAAAGCCACCCACGAGATAGGCCGCGGCGATCACAAGAGCCGGCCGGCGTCTGTCCATTGTCCAGCCCACGACGATCGCCCCGATCGTTCCGCCAATCTGGAACATCGCGGTCACGTTGGCCGCCGTCGTGATCGAGAGGCCAGCGTCCTTCATCATCGTCGGCAGCCAGCCCGTCAGCAGATAGATGACGAGGAGGCCCATGAAATAGGTGACCCAGAGCGCAATCGTCATGAAAGCGTAGCCCTCCGAGAACAGCACGCCGATGGGCGTGCGGGTCGGAAGCGGGGGCTCTTTCGAGATGAAGGTTTCGTCGCCCACGAAGCGGAAACCAGTTACACGGCCGAGCGTGGCGGCGATCTTCTCGGCAGCGGCCCCACGCAGCGCCATCAGTCTCGCAGATTCGGGCAGGAAAAGCACAAGCATGGGGACCAGGACCAGGGGGACGATTCCGCCAAGCAGCAAGACCGAGCGCCAGCCATACAACGGTATCATATAGCCGGCCGCAAAGCCGATGACGGCCGAACCGAGATTGAAGCCGGTAAACATGATGGTGATCATCAGCGAACGACGGCGTAGCGGAGCGTATTCCGAAAGCAAAGTCGTGGCGTTGGGCATAGCCGCGCCCATGCCCATCCCGGCCAGCAGACGCAGCCCGGCCATCTCGACAGGCGAGGAGGCTCTGGCTGCAAGGACGGTGAAAAGCCCGAACAGGAAGACGGAGATCGTGAGAACGATCTTGCGTCCAAACCTGTCGGAGGATGGGCCGGCGACGAGCGCGCCGATGACGAGGCCGAAAGGGGCCGCGCTGATCACGAAGCCGAAGGCCGATCGTGAAATGTCCCATTCTTGAAGAATCGGCGGCGTCACGAAGCCCATGATGGCGACATCCATGCCGTCGGCGACGACGACCAGGAAGCACATGGCCACAAGGAACCACTGAAACGCCGAGGCCGGGCGCTCGTTGATGAAATCCTTGATGTCGATCGTCTTCGCCATGGCTCGGCTCCCGAACGGTGGTGAAAAGTCTTATCGAAGTCGCGCCTTCACGAGGCGATCCCCTTTTCCGACAGATCATCCTGCTCGACGGTCTCGTTTTCGAACGGGCTCTGGCCGGGCAGGGGCGGCGTCCCATGCGTGTGAAACGTCTCGATGGTCTTTAGTCCCCAGGCCTGCCCCTTTTTGCGCTCGGTTTCGGACCAGCGGATCGGCTGCCAGTCCGGCGCAAGCACCAGACGCGCGCCGGCGTTCGCTACCTCGACCCGATGTCCGCCCGGCTCAAACACGTAGAGGAAAAACGTTTGCTGAACCGCGTGTTTATGCGGCCCGGTTTCGATCGGGACGCCGGCCTCAAGGAAGATGTCAGCCGTACGGAGAACGTCCTCGCGGCTGTCCAGCGCATATGTGATGTGGTGGAATCGCCCCTTCACACCGTGGGCTTCCTTCGTATAGGCGAAGTCGTAGCTCTTGTTCGTCGCGGTCAGCCACATGCCCGCTTCTTCCCCTGAATCGAGCACGATCTGCTCTGTGAGGCGGAAGCCTAGATAATTCTCAAAAAACTCGCGGTTGGCTTGGATGTCCACCGCGAGGCAATTGAAGTGGTCGAGGCGGCGCACGTTCACCCCGCGCGCCGGATAGCGCTGGGCCTGATTCTTCAGTGCAGGGCGCAGCGCCTGCGGCGCCTGATACCACTGCGTCTCATAGTAGAGCTCGATGACATGCCCGTCGGGATCGCGAAAGCGATAGGCCGGCCCGTGACCGTACGCGTCTTTCACCCAGCCGATTCCCGCTCCCGAATTCTCGATCGCCTTGACGCGGCGCTCGAGCGCTTGCGCACTGCGCGCCCGGAAGGCGGCATGACCGAGAGCCGCCGTCTTCGCGGCCGTCAGCTGTAGCGAATAGTGTTCGTAATCGTCCCAGGCGCGCAGAAAGACCGAGTCCGCCTTGCGACCGCTTTCCGTCATGCCCAGGACGTCGACGAAGAAGCGCAGACTCTCCTCTGGCTTCGGGGTCAGAAGCTCGAGGTGACCGAGATGCGCCACATCCATGATTGGCTCTTGGCTCATCGGCTCTGCCTCCCTGTCGGCGCCGCGGCGGTTTCCTATTCCCATCCCACAGTCGTTAGACGTCTTCGAGGCCGCGGATCGGTGGTGGCGATCACCATCCACCCGATTTATGCGGGATCCACGCCGCCCCAACAGGATGCGGAATGAGCGCTTGTCCCCGAGCGGCTAAAAGAGACAGGAAATGGCCATCCCGGACGTCCGGGTCATCGAGGGGCATTTCCTCCTCCGCCTTGCGAACTTAAGGTCGAGCATGCGGAAACTCGCGCAGGGGATCGAGTCCCAGCGCGACGGGTGATCTTAGCTCAGGCGCGGGCCACCGCAAGCCCACTTGGCTCACGCCGCCTCGAGCACCAAGGTCGCTGCGGCCGTGTTGCTGATCGGGATGTGATAGTTCGAGCACACCTTGCGCATTGGGCCCTGAGACGCCGCCCGCGCGGCGAGCCAGTTGATGAGCTCGACGCCCTGCGTCCCGGTCATCTCGACCAGCTCCAGAATGCTGAACTGCGTCGCCCATTCCGGCTCGTCGACCATCGTCTCGAGGAACTTGAGGTCGAACGGCTTGTTGATGAAACCGGCGCGCTGGCCCTCGAGCTGGTGGCTCAAGCCCCCCGAGCCGATCGTCACGACCTTGAGGTCCTTGTCCCAGGCCGCGATCGCCTCGCCGACCGCCTTGCCCATCGCATAGCAGCGCTTGGCGCTGGGCAGGGGGAACTGCACGGTGTTGATGCACACCGGCACGGCCGGAGGCGCGTCGCCGTCGGGCCAGAAGAGCCTCAGGGGCACGGTGAAGGCGTGGTCGACCAGCATCTCCTGGCAGGTGACGATGTCGAAGTCCTTTGCGATCAGGTGGTCGATGATCGCCCAGGAAAGTTCGGGGACGCCTTTGAACGGCGGCAGGGTTGGGATGCCCCATCCCTCGTCGTCATTGCGGTACTCCGCCGCGGCGCCGACCGCGAAGGTCGGCATCTTGTCGAGAAAGAAGTTGAGGCCGTGGTCGTTGTAGAACACCACGACAACGTCCGGCTTCTCCCGGGCGAGCCATTCGCGCGCGGGCTTAAAGCCGTCGAAGAACGGCTTCCAGTAGGGCTCCTGCTGCAGGCCCTTGGCGATGGCCCCGCCGATCGCGGGAATGTGGGAGGTGGCGAGTCCGCCGACGATCCTGGCCATGTTCGCTTTTCCTCCGCTTTAGAGCTTCTCGGTCTGTTTGTTCTGGGCGACGAGGCGCGCCTTGAACGCTTCCTTGGTCATGCCGGTCTGGGCCGCGCCGAGGTCCTGCACGTCGAGCCCGAGAATGCCGGCGAACTTGGCGAGGTAGTAGACGTTGCCGCCCGCATCGAGCAGGCCGAGCACGTCGCGCTTGCGGATCGCCTCGGCTTGGTTCTCGTTGAGGCCATAGGCGCGCATGTAGGCCTCCTCGTCGCCCCGGAACTTTTCCCGATTTTGCGCGCTGTTGAAGGAAAAGCACATTTTGTTGATCGCGTAGCCGCGCATCGCGACCGTTCCGTCGAACGGCGTCGTACCGAAAATCTCGTGAGACGCAGACATTGCATCCCTCCCGATAATAACGATTTCCCAACCGAATATCGGCGCCGTTGCCAACAAGCAATGCATGGATCATCATGAATCGCATGAGCGATTTCGATTGGTCAGACCTCAACGCCCGGCTGCTGCGCCTGCTGGTGGCGATCGTGGAAACGGGCTCCGTCACGGGCGCGGCGCACCGGCTCGGCGTCACCCAGTCGGCGGTGAGCCACCTGGCGGGCAAGCTCAAAGCGATCGTCGGCGACCCGCTGTTCGTGAAGTCGGGCCGCGGAATCGTCGCGACCGCCCGAGCCGAGGCTCTCGCGATCCGGGCGCGCGACCTCTTGCGCGATCTCGAGCGCTTCGCCCATTCCGAAACCTTCGATCCCGCGCGCTGGCGGACGACCTTCGTCATCGCCGCCAACGACCTGCAGCGGGACGCGCTTCTGCCCGCGCTGCTTCAGCGCCTGCGCCAACGCGCGCCGGGGGTGGCGCTGAGAATCATCCCCTCGGACGCGCCGACGCCGGAAATGCTGCGCGAGGAGCGGTGCAGCCTCATTGTCAGCCCGCGCCCGCCGGAAGGGGCGGACATCATGCAGAAGCGCCTGTTCGAGGACCGCTACCGGGTGTTCTACGATTCCGCGCGTCGGGCGGCGCCGCGCAGCAAGGGCGAATACCTTGCGGCCGACCACGTCACGGTCGTCTACCAGCCCCACCGGACGCTCGATCTCGACGAGAATCTCGCCGCGAAGGGGATCAAACGGCAGTTCGTCGTGATGGTCCCCGGCTTCGCGGGCGTCCCGGCTTTCCTGCGCGGAAGCGATAGGCTGGCGACCGCGCCGAGCCTCCTGCGCTTCGGTCTCCTGCGGGACCTTGCAAGCGCCGCCCCGCCCGTCCCCTGCCCGATCCTGCCGATGTTCCTGATCTGGAGCCGGCGCGACCACGACGACGCGGCGCATCGCTGGATGCGCACGGAGGTCGAGGCGGTGGCGAAGCCGGTCGCGGCGCAGGCGCGGTGAGTTGGCGTTGGCGAGTTGTTCAAACCCGGTAGAGTCGGCGGCAGGCCTCGCGGGTCAGCCGATCGTGCACGACTTCCAGCCCCGCCCGACCGCTTTCGGCTCGAGCGAGCCGGCTGGCGCGCATGCGCGCTGGAGGTCAAAACCGAACGATTCGTCCCAAGCGGGTAAATTTCAAAAGGAAAATGGCTTTGTGAAAGGCGCCGCGAGCAAAATCCCTTCTGCGGCGCCTGAAATACCAGCGTGGGGTGCGCGCCTTATGGCGGACCGCACATGGTGACCCATTCCGGATCATATTCTCCATTCTGGAATGTGGTCACTCGGCAACTCGCACTCGCGGGGACGCTCGCTGTCGCTTCATTGGGAACGACCGTGACGACCTCGGCGTTCGGCGAGGGCCTCTTCAGGGGAACGAGTTTGTAATAGTGGCCATCAATCGTCGCGATGGTCTGGGCGGAAGCCGTGGAGCTTAACAGTCCGACAGCCGCCGCCGCCGTCAAGATCAAGCGCAGGTGGCTCATGTCCTGATCCTCTTCGTGGGGGAAACGGGCCGGTAAAGGCAAGTGGCCCAAGGCTTCGTTTACATGAAATAAGCGACAACATTCGGGCTCTTAGGCCGATTAAAGCAAATTTTGGCCTCTAAGGCGGTAAATAATTCATTATAAAGCGGGTTTTTGAAGCTGGGCTTATATTCCAGTTGATAATAAATCCTTTCAGCAAAACGTCCCGGTGTGACTGCAGAGCCGGTCTTTCCGAGGCCAAAAGCCAGATTCCGATAGCTTGGCGCCTCATGGGCGCCCAGCGCCGCCATTCCCGCCAGGCGCGCGGCGTCTGTCCCGTGCCGCGCCTGATGAAGCGGTAGCGGTTGAAATAGGCCGGGTCGTCAAAGCCGAGCTCGGCGGCAAGCTTTTCGGCCGGCGGCGCGACCCAGCAGGGCCGCCGGCAGGCCTCGCGCGTCAGCCCTTCGTGCACGACCTCCGCGTCGCCGACCAGCTCCCGTGGATGCCGTCCTCGACTTCCCAGGAGCCCTCTGGCGCTCGAACTCGCGGTCCACTAACACACATCGGCGCGCCCGCCTCGGAGTCGTTCATGGCGAAAATCACCTATGTCGACTTCAACGGAACCGTCGGCGAGTGCGGCGGGTCCATGGCCTGCGCCAGCCGTCACGGCTACGTTGACGAGGCGCGGCTCAAGGATCTGCCGCCGGCGGAGGAGGGGGAGCTTGCGATGCTCGATATCGCCGCCGCCGAGGTCAAGCCGAACAGCCGCCTGTCTTGCCAGATCAAGGCCTCGCCCGCGATCGACGGGCTCGTCCATTTGCCCGAAACGCAAGGGTGAGCCATGACGGCGGAAAACGCTGGGACGACCGCGATTGCGTTCATCGGTTTCGGCGAGGCGGCGCAGGCGTTCCTGGCGGGCTGGCGCACCGTCCCGGGCTTCGCCGCCGTCGTCACCGCCTATGACATCAAGACCGATTCGCCCGACGCCGCGGTGAGGGAAGGCAAGCGCGCGGACTACGTCAGGGCGAACGTCTTCGGCGCCTCGACCGCGCCCGCGGCGGTCGCCGGCGCCGGCGCGGTCTTCTCCGTTGTCACGGCCGATCAGGCGCACGAGGCGGCGGTCGCGGCGATCCCCGGCCTCGCTAAGGGCGCGTTCTTCTTCGACTGCGATTCCTGCGCGCCGCAGACCAAGGAACGCACGGCGAAGGCGGTCGACGCCGCGGGCGGCCGCTATGTCGATGTCGCGGTCATGGCGCCCGTCCACCCGAGGCTCCATCGCACGCCGCTTCTCATCAGCGGTCCGCACGCCGGGGCCGCGGCGCCCGTGCTCGCAGGGCTCGGCATGGCCGCGGAGATCCACGACGGCCCGGTCGGCTCGTCCTCGGCGATCAAGATGATCCGCTCGATCATGATGAAGGGACTCGAGGCGCTGGTCGCCGAATGCGTGCTCGCAGGAACGAAGGCGGGCGTGATCGAGATCGTCCTCGACTCGCTCGACGACACCTATCCGGGCTTCGACTGGAAGAAACGCGCGGCCCACATGCTGGAGCGCGTCATGACGCACGGGGTCCGGCGCGCCGCGGAAATGCGGGAGGTCGCGCTGACCATGGGCCTGCTCGGCTTCTTCCCCGCGATGTCGCGCGCCTCGGTCGACTGGCAGCAGGCGATCGGCGAACTGGGGCTCCGGGCGACCGCGGAGGAGGCGGCCGACTATCGGGTCCTTGCTGACAGGATTCTTGCTCACCTGCCCGCGAAAGAGTCGTGATGCTCTTCCGCTCCCCGATCGCGACGGGTAACCTCGCGCCGAAACCATAATCGCGAAACGCTCGAAACCGAGAGGGAGGAAGGACCATGACCGTCAAACGCTGGACGCTCGGCGCCGCCTTGTGTGCGATGCTCGCCGCAGCCCCCGCGCTCGCCGACGACAACACCGTGACCGTGGGCCTGATCCTGCCAATGACAGGACCCTCGGCTTCGACCGGCAAGCAGGAAAGGGCTGGCGCCGAGCTCTATATCCATGAGCACGGCGACGCCGTCGCCGGCAAGAAGATCGTCCTCGAGGTCAAGGACGACACCGGCGCCGCCGACGTCACCAAGCGCCTCGCGCAAGAGCTGGTGGGCAATGATCACGCCGCCGTGTTGATGGGTTTCGGCCTGACGCCGCTGGCGCTCGCGGCCGCGCCGATCGCGACCGAGGCCAAGGTCCCGGAGATCGTCACAGCCGCCGCGACCGCGATGATCACCGAGAAGTCGCCCTATATCGTGCGCACCTCGTTCACCCTTCCGCAGGCGGCGGCGCCGATGGCGGACTGGGCCCTCAAGAACGGGATCAAGAAGGTCGTCACCATCGTCACCGACTACGGCCCCGGCGTCGACGCCGAGAAGTGGTTCGGAGACACTTTTGAAAAGGGCGGCGGAACGATTGCGGAGAAGATCCGGGTTCCGCTGAAGAACCCGGATTTCTCGCCCTTCCTCCAGCGGGTGGCCGACGACAAGCCCGACGCCGTGTTCGTTTTCGTGCCCTCCGGCTTCGGCGCCATCTTCATGAAACAATTCGTCGAGCGCGGACTCGACAAGTCGGGGATCAAGCTGATCGGCACGGGCGACGTGACCGACGACGATCTGATCAACGACATCGGCGACGCGGCGCTCGGCGCGGTCACCGCCCATCATTATTCCGCCGACCACGATTCGCCGGAGAACAAGGCGTTCGTCGCCGCGTTCGAGAAGGCCAACGGGGGCATGCGGCCGAACTTCATGGCGGTCGCCGCCTATGACGGCATGGATCTCGTCTACAAGGCGCTGGAAAAGACCAAGGGCGACGCCAGCGGCGACGCGCTGATCGGCGCGATGAAGGGCATGAGCTGGACGAGCCCGCGCGGGCCGGTGTCGATCGATCCCGATACGCGCGAGATCGTGCAGAACATCTATGTGCGCAAGGTCGAGAAGAAGGACGGCGCGCTGTACAACGTCGAGTTCGCGACCATCCCCGACGTGAAGGACCCGTACAAGGCGAGCAAGCACTGACGAGATGCGCGTGTACGGATCGCGCTTCATCCCCTCATCCGGCCGGCTGTCGCCGGCCACCTTCTCCCCGAGGGAAAAGGGATCGACGGCGCCTCGCGACGCCCCTCTCCCACCGGGAGGGGGAAGCGGCCGAAGGCCGCGAAGTGAGAGGAAGTCGGCTCCAGCCAGTCGAAACGACATTATTAGCATTGCGGATCGGCGCGGTCGCCCATGCTGACGATCCTGTTCGACGGCGTCGCCTACGGCATGCTGCTGTTCGTGCTGGCGAGCGGCCTGTCCGTGACGCTGGGGCTGATGAATTTCATCAACCTCGCCCACGGCGCCTTCGCGATGGTCGGCGGCTATGTGACCGCGCTCATGATGGAGCGCCTCGGCGCGCCGTTCCTCGTTACGCTCCCCGTCGCCTTTCTCGTTCCTGCGGTCCTCGGCGTCGTCCTCGAGCGCACCCTCTATCGCCGTCTCTATGGCGCGAGCCCGCTCGACCAAGTCCTGTTCACCATCGGGCTTGTGCTGATGGCCATGCCGATCGCCGATTTCCTGCTCGGCGACGAGGCCCGGCAGGTCAATCTGCCGGCATGGCTTTCCGGCAGCCTGAACCTCGGGGGCGTCGGGATCAGTCGCTATCGCCTGTTCATCGTGGTCGTGTGCGGCGTCATCGCCGCCGCGCTTCAGCTCTTTCTTGTGCGGACGCGGTTCGGCGCGCAGCTCCGCGCGGCAGTCGACGACGCGCGGGTGGCGAACGGGCTCGGAATCGACGTCGACCGCATCTTTGCGGTCGCCTTCGCCGTCGGCAGCGGGCTCGCGGGCCTCGGCGGGGCGCTGGCGGCCGACGTCGTCGGCGGCATCGACCCGTCCTTTCCGGTCAAGTTTTTGGTGACGTTCCTGATCGTCGTCACCATCGGCGGCTCGAACGGCATTCTCGGCGCGCTCTTCGGCGCGCTGCTGCTCGGCGTCCTCGACGTCGCCGGCAAGTACTACGTCCCTTCGATCGGCGCCTTCATCATCTACGCCGTCATGGTCGTCACGCTGATCCTGCGGCCACAGGGCCTGTTCGCGCGCAGGGACAGCCGATGATCGCCGCGACCTCGGAGACGGCGCGCCGGATCGAGGCGCACCTCAGCCGGCGAGCCCGCTGGCGTTTGAGCGAGATCGCCTTTTGGCTCGCCGCGCTTGCGGCGATCGTCGCCTTCCCGTCCCGCGCCGCTCTCATCAACGAGATTCTCGTCGCCGGCCTGTTCGCCCTGTCGCTCGATCTCATTCTCGGCCTCGCCGGGATCGTGTCGCTCGGGCAGGCGGCGTTCCTCGGCGTCGGCGCCTACGCCGCCGCCATCCTCGCCAGCAAGGACTACGCGGACCCCACGCTCGGGCTCGCCGTCGGCGCGCTCGTCGCGGCGCTCCTCGGCTTCGTGACCGCGCCGCTTCTCTTGCGCGGCGCCGACTTGACGCGGCTCATGGTGACGCTCGGGGTGTCGCTGCTGCTCGGCGAACTCGCCAACCGCAACAGCTGGCTCACTGGCGGCGCGGACGGGCTCAATTTTTCGATTGCGCCGGTGCTGGGGCTTTTTCCGATCGGTTTCACCGGCCAGCGCAACGCCGCACTCTACAGTTTCGCCGTCCTGTTCGTGCTGTTCGCGGTCGCACGAAGACTGCGCCAGTCGCCCTTCGGGCTGGCTCTGGCGGCGATCCGCGAGAACCGCCTCAGGGCCGGCGCGCTAGGCATCGACACCAGCTGGCGCATCGTCGCCATCTACACGGTTTCGGCCGCCTACGCCGGCGCGGCGGGCGCGCTGCTCGCTCAGACCACGCAGATCGTGTCGCTGGATCTCTTCGACTTCCATCGCTCCGCCGACGTGATGCTGATGCTGATCATCGGCGGCGCCGGCTACCTTTACGGCGGGATCATCGGCGCGGCTGTGTTTATCGTGTTGCGCGACGTCATTTCGGCGGCGACGCCGGAATACTGGGAGTTCTGGATCGGGCTGCTTCTGGTTGTGCTGGTGATCGTCGGCCGTGAGCGGTTTCAGGACCTGGTCCGACGTGCGGCCTCCGTGGTGGTCCCGAGGCCAGCGCGCGGAGACGCGGCGTGACCGGGCCGGCCCTGGAGGCGCGCGGACTGCAAAGGCAGTTCGGCGCGCTGCTCGCGACCGACAACGTCTCGTTCGCCCTCAAGCCGGGCGCGCGGCAGGCGCTCATCGGTCCCAACGGCGCCGGCAAGACGACGCTGATCAATCTGCTCACCGGCGTGATCAAGCCGACCGAGGGTCATGTTCTCCTCGAAGGTCGCGACGTCACCGGTCTTTCTGCGAACGAGCGCGTCCGCCTCGGCCTCTCGCGCACCTTCCAGATCAATCAGCTCTTTCCCCATCTGTCGCCGATCGAATCGCTCGGCCTCGCCATTTCCGAGCGGAATCGGTCGGGGGCCGACTTCTGGCGCGTGGCGGGAACGCGGCCCGCGATCGTCGCCGAGATCGAGGACCTCATCACCCGCTTCGGCCTCGATGCCGACATGCAGAAGCCGACCCGGCAACTGCCTTACGGCAAGCAGCGGCTTTTGGAGATTGCGCTGGCGCTGGCGACCCGGCCGCGCGTGCTGCTTCTGGACGAGCCCGCCGCCGGCGTGCCCGAAGAGGAGCGGCAGGACATTCTCGCCGCGCTCGCCGCGCTCCCCTCCGATGTGGCGATCCTGCTCATTGAGCACGACATGGACCTCGTCTTCACCTTCGCGACCCGCATTTCCGTGCTGGTCGCCGGGCGGCTTTTGACCGAGGGCGATCCCGAGACCATTGCGCAGGACGAACGGGTGCGCGCCGTCTATCTCGGCGAGGACGGCCATGGCTGACCTGCTTCGCGTCGAGAATCTCAGCGCCGGCTACGGCGAGGCGCGCGTGATCCAGGGGCTCGACTTCGCGCTTCAAGACGGGCGGTCGCTGGCGCTGCTCGGCCGCAACGGCGTCGGCAAGACGACCCTGATCGACACGCTCGTCGGCGTCACCACCCGCTTTTCCGGCCGCATCTGGCTCCGCGGCCAGGACATCACGCCGCTTTCGCCGCATGCCCGAGCGCATCGGGGGATCGGCTGGACGCCTCAGGAGCGCAACATCTTCCGCTCCCTGACGGTTGAGGAAAACCTGACCGCGGTCGCGGTTCCGGGCCCCTGGACGGTCAAGCGCGTCTACGGCCTCTTCCCGCGGCTCGAGGAGCGGCGGACCAACGGCGGCCGGCAACTCTCGGGCGGCGAGCAACAGATGCTGGCGATCGGTCGCGCCCTGATGCTCAATCCGCGCCTGCTGCTGCTCGACGAGCCGACGGAAGGGCTCGCGCCGATCATCGTCGACGAACTGCTGGCGGCGCTGAGCGAGCTTGTCCGCGAAGGCCTGTCGATGATCATCGTCGAGCAGAAGCCGAAGAAGATTTTGCCCTTCACCGACCACGCCATCGTGCTCGACCGCGGCGCGATCGCGCACGAAGCCCCGAGCGCCGACCTGCTCGCCGACCCCGCGGCGCTCGACGCCCATCTGACGGCGACGAAAAAGGGGTGACGCGCGCTGCGCGGCCCGGTCGGCCGTCCCCACTCGACCGCGAGCGGTTGTTCCGCGCCCGCGATTGAACGTCGCGAATCGACGTAGAGCGGTCGTTGCAGACGGGGGCCTTGGGCGCCTCGATTGGGCGG